>ENA-OQEX01000921-OQEX01000921.1-human-gut-metagenome-genome-assembly--contig:-NODE-921-length-12832-cov-2.195592_pt1 | contig 12832 bp, 16 predicted proteins | sample MGYA00242802_ERZ504649 | MGnify/ENA primary metagenome ERZ504649 (study PRJEB26092, sample SAMD00036194) | human gut metagenome | host: Homo sapiens | study: EMG produced TPA metagenomics assembly of... | reverse complement strand
GGCTTTGAGTCACGAATCCGATGGTGCGATTCCTCAGCACGGACAGTGCTTATCGCCCAAGTCGGCCACATTGCGTCCAGCCACGCTCACGGTTCCCGAGGTCGGGCGAATCAGCCCAGCGACCATGTTGATCAACGTACTTTTACCGTTGCCCGACCGGCCGACGATGGCGATGAATTCGCCGGCATCGACGGTGAGGTTCACGTGGCTGACGGCGTCGAACGGCGTGCCGCGGCGGACGAACTGGCGGGTCAGGTCCGTCAAGGTCAGCAGATGGTCCGGGGAGGGCGTCTCGGTACGTGCGGCGAATCCGGCGCAGTCGGCGCGTTCGGCTGAGCTGGCGTGGTCGGCTGGAGCTTGGTCGGCTCAACCGTGGTCGGCTGAAGCGGCGTAGTTGTCTCAGTCATATCACTCCCCCTCTCGCAGGGTCAGGTAGCTTCGGGCCGGCCGAGACGCCACATGGTGACCAGCGAACCGATGATGCCGATGACCGTAGAGCACACAATGGTCACGGCAATGAATCCGATCACCGCAACCGGGCTGGCTTGCAGATACGGCAATTGAAGCTGTTTGCCGATCAGCGAACTGAATGGGAAAATCACCAGGCTGGCCGCGCCGACGCCGATTACGCCACCGATCAGACCGATGATGGCGGATTCCTTCAGAATGATGGCATTCAACATGCCGCGCGTGGCGCCCATGATGCGCAGGGACGCGAATTCGCGTTTGCGTTCGTTCACCGACGAGGCGAATACGGCGAGCAGCACAATCACGCCCATTACCCAGATCACCGCCACGAAAATCTTGAGGTAGGTGACAAGCGCGGTCAGCGAAGTTCTGGTGTTGGCGGTGATGCCGCCGGGGTATACGTACCCCAAATCGGCGAATCGGGAATCAAGACGCTTGATGTTCTCAGCTACGGTCTGCGCTTCGTACCCCTGCTGCGTCTTAATCATCACGGTGGAGACGGCTTTGCCGGCATATTCGGCGGACATGACCTGCTTGGAGACCTTGGCCGAGGCGGCGACCATGTCGGGCACGGTGTTTTGGTTGATGAACACCGAGTTGTCGAGGCTGGTGCCGGTGTTGGCGAGCTGGGCGACGACCGGCCATGAACGGCCGTAGAGTTCGATGGTGCCGTCGGTGGACACGTTGACGTTTGCGCTGCAATCATCTGACCGGTCTTCAAGGGGCCTTCGAACTGGGAGGCGACCCATGGTTCGATGACGAAGTCAGTGTCCGGGTCGTAACCGATGATCTGCAGCTTTTCGGCACAGCAGGCGGCGGCCAGCGATGATATATAGTCTGTTCGGTGGCCTGTGCGATGCCGTCGGCTGCATGACCTCGTCGGCGATGTCTTTGGTGAAATAGAAGTGCTGGGATTGCCGTTGGTGAGCAGCGCTTCGGCCTTCTGCACGGTGTTTTGCGGCACGACCATGAGGTCGGCGCCCAGGCGCTTTTCCATACTGGTCATGCCAGTGTTGAGGTTCATGGTCAGCATGGTGCCGCCGAAGAATGTCAGCGCGAGGATGGTGACGACGGCGAGCAGTGCGCCGGTGCGGAACGGCTTGCGTTTGAGGTTTTCAATCGGAAGGCCGCGCAATGCGATATGGGATGGCACGATGAATCCTTATGTTGCTTATAGTGCGGTTGCAATAAGCGAGGCCGGAGTCCAGCGTTCGGAATGGCTGGGCTCCGGCCGTCTGCTCGATCAGTTGCGCTTGGCGGCGCGAGAGTCGAGCCAGATGGCGATGGCCGCGAACACGATGGTGAGCACGCCGAGCACGATGAGCGTGGGCAGCATAACCATGCGACAGTGCATCATCGCGCCCTTGCAGATGCCGATCAGAAAGGTGGGTACGGCGAGTAGTAGCAGGGCGTCGGCTGCGGCGGCGATATTGAGGCCGATGCGAATCTGCGGGGCGACGAACAAAGCCACGACGCCGAACACGAGGATGACGACGCCGATGCCGGTGGCCGCCTGCTGCGAGTAGTGGCAGCCCCCGGCATGTCATGGCCGGTGCAGGCGTGCGCAAGTGCTGGGGCGCGATGGTGATCAGCGCGCCGAACAGAATATTGGGCACGGATGCAAACAGCTTGTTCTTCATAACTACTTTTTCCTCTCCCCTGTTCCCAGCTCGTAGGCACAACCTCCGCATTATGCCCACACTGTGATGAAGAACACAAGTCTTGTTTTTTGCGAATTTATTTGGTATATAACTCAGCCCCTCGTCAGAGGGGCCAATTTATCTACAACTTCTCAATCGGCGCTACGCGGAGCATGAGGCGTTTGACGCCGGCGGAGCCGAAGTCCACGGTGATTACCGAATTGCGGCCCTTGTCTTGTGCGTCGGTGACCTTGCCGAGACCGTACTGGTCGTGGCTGATCATGTCGCCCACGGCGAAGTCGGCGATATTCAGGCCATTGTCCTTGGTGAGCTTCGAGCTAGGCACGGCAGAGCCGGTCGAATCGGATTTCGGTGCGGTACGGCGCGTGGTGACCTTGCCGCCACGGGTGCCACCATATGAACCGGACGAAGAACCGGAACGGGAACGCGACCCGTAGGACGACCTCGAACCGGAGCCTGAAGAACCATAGGACGAACCCGAACGGGAGCGGGAACCATAGGAGGACGAGCCGGAGCGGGAACCATACGACGATGAACGGGAACCATACGACGAAGAGCCGGAACCCGAGCCATACGACGACCCATACCGCGACCGCGACCCATAGGACGAACCCGAACCGGACGAACCACGCGAGCCGAACGTCGACGACCCGCCAAACGCGGCGCCGCCGAAATCGTCATCATCCCAGCCGCCCAAATCGTCGGCGAATCCATCGGTCTCCCAGCTGGCGCGCATACGCTCCACGCCGGCTTCACGGCGTTTCCAATCAATCAGCGAATCCGGAATCTCGTCGAGGAACTGGCTGGGCATCATATCGGCGGCCTGGCCCCACTGGGAGCGGACGGCGGCGCGCGTGACATACAGTCGCTGCTTGGCGCGCGTGATGCCACATAGGCGAGTCGGCGTTCCTCCTGCAGTTCAGTGGTGTCTTCCATCGAACGCGAATGCGGGAAGGTGCCCTGTTCCATGCCGGTCAGGAACACCACCGGGTATTCGAGGCCCTTGGCGGTGTGCAAGGTCATAAGCGTCACCTTGCCGGAGTCCTCCGCCTCGCCGGGTAGTTGGTCGGAGTCGGCCACAAGCGCGGTGGTCTCCAGGAATGCGGACAACGTGGCGTCAGGCGTGTTCTGTTCGAATTCGGCGGCAGTGGACTGCAGCTGGGAGAGGTTCTCCAGACGGGAGGCGTCCTGCGGGTCCACGGATTTCTCGAGTTCGGCCCTTAAGCCCGACTTCTCCAATACTTCGGCCACGATCTCGCTGGGCTTGGAGTCGTGCGCGCGCGTGAACTGCGAGAGCGCGCCCATCAGATCGCGGAATGCTCGTAGCGAGGTGGCGGTGCGTGTCGGCACCTCGATCTCATCCAAGTGCATGAGTGCGTAGAAGAAGCTGGTGCCATGCTCGCGCGCGTAGGCGAGCAGCACGCCTTCGGCGCGGTCGCCAAGCCCACGCTTGGGCACGTTGAGAATACGGCGTAGATTCACATCGTCGTCCGGATTGACGAGCGCCTGCAAATAGGCCAGCGCATCCTTGATTTCGCGACGTTCGTAGAACTTGGTGCCGCCGACGAGCTGATACGGCTGATTCGTGTTGATCAGCGCCTCTTCGAGCGAGCGGGATTGGGCGTTGGCGCGGTACATGATCGCCATGTCGGAGTAGGCGATGCCCGCTTCGGCGTGCAGGCGCGCGATTTCGGTGGCCACCCACTGGGCCTCCTGCTGGGCGTTGTCCGCCGCGTAGCGACGATCGGCTCGCCCTTGCCGAGCGCGGTCCACAGTTTCTTGGGCTTGCGGCCCTCGTTGTTGCTGATCACCGCGTTGGCCGCATCCAGAATGGTCTGCGTCGAACGATAGTTCTGTTCGAGCATGATGGTCTTGGCGTTCGGGAAGTCCTGCTCGAAGTCCTGAATGTTGCGGATGTCGGCACCACGGAACGCGTAGATGGACTGGTCGGAATCGCCCACCACGGTGATCCAGGCGGGGCCGGACTTGCCGGCGTTAGGCGCGCCCGGGATGGCCTTCTCCCCCGTGTCCACGCCGGCCAGCTCGCGCACGAGCACGTACTGGGCGTGGTTGGTGTCCTGATACTCGTCGACCAGAATGTAACGGAAGCGGTGATGGTAGTACTCGGCGACGGCCGGGTCAGTGCGCAGCAACTCGACCGTGCGGCCGATCAGATCGTCGAAGTCGACGGCGTTGGCCAGGGCCAAGCGATGCTCGTATTCGGCGTAGATCACCGCGTAGATGGCTTCAAGGTCGCCCACCGTGCCGAACTGGTAGCCGCGCTGGCCGGGCGTGAAGTCGGGCGCGTGAACGGCGAGGTTTTCCTTCCAACCGGTCAGATTGTTCTTGAGGTCGGAGATATGGCGAGAATCGAGCGTGGAGTGTAGCGCTTGATGTCGAGGTTGAATTCGGTGGCGATGATTTTGACGAGTCGCTCGGAGTCGGCGGAATCATAGATGGAGAAGCCGGACTTGAGTCCGATGGACTTGCCGTCGCGCCTCAGAATGCGCACGCAGGCGGAGTGGAAGGTGGAGACCCACATGCGCTGGGCCACCGGCCGATCAGCGAGCCGAGTCTTTCGCGCATTTCGGCGGCGGCCTTGTTGGTGAAGGTGATGGCTAGAATCTGGCTCGGCCATGCGCCGAACTGGCTCAAGATCCAGGCGATGCGGCGGGTCAGCACGCGGGTTTTGCCGGAGCCTGCACCGGCTCCGATCAGCAGCGCCTGACCGCGGTATTGCACGGCTTCCGCCTGCTGCGGGTTCAGGTCGCCCACGAGTTCCTGTGCGCTGCGTGCGATGACTTCCGGCTCGTCGTACACTGTTGCCTCCCTTTGAATCGCGACATTCATGTTTACCACATGCACGGGTCAGCGCAGGACAACGTACACTTACGAGTATCCATATCATTCACTGACATACAACAATGGGAGGTTCAATGCAGGAACTTGAGGAGCGAATCCAAAGCGAGGGAACGGTGAAGGCGGGTAATGTGCTCAAGGTGGACGCGTTTCTGAACCACCAGTGCGACGTACGCCTGTTCGACCGCATGGGTTCGGCATGGGCCGCTCATTTCGCCGGCAAGCACATCACCAAGATTCTGACCATCGAGGCGTCCGGCATCGGCATTGCGTGTGTGGCGGCCCAGCATTTCGGCAATGTGCCGGTGGTGTTCGCCAAGAAGGCGCAGTCCATCAATCTTGACGGCGACCAGTACACCACCACGGTCTATTCCTTCACCAAGCAGAAGGAGTTCCCGGTGATCGTGGCCAAGAAGTATCTGAACGCCGGCGACCATGTGCTGCTTATTGACGATTTTCTGGCCAACGGCAAGGCGTTGCGCGGTCTGATCGATCTGTGCGAAGCAGCCGGTGCCACGGTCGAGGGCATTGGCATCGCCGTGGAGAAGGGCTTCCAGGCGGCGGTGACGCGCTGCGCGCTGAAGGCTACGATGTGGATTCGCTGGCCATCGTCGAGTCCATGAATCCCGAGACCGGCGAAATCACATTTAGGCACTGAGCACATTGGCTGCTCCCGCCGGCGGGAGCAACAGAGAGAAGAAGAGAATCATGTCAGAGAAGAAAACCAATCATTCCGTATCCTTTGAGGCGTTGTCTTCGCTGGACGCGCCAGTATCCTTCTGGAAGGGCATTCCGTTCGGCCTGCAGCATGTGATGGCCATGTTCGTGGCGAACCTCGCCCCGATCTTCATCGTCGCCTCGGCCGCGAAGATGACCCCGGCCCAATCGGCCACCATCATCCAGTCCGGCCTGCTGGTTGCGGGCTGGGCACTTGCCTGCAACTGTACGGCGCGTGGCTCATCGGCTCGCGACTTCCGATGGTCACCGGCATCTCCTTCACCTACGTGGCGGCCGCGTGGCGATCTGCGCGGACAAGGGCTATGGCGCGGTGGTCGGCGCGGTAATGGTCGGCGGTCTGCTGGAACTTGTGCTGGGTTTGACGGCCAAGTATTGGCGTCGGTTCGTGCCGCCCATCGTCTCCGCCATCGTGGTCACGTCGATCGGCTTCTCGCTGCTCAACGTGGGTGCACGAGCTTCGGCGGCGGCAGCGGAGCCAAGGACTTCGGTTCCTGGCAGAACCTGACGCTCGGGCTTATATCTTTGGTTGCCTGCCTGGCGTTCCAGCTGTTGATGAAGGGCACGGCCAAGCAGCTGTCCGTGCTGTTCGGTCTGGTGGTCGGCTATGTGGCGGCTATCTGCATGGGCAAGGTCGATTTCTCCGGTTTCCAGAACCTCGCCATCGTGTCCGTGCCGCAGTTCATGCCGTTCAAGCCTGAGTTCGACTGGGGCTCGATCATCTCCATCGGCCTGCTCTACGTCGTCTCCTCGGTCGAGGTGCTGGGTGACACCGCCGCGCTGACCAAGGTGGGCCTGAACCGTACGCCCACCGAACGCGAGACCGCGGGCGCATCGCCGGCGACGGCCTGATCTCCACCGTATCCGGCCTGTTCGGCTGTCTGCCGCTGACCTCGTTCGCACAGAACATCGGATTGGTGGCCATGACCAAGGTCGTCAACCGCAAGGTGATTCTCTCCGGCGGACTGATTCTGGTGCTGGCGAGCTTCGTGCCGGCCATCGCCGAGGTGTTCAACTCGCTGCCGCAGGCGGTGCTCGGCGGCTGCACGATCATGATGTTCGGCAACATCATTCTTTCGGGCTTCCAGATGATTGCCGAGGCGGGCTTCACGCAGCGCAACATCACGATTGCGGCGCTTTCGCTGACCATCGGCATCGGCTTCACCCAGGTGAGCGACATCTTCACGCAGTTCCCGGCACTGTTCCAACAAATCTTCGCCTCGAACTGCATCGCCGTGGCGTTCGTGGTGGCCGTGATCCTGAACACCGTGCTGCCCAGCGAGGAGCACTTCCTCTCTGCGCCCAAGGAGGCACCGGCCGCGGACGCCGAGTGATAACAACGCAACATATCAGCTGCGCATAATCACATGATGATGCCCTATCGTCTTGCAGGATGATAGGGCATCATTGATTTTGGGAGAGACTACAAGTTGAACCATGAGTTCGAGCCGGTGGCGTGTCGATCAATCGTCATCTTCCATTCGAGGATGTCTCCGGGTTGCAGTCGAGTGCCTTGCAGATGGCGTCCAACGTGGTGAAGCGGACGGCTTGGCACGTCCGTTCTTCAGAATGGACACGTTGGCGGGAGTGATGCCAATTTGTTCGGCGAGCTCGCCGACGCCAATCTTGCGTTTGGCCATCATGACGTCGAGATTGATGCGAATCGTCATCTCAAATCACCTGCTCGAGTTCGCGCCCGAGCCGGACAAGGAGAACAGTTTCCATACGGCCACGAACGCCGCTTCGATGCAGAACAGGAACAGCACGCCCATAATGAGATATGGCCAGCGCATCGACGTCTGGCTCGGGTAGAGGCCGGCCAGCGCGCCGCTCAATCCCGGTACGGCGAATAGTTGGCCCCATAGGCAGGCCAGCCAGACCAGAATCACGATGGCTTTCAACGCGAGCAACACCCATCGGTTCATGTAGTTTTTCATAGCCCGGTCCTTTCAGGTGCCGACGTTTTTTTGGCGACACCGCGAACATCGATATGACTATATCGAAAAACGATATACCTTGCAAGGCGTATTGCGTCAACCGGCATTGGTCGCTCGTATACATATAGGCTTCGGCAGACTGTCAGCAGACCGTCAGCTCAACGGAGCGAACGCCATATGAGCCACCCATTCGCGCACGAGCGTGATGACGGCTTCGGGTTGGTCGATGTGCGCGTTGTGACCGGCATTGTCCAGCGTCACGAAGGTGGCGTTGGGATAGTGCGGCAACAGGGCTTGCTGATCTTCGTATCCGACGATCTGGTCTTGCTTGCCGGTGACGATGAGCACCGGACCGCATATGTGCCGAGCATTTCCTCGGGATTATCGGCCAGCCAATAGCGCTGATCCAGTCGTTCGCATGCCGCACGGTCGCACAACGCCACGCCGGGCAGGATGAACCGTTGGTAGCGTCGCCACGCGTCGAATGACTGGTTGACGCCCATGGTAATGAGATCGAACACCTGTTCCTGCGGCAAGGAGTGCGTCAGCTTGGGATTGGGCTGTGCAACCACATGTTCGGCCACATGCCGGCCGGCATGCTGCGGGTCCACGACCGGCGCGATCAATGCCATACCGGCCACTCGGCGAGGTTCGCGCGCCAATACTTCGCGGACAAGCGCACCGCCCATCGAGTTGCCGACCATGGCGAATGGAGCCGCTTTACCGACAAGACCGTCAATGGCCGTTTGCAGCCAATCCGCCATTTCCGGCAGCCCGCAGGCATGCTCGGGCAATGCCGGCGTACGGCCGAAACCGGGCAGATCCAGATATATACGGCGAATTGAATCATTGCCGTCAAACGCCTTGTCGAGCATCATCAGCGAACGATGGTCCACACCCATGCCATGCACGAACACGACGGGCAATCCATCATCATTGCCTCAATCGCGCAGTACGGCTGCAATTGTGCCATGTGTTCCTCTCCTTCAACCCGGTACAAATCGCCTTTCACACAATAGCGGCAGCAGCTCCCTTGGTGTCGGAGCAATCCTGACCGCCATTCTCGGTTTCGAGGGGCTGATTTGCGTGGATGTCATGAAGCGTGAAGAATTGTCACAAAGTCACGTGATGACGCAGCCGCCGTTCAGGTGGATATGCCACGCTGTCATGATGACGGCCGAGGCGGAACACGGCAAATCCCGCATGCTGCATAGGCCAGCCGGTCACGGTCAGCCATGACACCGAAATATTGGAGGCGCAATGGGACAACAGGTGCGGTACGGCAGACGCCGCTCCCATGGCGCGGGCGCGCTGATTGCAGCCGTCATACTTGTTGTTGCGGCGCTGATCGCGGCATGGACGCTGCTACCACGCTATTCACGCCTCGCGAGACCGCGCGCACGGCCGAGGAAGCATATTGCGCGGCAGTGTCGTCCGACGGAGCCGCCGCACCTTGACGCTGATCAGCGCAGAACGCGGCGCTGATTGCGAACATCGCCGTCACGCGCGGACTGCCGGATCACGCGGCGACGGTGGCCATCGCCACGGCCATGCAGGAGTCGAGGCTGACGAATCTGGACTACGGCGACTTGGATTCGCTCGGCCTGTTCCAACAGCGGCCCAGCCAAGGCTGGGGCACGGCGGAGCAGGTGTCCGACATGACCTATGCGACAAACATCTTCTACGATCATCTGCTGCAGGTGCCGGATTGGGAGACGATTCCGGTGGAGGACGCCGCGCAGGAGGTGCAGCGCTCAGGCTACCCGGAACTATATGCCGCATGGGATGCGATGGCACGCGCTTGGGCCTCGGGGCTGACCGGTGAACGGTCGGCGGGCGTCACGTGCGCGTTGGAGCCAGCAACCTCCTCGGACGCGGACGGGTTGGTTGCCGCCATAGGAGGTACACTGCCGAATGTCAAATGTCTCGGTTGTGCCCCCAAATGGCAAAACCGGCACGAACAACGGCGCTGCGACCAATACGGCCAGCACAACGTTGACGATCACGCTGCCGGACGGCCTGTCCGCCGACAACCGCACTCGACTTTGCTGGCAGACGGCAGGCTGGCTGGTCACGCATGCACGTCAATACGGCATTGACGCACTGCACGCGGACGGCATGGATTGGAACCGCAAAGCCGGCACATGGATCGGCACCGAAACCGCCGAGCAGACCATCACCTTCACGCTTGCGTGATGTGACCTATACCGCCGTTGCGACCACAAATCCGACTGGTTGGAGCCTACGCCGTCGATGCCGCCTGAGGCACGATACGGATATGTTTTTACTCGTTCGAATGAGCCCAATCCACGACGGCTTCGACGTTATTGCCATCCGGGTCCAGCACGAATGCGGAGTAATAGCCGGATGGTACGGGCGCGGACCGGGAGCGCCGTTGTCTCGGCCGCCGGCGGCGAGCGCGGCTGCATGGAACGCCTGCACGGCTTGCTGACTGTCAGCCAAGAACGCGATGTGTGTGACCGGCGTGACCGGCGAAGCCTCCGCCTCCAGCCCTTCAATCGGTGACACGTAGAAATCGGAGTGCAGGGTTCCGTCATCCACGCCGAATCCGAGCGTAGGCTCATGATGCGCCTTGACGATATAGCCGAGCGGTGCGAGCGCCTGTTTGTAGAATGTGATGCTACGGTCGATGTCTTTCACGTGCAACGTCAGATGGTCCAGCATGGTCTTGGTCGCCCTCCCCTGGTTCTTGTATTCGATTGCTGCTTGCAGTGTAAGCCCGAACGTTTCCCACAGGGCCGCGCATGGCTATGATGAGAGCAATCGCACGTCGAGTTCGAGACAATATTCAAAACGAATCCAAGGCAATAAGGGGAATGACGATGACCAAGGCACTGATTGTGTGGATGTGCAGCCGACGTTCTGTGAAAGCGGCGAACTGGGTGTCGCAGGCGGCAACGCGGTCGCCGAGCGGATTGCCGATTATGTGAACGCGCATCGCAGCGAGTACGCGTATATCGCAACCACGCAGGACTGGCATATCGAGCCGGGCGCGCACTGGTCGGCGGAGCCGGATTTCGTGGACACGTGGCCGAAGCATGGTGCGGCCGGCACGCTGAACGCCGAATTGCATCCGGCGATCAAGGCGCTGAATATCGAGCATCATTTCAAGAAGGGCCAGTATTCGGCGGCATATTCCGGTTTTGAGGGTATCGAGGACAATACCGACCGTATCCAGACCCGCGAGGAGGTCGAGGCCGAGCAATCCGCCGGCAAGACGCTGGCCAACGCGCTGAAGGCCGCCGGCGTGAGTCGCGTGGATGTGGTGGGCATCGCCGAATCGCATTGTGTCAAGGACACCGCGCTCGATGCCAAGAAGCTCGGCTTCGAGGTCACCGTGTTCGAGGATCTGACCGTGCCGGTCAGCGAGGAACTTGGTGTTGCGGCCCGCAAGCAGATGGCTGCGGGCGGCATCACATTGGCTGAGTCCCGCTGATCGGGCCGGATATACCCAGAGCGAAGCACACAGCCGTAGCATCAATCACGCGCAAGATTCCCACGCCACCCAACATAGCCCGCCCGCCTCGACCGGCCGATATCATCGGCGAACACGCGGAACCGAACCCTACATCGACGTTCGTTTCGTCTGGTTTGGCCCATGAATCTGCATGAATTGGGGTGAACTGGCGGGGCTGGAGGCGAGCGGGCGGCGGATTATGGGGCACAATGGTTTCAAGGAGGCCGCCATGGTCGATGACTATACTGCCAAAATGACTGAGCTGATCGAACTCATGCGTCTGATCGGCAACGATACGCAACAGTGCGAGGTCAAGGAATGCAAGCGCAAGATCTCCTCGACCATCACCGATACGCTGTCCGCGTTCTCCAATGGCTCCGGCGGCTGGATTATCCTGGGCCTGTCCGAAAAGAACGGGTTCACGCCGGTCGAGGGATTCGACGCGCGCGCCATGCAGGAGGCGCTGAGCCAGGCGTGCGAGAAGATGACGCCGGTGGTGCGGCCCGTAATCGTCACCTGCCCGTTCGAAGGCGCGAATCTGGTGTTCGCGCGCATCGACGAGATGCTGCCGCGCGACAAGCCCTGCTTCACCACCGCGCTCGGACCGCACGGCGGCTCGTTCATCCGTACCGGCGACGGCGACCGGCGCATGACCTCCTATGAGGTCGACCGGCTCATCGAGGAGCATCTGCAGCCCACATACGATCTGGATATCGTGCCCGACGCCACGACCGATGACCTCGACCCGCAGCTTGTTGCCGTACTGTTGGCACGCGTGCGCGAACAGCATCCGCGCGTGTTCGCCGACCGAGACGGCATCGATGTGCTGCTGGATCTGCAGGTGTTGCGCCATGATGATTCCGACGAGTCGGAGGTCGGCGGAATCCTGCGCCCCACCTTGGCCGGACTGCTGGCGTTGGGCCGCTATCCGCAGAAGTTCTATCCGCGGCTCGGCATTTCGATTGCCGTGTTTCCGGGGACGAGCCGGGACGATGTGTTCCGGGGTGACGAACGATTGGTCGCCTCGAAGTCGGTGGTCGGTTCGATTCCGGTGATGATCGACGATGCGGTCGACTCGTTGATGCGTTGGATTGGCGCGAAGAAGCCCGACTATCCGCCGCTCGTGTTGCGCGAGGCGATTGCGAACGCGCTCACCCACCGTGATTATTCGCCCGATGCGCGCGGCACGCAGGTGCATATCAGCGTGTTCACCGATCGCATCGAGATCACCAATCCGGGTGGCCTGTACGGCATGGTGACACATGATGTGCTGGCGAGCCTCATCCGGTGACGGGCGCGCCGTTCGTCTCCACCCGAAACCAGTTCCTGTTCACGCTGCTGGAGTCCACGCCGTATCCGGCGGCGGGTTTGTGAACCCGGAAGCGGCGACGGCTACCAGCGCATCGCCGCCGCGTTGCGCGAGCCGGCATCGAGCCGGCGACCACGCGCAACGACATCAACACGTTCACGATGACCATCACCAAGCAGCGCACGATGGCGAACAGTTCACCGGGCGACGTGGTCAAGGCGATTATGACCGTACTGGAGCGGCATTCGGCCATGAGCGTCAAGGAGATCATGCGCGAACTACAGTTGACGCCGCTGGCCGCCACATCCGGTATGCGCGAGCTGATGAAGGAAGGGCGGGTCGCCCGAGTCAAGTTCGCCGACGACCCGGCACAGCGGTATCGGTT
>ENA-OQEX01000919-OQEX01000919.1-human-gut-metagenome-genome-assembly--contig:-NODE-919-length-12868-cov-1.966800_pt1 | contig 12868 bp, 19 predicted proteins | sample MGYA00242802_ERZ504649 | MGnify/ENA primary metagenome ERZ504649 (study PRJEB26092, sample SAMD00036194) | human gut metagenome | host: Homo sapiens | study: EMG produced TPA metagenomics assembly of... | reverse complement strand
CCTCCAATTTCCACATATCCTTTTCCTTCAGATACAAATCCAGCACTTTATTTTCCATAGGACTTAAATAATCTGAAATTCTTTTCCGAAGATCCTCTGTAGTCTCTTGATCAATAATGATAGATTCCGGATTCTCCACGCTCAGTTCCCAGATTGGACTGCTTTCATCCTCCTGATTCAACGATACATAGGAATTCAGAGGCTGGTGCTTCTGGCGGTTAGAATTCTGAATGGCACTGTATATCTGCCTGTCAATACACACTCTGGCAAAAGTTGCAAAAGATGCTCCTTATCTGTCTGAAAATCCCGGACTGCTTTAAACAAACCGATCATTCCTTCCTGAATCAGGTCATCTGTATCTCCTCCGATGAGGAACATGGCCCGGGCTTTCTGACGCACCAGCCCCTTATATTTCTCCATCAGATAATCTTCTATGGCTGTCTCTCCAGCCCGCAGACGGGCAATCAGTTCTTCATCACTTACACCATCGAACTTTCCCATATTTCCTCCGGATTTTATTTCATTCTCTGGCGAACCACCTCATAGGCAAGGATTCCTGCTGCAACAGACGCATTCAGAGAATCAATATCTCCCTTCATAGGAATAGCTGCCACAAAGTCACATTTTTCCTTTACAAGACGGCTCACGCCCTCTCCCTCATTTCCGATTACCACACCCATAGGACCGGTAAGATTCAGATTGTACATCAGATCTCCGCCCATATCTGCGCATACGAACCACATACCCTCTTTTTTCAGCTCTTCGATGGTCTGTCCAAGATTAGATACCTTGGCAACTGGTGTGTAGTTCAAAGCCCCTGCAGAAGTTTTTGCAACTGTTGATGTAAGCCCTGCCGCATGTCTTTTCGGAATGATAACACCATGTGCGCCTGCAAGGTTGGCAGTACGGATAATAGCTCCCAGATTATGGGGATCTTCGATATCATCAAGAAGAAAAATGAAAGGTGCTTCTCCTTTTTCCTTTGCTTTATTTAAAATATCCTCAACTGTGGAATATTCATATGCAGCCACCTGCGCGATCACGCCTGATGGGCGCCTGTCTCGCTTAACTGATCCAGACGCTCTTTCTGTACAAAATTAATGATCGTATCTTTTTTTCTTGCCTCACGGATAATGGTGCGTACTGTCCATCCTGGCATCTGTCCAGAACAAAAAGCTTGTCCACGCATTTTCCTGAGCGAAATGCCTCTAATACCGCATTTCTTCCTTCAATCTGCTCGCTCATTTGCAGCCTCCTGACTCTTATTGCCTTTGTAAAATCATTGCTGTTGTTCTTTATAAATTCTCTTCCGGAATTCCTTTTCTCACCAGTTCCACAATTCTGGAATAATCTTCTTTCAGGTACAAATATCCCATCAGTGCCTCAAAGCCTGTAGCCCTGCGGTAATCTGCCATTGTAGCATGCTTGGCCATTGTAGGGGAATGTGCATTTCTGCCTCTTTTATAGACAGCCAGTTCTTCTTCTGTAAGATCAGGTTCCAGAAGCTCCATCATCTTTGACTGCGCTCCTGCCTTTACCAGGCTGCTGGCCTTTTTATGAAGCTGATTCACCGGACAGTTGCCTTTTTTAACAAGGATTGTCCGGATCACCAGTTCATAAACACCATCTCCAATATAAGCCAGTGTCAGCGGGGAATAGGTTCGCAGATCCCTGTCTTTCAGTTCAAACAGTTCTTTTAATTCACTTAAGCCCGTTTCCATTTTACTCCTTCACGTGTATCTTTAAGAATGATTCCCTTTGCAAGGAGTTCATCACGAATCTCATCTGCTCTTGCAAATTCTTTGCCTTTCTTGCCTCCTGGCGCTCTGCAATCAGATCTTCGATTTCTTTATCCAGAATTTCTTCTTTCTTCACAGCAGCAAGTCCAAGCACATCACAAAGCTTCACAAGAATTTCAAGAATTCCTTCTGCAAAAGCGGCGCTGCTTTCTTCTGTTACATTTGTATTGGCAAATTTGACCAGTTCAAATACAGCTGCAAGCGCATCAGCTGTGTTGAAATCGTCTTCCATTGCTTCTTCAAATTTCTTTACATATCCTTCTGCCTCTGCAAGAAGTTTCTTCTCAGCCTCAGTAAGTTCAACAGCAGATGCCTTCTCCTTACGGTCTTTCAGGCGTCCTGCTGCCTCTGTAATTCTCTCAAGGGCATTCTTGGAAGACTCCATAAGATCAGCACTAAAGTTCAGCGGACTTCTGTAGTGTGCATTCAGCATGAAGAAACGAAGCACCTGCAGGTCATACTGCTCGCTGATCTCACGCACAGTACGGAAGTTTCCAAGGGACTTGGACATTTTACGGTTATCAATATTCAAGAATGCATTGTGCATCCAGTATCTTGCAAAAATTTTGTCATTGCAGCATTCGCTCTGTGCGATTTCATTCTCGTGATGCGGGAAAATAAGATCCTCACCACCGGCATGGATATCAATCTCGTCTCCAAGATATTTCTTAGACATAACAGAGCACTCAATGTGCCAGCCCGGACGGCCATCGCACCACGGAGAAGTCCAGTATGGTTCCCCTTCTTTCTTCGGTTTCCAGAGTACGAAATCCAGCGGATCTTCTTTCTGGTCCTCTCCTGATACCTGAAGTGCACGGAATCCAGACTGCAGGTCATCCAGGTTTTTGTGGGAAAGCTTTCCATATTCTTTAAATTTCTTTACACGGAAATATACAGTTCCGTCTGCCACTGCATAAGCATATCCTTTATCCATAAGAGTCTGGATCATGCTGATCATGCCGTCAATTTCCTGAGTTGCCTGAGGATGTGTAGTAGCAGGCTTCACGTTCATTCCTGCCATATCCTTTTTGCACTCTTCAATATACCTCTGGGAAATTTCCTCTGCAGAAACTCCCTCTTCAATTGCTTTTTTGATGATCTTGTCATCTACGTCTGTAAAGTTGGATACATAGTTTACTTCGTATCCTTTATATTCCAGATAACGGCGGACTGTATCAAAAATGATCATTGGACGTGCATTACCAATATGGATCAGGTTGTATACAGTAGGTCCGCAGACATACATTTTTACCTTTCCCTCTTCAAGGGGTACAAATTCCTCTTTCTGACGGGTCAGCGTATTAAAAATCTTCATTTTATTTCTCCCTCCGGTCAATTTCTCTAAATGTTATTTCGCAGCTACCAATTCCAGACTTCTGCAGCATTTTGTACTTGTGCGCACAACAACATTATTTCTTGTATAAAAGGCAGACTGCCTGGGAAGCAATTCCCTCTTCTCTTCCGGTAAAACCCAGCTTCTCCTCTGTGGTAGCCTTGATATTCAGACAGTCAGGCTCCATATGCAGCGCTTTCGCAATGTTTTCCTTCATCTGTGGAATATGAGGTGCCATCTTCGGCTTCTGGGCAATGATCACAGCGTCAATATTTCCTACACCATATCCTTTTTTTCCAGAAGAGAGGCTACATGTTCCAACAGCTTTACGCTGGAAATCCCCTCGTATGCCGGATCTGTATCTGGAAAATGCTGTCCAATATCTCCAAGAGCTGCAGCTCCCAAAAGAGCATCCATAATCGCATGAATCAGTACATCTGCATCTGAATGTCCCAGCAGGCCTTTCTCCCACGGTATCTTCACACCGCCAAGGATCAGATTCCGGTTCTCTGTCAGTCTGTGTACATCATATCCCATTCCCACTTTCATAAGATTATCCACATTTCGTCCCTGCCTTTCTTCTTGAAAGGGATTTTCCTGCATAGCAAAAAATCCCCATGCTATCGTTCGCTATTATACATGATTTCCAATTAAAAAGCAATCCGTCAACAGTTTAATATGCCAGGGATTTCTGTCTGACATTCCAGACTGCGTTGCAACAGAATTCTGCACAATTTTTATTTATGACAAAGGCCTCCCGGGTGAACCCCAGAAGGCCTAACAATATATATTCTAAATATTTGCATATCTTTAAATACAAAAACATTTGACACATTTTCCTGTGGACAGTACTATTAAACTTCTGCGATTACCTCAACTTCGCAAAGAACATTCTTCGGAAGAGTTTTCACAGCGACACAGGAACGTGCTGGTTTGTTTACAAAGTATTTCGCATATACTTCATTAAACTTGGCAAAATCTCCCATATCAGCAAGGAAGCATGTTGTCTTAACTGCCTTCTCAAAGCTACTTCCTGCTTCTTTCAGTACTTCGCCAAGATTCTTCATAACCTGCTCTGCCTGAGTCTCAATGGTATCTCCGTTGATCTCGCCTGTTGCAGGATTTACCGGAATCTGTCCAGATGTGAATAATACTCCATTTAAGATCATTGCCTGGGAGTATGGTCCGATTGCTGCTGGTGCCTTCTCTGTATAAACTACTTTCATGGTGTAAATCTCCTTTCAATTTTTCTTTTATTGTCTTCATGCTATCGCAAAATTTTATTAGTGTCAAGCAATTTTTTTGTACGAATCTGGAAAGTAATTTTTTTGTACAAGTCTGGAACGGATTCTGCCTTGCAGGATTTTCCTATTACATAAATAATGTTTGCTGCACAGTCTTAGGGCGTGTTTAAAAAATCATTCCCGCAATCTGCACGCCCCACTTTGTGGGAGATTTCACCCGAATTCGGTTGCAGTAGCCCGCTACGGCACCTCATCCGGGCGAAATCTCCCACAAATTGTGACGCACATCTTGCAGAAAGCCTTTTTCAAACATGCTCTAATTCAAATAATAATAAACCATCGCAGAAATCCTTTGAATATTGGAAACAGCATCTGCTTCCTTTCCTGCATTCTCAGACATTACGCATAGAATATAATCCGTTCTGGCTCCATAGACAATTCCAATATCGTGCTGGCTTTTATCATTTTCACCAGTTTTATTCGCTACCTGAACAGATTCCTTGAGCCCGCCAGGAATCTTTGTTCTGGTATCCTGATTCAGAAGCAAAGACAGCATCTGGTCAGAATCCTCCGGACTTACACATTCTCTTCGGTAAATCTTCTCTAGCAAAGTGCCACAATCCTCCACAGAGGTCATATTACTGCTGCCAAGCCCTTCCGGATCTGTATTCGAAGGCGCAAGCGTATGAAGCACAGCTGTCTCTTTATAACCCTGTTCCCTAAGATACCTGTTAATTACACGTGCACCTGCATTGAATTGATTGGAAGCAGTCTGAAGCCTTACCATTTCATTAAAAGACTCATTGTCACTGTAGGTTACCATATTCTCCATAAGCCGAAACAGCTTGTCTGTCACAGTCTGACTAGCTGAATCTGCTTTCAGAAGCATCCCCTCAGCTATCCTGATTTTTCCATATTTTCATAACTTGCAGCCATTGTAAATGCTTTTATCAGACTTGCAGAAGACATGGCTTTATCATTGATAGAGAACTTCTCTCCGCTCTTCAGATCTTTCACATAGACGCTCCAGTCCCTTCCAAATTTTCCGTAAATTCCTTCACAGCTTTCTTCAGATTTTTGATCCCCGGATCCGTCAATTCCTTGATACTGCCATCTTTTGGATTGCCAAGCCCTCTGGTGTAGTACCAGCTTCTTCCACTAATACGCCGCTTGATTCATCAAAATAATAATACCCGGAAAATCTCTTTTCTCCCACATTCATTTCCTGGATATAATAAATGCCACCTTCCTGACACACTCTTCCATTTCTGTCAACGTAATACCCGCCATCTAGTTTTATCTGTCCAATCTCTTCTTTTAGAATACAAACTCTTCCGGTACCGGAAAGCCTTCCAAGGTTATTTACCACATAAATCCCCGAAGTCCATCCTGCTTCCACAGTTCCATCTTCTGCTTTCGGGAGTGCTTCCTGTGAAATGGCTGTAAGATGTGCTTTAGAAGCTTTAAATTTTCCTGTCTCGTCGTGATAATAATATCCATTAAACACTGTTCCATCTACAACAAAATGGTCGAAATAATGTATAGCCTGAACGCAGTCTCCTGAACCATCTTCATTCAGACAGTAAAAGCCGTCACTTTTCAACATATATTTGCCATCACTGTTGGGAATAGGAAGTATCTTAGCTTCCTCTGTAACAGATGACAGGCTGCCGCTACTTTCTGATTCCGCCAATACAGTCAGAACTTCAGGCTTCCATAACAGGAGCCCGCTGTTGCTGCACCAAAATGCTGCCCCCAAAAGGACTGCCATTCCAGCTGCTTTATACAGCCATCTGGTTTTTTTGCCTTTTTTCATGTTATTCTCCTTTTAATAAGGGCAGTATAACCTGTTTCTGCTTTGTATGCAACCTCTTTGTTTGCCATGATATTTTTACAGACTCTGTAATGAGTTTGAAGAAGGCTTTCTGCAAAATGTACGTCACAATTTGTGAGAGATTTTGTCCGGAATACTCTCCCAAAATTTTTGCAGCTGTGCTTCCACATTTGACAATGTACACGTTTTCCTGTCATTCCACTCCACCGGAAAAAGATTGCTGTATTCTCTCTGCCGGAACCGTTCATCCAAAAGGAGAATAACACCATGATCCTCCTTGTGCGGATTACTCTTCCAGCAGCCTGCAGAACCTTATTCATGCCAGGATACCTATAGGCGTAATCAAATCCATTTTCCCCATTTTCTGTGTAAAAAGAACGAAGAATTTCCCTCTCATTTCCCAACTGGGGCAATCCGGTTCCCACCAAAATGGCTCCAATCAGTTTTTCTCCCAGCAGATCAATTCCCTCTGAAAAATACCACCCATAATGCAAAAAGCTACCAGTGATTCCTGATTCTGTTCAAATTCCTGAAGAAACTCTTCTCTTTCCTGTTCCTTCATAGAGCTGTTCTGACAGATACACTTCACCCAGTTTACAGAAAATTCTTCTTCGTAGACTGCATAAACCTCTTCCAACATTTTGTAAGAAGGAAAAAATACCATATAATTTCCCTTGCGCTGCCATACAGTCTTTGCTATATATTCCGCAATTTTATGATATTCCTCATATCCCCTGCGACTATATAAGGAACTTACATCGCCGGCATTTAAAATACAGCGGTTCTTCTGTGAAAACGGTGATTCCACGTAGATTCCATAATCGTCCTGCCTGTTGCTGAGCAATTTCCTGTAGTAGCTCATGGGCAGCAATGTGGCAGAAAAGAATACGGCACTGCGGCCTTTCTTCAGATATTCCCCCAGGTTCACTGCCGGATTTACACAGAACAGTTTCAGGCGAAACAGACCATCTTCTCCATTCTCAGCATAAACTACATAGTTCTCATCTATCAGTTCTGCAATATTCAAGAAATTACGAATATCAAAATAAAACTTCCTTACTTCATCTTCCAGTTCCACATCCTTATGTGCTTCCAGAAAAGCATCAAATTCTCCCTGAACCTTTAAAATCGTCATAGTTATGGAACCCGTGCCTGGGGAGAACGAGGTAATTTCCACAGTCCACCTGTAGTTCTTTCAGCTGTTTATCCAGCTTTCCAAGGGAGCGGTAAAGCCGGGGTGCTCTTTCTTTCATAACTTTTCGAACCCGAACAGCATCTTCCCTGCAAATAGAAGCGCTGTACATCTCTCTTCCCCGTTCTGCCAGATTATGAGCTTCATCAATGAGAAAGATATAATCTCCACCTGCACCTTCCCCGAAAAAACGTTTCAATGAACCGTAGGTCAAACACATAATTATAATCACAAATTACAGCATCCACCCACACAGACAGATCCAGACACATTTCAAAAGGACATACCTGCCATTTCTCTGCCTGCTCCCGGATAGTCTCCCTGTCATATCTGCTCTTCGTCGTCCACAGCTCATAGACAGCGTCATTGACCCTGTCGAAATGTCCCCTGGCGTAAGGACAATGTACCGGATCACATTTGGTTTCGTCCATAAAACACAGCTTCTCCTTGGCTGTAATGGTCACCACTTTGTATTTCATTCCCTTTTCCCGCAGCACCTCAAAAGCTTCCTGAGCCACTGTTCTTGTAATAGTCTTGGCTGTAAGATAAAAGATCGTCTCCCCTTTCCCTTCGCCAACAGCGCGAACTGCCGGAAAAATGGTAGACATGGTTTTTCCTACGCCGGTAGGTGCCTGAATAAAAATCTGACGACTGGCTCCAATTGTATGGTAAACACTGCTCACCATCTTTCTCTGACCTTCTCTGTAGGAAAATGGAAATTCCAGGCTCTGAAGAGAATGATTTCTCTCTTCCTTCCATTTTTTCTGATAACTGAGCCATTTATGATATTCATCCAGAAGTTTCTGGTACCATTCTTTCAGTTCCTCTATGGAGATCACCTCCCGGAACCTTTTCACCACTTCTGTCTCCAGGTTGGCATATGTCATCTGGATTCCAATCTTCGACAAGCCTTCCTGAACACCGTAAATATAGCCATAACACATAGCCTGAGCCTTATGAACCTTCACAGGCTCTTCCATCTGTTCCACATTTCCATATATTCCTTTAATCTCATCGATCCAGACAACTTCATCTTCTGTAAAAATTCCATCTGCACGACCTTCTAACCGAATGTCCAGATCCTCATAGCTGCAATTCATCCGCAAAGCAACCTCTGCTCTGTAGTCTCCGCCCATTTGTTTCTGAAGCTTCCGATGCAGTCTGCTGCCCTTTAACATAGCATCTTTGTCTATAGTACCTCTTCGGTTATCAAGATCACGCTTTGCAATATAAACTCCACAAGATTTCTTACTGATATTCGTGTTACCGGATTGTCCATTTCCAATTTACCGCCTTTTACTGGTCTGCTGCCTTCCAAACAAAGATACCTTATCTGTAAGCATTATAACACGAATTTTACTTATCGGCCTATCCTTTCACAGAAAACTCCGGCATATTACTCCGAAAATGCAAAGCAAGCATCTGCTTCTGAAGTTTCTCATTCCTCCTTGCTTCAATGGATATGCTATCACAAAATGTCTGCCACAGTTCCTCGTACTCTCCCATATCCCCTACGGCGCTCCCTGGCACCTGTATACGCACTTCTTTTCTCATGACGCACTCCTTCCCTTTCTCATGGCACAACGCTTCTGCCTCTTCTCATCATAGATTACCCAGTTCTCATTGGGAAAGCGATTGGAAAAATGAAGAGCCATAAGAGACAGGATATCATTCCCCGGCTGGATCTTTGCCAACAGAAACCTTCCGCCAATCTCCCTGAAACGGACAAACCCAAAATAATGGTGATATTCCCGCTTCACGCAGAGTGCCATTTTCGCAACCCTGGATACATATGGATCTGCCAGTGCCTCCATTACACGTTTTTCGCATCTGCCTCCCCCAAAAGCCCGGTGCAGCACATAATAAATGGCAGTTCCCCTGTCTTCATCTGCTGAAGCTGCCGCCAGACAGATCTGTTCGTAAACCTCGCTTCCCAGTCTCATAAGAATCGTCCTCATAACCTTACCAGCCCTACTCTGATCTGTAGCAATCTCCCGATAAGAAGTGAACAATTCCATGCTTACAGGAAAACTGGTCTGAATGCTCACTTTACAACCGCCTGCACACTCTTTCCATCCATCATAGACAGCAGAAAAAATTCCCTCCATAGAGTCCTCACATACCAGGATTCTTTTCTCTTGATTCATATAGCTCCCACCTTTCTGTCCACATGATTCTTTGTATTTTCTGTATACAGTCTTCTGCTCCCCATCTCATCTCCAAAGAGGGATAATTGCTGAAATGCAGCTTCATTCCCATGCTTCCGACAGTTCTCTTCATCCAGAAGATTACGGGTAATATAAGATTCCTCCAACCTGGTATTGTACATCATGCGGCCATTACAGGTGATAAAATATAAGGCACGCTTCAGAACCACACCAATCCTCTTCAAATCTGCAAAATCCAGGGAATGGGTCCTTCTGGCCCCAATAATCCTTCTGGCAGAGGTATAACCGATTCCCGGTACACGAAGAAGTTCATAATAATCTGCCTGGTTGATCTCTACCGGAAAAAACTCCAGATGTGACACTGCCCAGTCTGCCTTGGGATCCAGAAGAAGGTTAAAATCCGGATGCTTCTCTGAAAGCAGTTCTGAAGCCCGAAAACCATAAAACCGCATAAGCCAGTCTGCCTGATAAAGCCGGTGTTCCCGCAGAAGAGGCGGACCTGATAAGGACATGCAGATCCTTATCTTCATTTACGACGACAAAAGCCGAATAAAAAACTCTTTTTAATGCAAAGTTCTTATACAAAGATTCTGCTACTGACACGATCTGATAATCGCTCTCCCCCATAGCGCCAATGATCATCTGGGTACTTTGACCGGCGGGTACAAACTTAGGTGCATGGCGGTACAGAACCAATTCCTCCTTATTCTGCTCTCTCTGCTGCTGAATCTGCTTCATAGGGCGAAGAATGGTTTGCCTACTCTTATGCGGTGCCAGTTTCCTAAGCCCGTCTGCAGTAGGAAGTTCCAGGTTCACGCTCATGCGATCTGCCAGATACCCCGCCCTGGCGATCAGTTCAGGAGCAGCACCTGGAATGGCTTTCAAATGAATATATCCCTGAAAATGATATTTATTACGAAGAAGATTTACTGTACAAAGCAGTTCTTCCATAGTCCTGTCTGGACTTTCCTTTACTCCGGAACTTAAAAACAGTCCTTCAATATAGTTCCTCCTATAAAATTCCATAGTCAGACGACACACTTCTTCTGGGGTAAAACTGGTACGCACCACATCATTGGAGGCTCTGTTTATACAGTATTTACAGTCAAATACACATTCATTTGTATAAAGGATCTTCAAAAGACTGATACATCTGCCATCCTGAGCAAAACTATGACAGATTCCGGCAGCAATGCTGTTCCCATGCCCTTTCCATCTCCCTTTCGATCCACACCACTGGATGTGCAAGCCACATCATATTTCGCGGCATCCGATAAATCTCCAGCTTCCGCTTCAATGTCATTGATTCCTGAATAATCATCCCGTAACAAAGCTCCTTTTATGTAATCTGTGTTTCGCATTCTTTATTATCCTCAATTTCAGAACGTTTGTTCTTGTTTCATTTTAGAACATACGTTCTGTTTTGTCAATATCATAAAACGGCACGAAATTTTTTCTATACAAAAAGAGCCATAAATCAAAGATTAATTCTAACACTACCTTTGATTTACGGCTCTTATCTCATTCTTTTACTATTAAAGCTCCCGGACGACAGCCAGAAATGGTACATGCTTACATCAGCGAATTCATGAATACCAGACGTTCTGAACGTATGAGCAGATTTTCATATATGTGAATGCTGCCGACAGGTGACCTATCCACTCAATTTCAAATCTGTGTCAGCACAAAAATATCATAAATTGCTTTCACTGCATTTTCAAAATCACGGTTTTCCACACCGATAATAATATTCAGCTCACTGGAACCCTGGTCAATCATCTTGACGTTTACATTTGCATGTGCGAGGGCAGAGAAAATTCTTCCGGCTGTACCGCGGGTGGATTTCATTCCACGTCCTACAACTGCGATCAGGGCAAGGTCAGATCCATTTCCACAAAATCCGGCTGAACCAGGCGATGGATTCCCGCAATTACCTGCTGCTCCTTTTCTTCAAACTCATCCTGGTGAACATATACTGTCATGGTATCAATACCGGATGGAACATGCTCAAAACTGATTCCCTGGTCTTCAAATACCTGAAGCACTCTTCTGCCAAATCCGATTTCACTGTTCATCATGGACTTCTCAATGTTGATAGAACAGAAACCTTTCTTTCCTGCAATACCGGTTATGGTATATTTCGGCTTGCGGCAGGTACTCTCCACAATAAAAGTTCCCTTATCCTCCGGACGGTTGGTGTTGCGGATATTAATCGGAATTCCCTCTTTTCTTACAGGGAAAATAGCATCTTCATGAAGAACAGTAGCTCCCATGTAGGAAAGCTCACGAAGTTCACGGTATGTAATGGTCTCAATCACAGCCGGATTCTTTACAATTCTCGGGTCTGTTACAAGGAAACCGGATACATCAGTCCAGTTTTCATACATATCAGCCTTAATTGCCTTGGCAACCAGAGAACCTGTCACATCAGAACCACCTCTGGAAAAAGTGGTCACAGTTCCATCGTCCTTTGCACCATAGAAGCCCGGCACAACTGCATTCTCACATTTTGAAAGACGCTTGTTCAGAAGTTTGTCTGTTTTCTCCGAATCCAGATTTCCGTTTTTATCAAAACGGATCACCTCTGCTGCATCCACAAATTCATAACCAAGATAAGCAGCCATCACTTTGCCGTTCAGATATTCTCCACGGGAAGCGGCGTAATCCCTGCCAATCTGTGCTTTAAAATTCTCTTTGATCAACTGGAAATCCTCTTCCATGGAAAGAGCAAGGCCAAGCCCTTTAATAATCTCATAATAACGAGATTTGATTTCTTCTAAAACCTTTTCAAAATCACCGCCATTTGCAGCTGCGTCATAACAGCTGTAAAGAAGATCTGTTACCTTCGTGTCCCCCGTCAAATCTCTTACCTGGTGCAGAAGAACAAACAAACGTCTGCTCTCTTCACTTCTGATAATATCTCCGACTTTTTCAAACTGCTCCGCATTTGCAAGGGAGCTTCCGCCAAACTTTACAACTTTTCTCATAATCCTTATGCTCCTCAAAAACTTTTTCTCCATTTTATGAAAAAATTCGACTTTTTGCAAGGGTTTTTTCGATTTAATTCGTGAAAGTGTTAAATACATTCAATACCCACAGTTGTTCTCCATCCACTTTAAACTGAATATCCCAGGATCCAAAAGACATTCCGTATTTTCTTTCAGGGTCTTTCTGATACCCAGGTCTTGGATCGTTTGCAAGGACAGCCAGAAGTGCTTCTCTTTTTCCTCTGGAATCTTCTTCAAAAGCTTTTCCGGAAACTCTACTTTCAGCTTATGATCCTGAATCTGGTCGGTAA
>ENA-OQEX01000918-OQEX01000918.1-human-gut-metagenome-genome-assembly--contig:-NODE-918-length-12869-cov-3.275938_pt1 | contig 12869 bp, 14 predicted proteins | sample MGYA00242802_ERZ504649 | MGnify/ENA primary metagenome ERZ504649 (study PRJEB26092, sample SAMD00036194) | human gut metagenome | host: Homo sapiens | study: EMG produced TPA metagenomics assembly of... | reverse complement strand
AATCAGTATGCTACACTCCCCATCGGGTTTCCCCTTTGGATAAACTGATTGACGATAGGATTATATCGAACCCAATCCTAACTTCTTGCTAAAGAAGTATTTATTAAGCGACCATTCTGGGCGCACTTGCATAAATTTGGGTTGTGGAAAGCTCCCTATGACCAAGAAGTTTTGATACAGTATAGATATCAGCTCCAAGATCAAGCATTAGTACTGCAAAAGTGTGGCGTCCGCAATGGAATGTCAAATTCTTTTGAATGCCGGCGTTCATGCTCCATCGTTGCAGTTCTAGAGAGGTCCAAGCCCCATAAGTAAAACCTGAAAAAACTGGTTCTTTGGGATTTTTATGTTCTCCAAGATATTTCTCTGCCTGAGGTGTAATATCAAGATATTCCAACCCTCCGGTTTTCTTTTGATTGAATACTATTCTTGTAAAATTACCGAATTTCTGAATTTCACTCCAAGTAAGTTTCTGAATATCACTTTTTCTAAGTCCGGTAAGACAAGAAAATAGGAATGCACGTTTTAATACCGGGTATCTACATGGAGTGGAAGCAAGTTTCTTGACTTCTTCCAGTGTAAGATATTCTCTTTTGACTTCCGCTGCTTTGAAGCCTTCGATGCCACGCAGGGGATTGATAGATATTATTCTTTCTTCATACGCCTTGTTGATGCAAGCGCGAAGTTTGTTGAAGTACGACACTTTTGAATTTTGTGACAATCCTTGAAATGTGTCGCGTTCTCTGCGTGGTCCTGTGCGCTTGTGAGTATCTTTCTCTACATTCTCAAGGAATTCTTTGAACCCTATTATAAAATCAGGAGTAATGTCTCTAAACAAAGTGTTTTCGTCACAATAGATTTCAAGATAACGCAGACAGCTTCTCCAGTTCCCCCAGTTTCCTTGGGAGTCTGGATTCTTTCTGCGTTCTTCAACCATCTTTCTATAATACTCCAAAAATGGGGTATCTTCTTTGACTGGTGAGTGAATGAGTATTCTCCATTTTGAATCTCTATCATACGTTTTGACTTAATGGCTTGAGCAGTAGCTAAAGTCTGGCGATTTTGCTCTTTTTCCACATACGTTTTTGCGTCTATAAGATACAGTTTTAAATATTCCTTATGCCTTTTACCATTACGGTATATATCAAGGTATAAACTCACGTTACCGTTAGCAAGTTTCTTTTCACGTAGCTTAACGGGTTCTTTCTGCGTTGTTGTTTTCTTTGCCATATCTGCCATGTGATTAAGAGTGTTAATATTGTTATATTTTTGCCACTATCCACGAGGGACAGTTTTGCTTCCATTGCAGAGAACAGATATTTCATTCTTGTCCTCGGGGGACAGTTTTTTGTCCCTCATTGTCCCTTCGGGGGACAATACAGGGACAAAAATACGGAAAAAATCTGTAAATACACAGAAAACATGAAGAAAAAAAGAAAATATGTAATCTTGTCTTATATGCTGATTTATAGTAAATTAATGCTTTATTTTTTCTCTTTTTATAATTTTCTTTTCTTTCGATTACTTGCCGATGCAAAAGTTTTGAAATATATTTTGCAATGTTTCTTCCGAGGTTATACCTCCTTCTGCAACAATCTCACTTAGTTCGTGGATACATTGTCTTAAATCCTCACTTACCAAATCTCCTGATAATCCCAATTGCAATCCTTCCTGTACTCTATGAATAGAATCCAATGCTCGTGTTAATGCTTCGTAATGGCGTACATTTGTAATGATAATATCGTTTTGGTTGATTTCTGGTAAGGCGGCTGCCTGTACTAACTTTTTTTCCAGGATCGTTATATTTTCCCTTTTCTTTGCTGAGATAAATAGTTTTTCCACTTTCATGTCAGCAAATATAGCTGACAACTCTTCTTTTTGTATTGCTAGTAACAGATCTGACTTATTAAATAAAATAATCATCTTTTTCCCTTCGCAGTGTGGAAGAATTTCGGCTTTTAATTCTTCGAACCGTCTTTGGGCATCTGTAGAGTCTATCATCCATAAAATGACATATGCTTGGTCCATCTTTTGGAAAGTACGTTCTATCCCTAGATTTTCTATTGTATCGTTCGTTTGGCGGATTCCAGCTGTATCAATAAATCGGAATGTGACACCTTGTAAATTGATCGTATCCTCTATTACGTCACGGGTCGTTCCATGGATATCACTGACAATGGCTTTTTCCTCATTCAGCAACGCATTCAGTAAGGTGGATTTTCCAGCATTCGTCTCTCCGATAATTGCTACAGGAATGCCATTCTTGATTGCGTTTCCTACACTGAAAGAATGAGCTAGCTGGGCAATAACTTGTTCGATATGGGTAGCTAGACTGCTCAGTTCGTCACGATTGGCGAATTCTAGTTCTTCATGATCACTGAAATCCAGTTCTAATTCCATTAACGAAGTGAAATGAAGCAATTGGTTACGCAGGTTAGAAAGTTCTTTACTGAATCCTCCACGCATTTGGCTCATGGCTAGGCGATGGGTGGCGGCAGACGATGAGGCTATCAGATCGGCACAGCTTCGGCTTGGCTCAAGTCCATTTTTCCGTTTAGAAAAGCACGTTGGGTGTATTCACCTGGTAGAGCGGCACGACATCCATTATAGATCAGGAGTTGTATAACTTGCTGCAGGATATAGGATGAACCATGACACATGATTTCCGTACTGTCTTCACCAGTATAAGAATGAGGGGCACGGAACAAAGAAATTAAAACTTCGTCTATTACTTCTTCTGCAGAAGGTATAATTGATTCTTTTTTTTGTAACGTTTCACTTTTTTCTTGCGGAATTTCACTCGTTTTTTGGAAAAGTGTATTATTAATTTTTCGCTTTGGGGAACAAATCTTTCCGAAAGTAAGAGTATATGGTGCTCGTTCTGTCAGTGGCTTGCCTGTGGCGGGTGTAAATATGCGTGACGTTATTTCAATCGCTTTTGGGCCAGATACACGAATTATTCCGATGGCTCCTCCCTGGGCGGTGGCAATGGCGCAGATTGTATCTTGGTTTATCATTTTCATTTGGTTAATAATATAATGTTTTAGCTACGATGGCTGTTACTTCTTCTAAATAACGGCGGTCTGTCTCATCAAAAGAGTTTAATAGATTACTGTCAATATCCAATACTCCCTTTACTTGTCCATTAGCAAGAATAGGAACAACAATTTCGGAGCGGGAAAGAGAACTGCAGGCTATATGTCCGGGGAATTGTTCTACATTGGGCACTATCAAGGTTCGAGCTTCTGACCATGAGGTTCCACATACTCCCTTTCCTTTATGGATGCGATAACAGGCGGTGCTTCCCTGAAAAGGTCCTAAAATAAGTTGGCCGTCTTTAACCAGATAGAAACCTACCCAAAAAAAGCCGAAGGCTTCCCGAAGAGCAGCGGCAGTATTGGCCAAAACACTTATTTCTTCTTTTTCATCTGATATTAAAAGTTCAAACTGAGGGAGGAAAAGACGGTAACGTTCTACTTTATTACTAGTTGTTTGTTTGAAACTGGTTTCCATATTTTTATTTGTTTTATGAGGGGACATCTTGTTGTTTTTTTACAAAAAATGGTCTTCTATGAAGCGATGTCCCCTGTTAGGTAAAAAGAGTTGGCTTATTCTGTAAAAAATCTGTTTATGCCAATCTTCTTCTGGATGATAATAAGAATAAGTATTGATAGATGATCCGGTGAATTTTATCCATATTATATAGACAACTAAATTGGGAATTATATTCTTTCCAAGACTTTTTCTATCAAACCATCAATAGAGTTTTTATAGCCGGTATTGGCTTCCTTTATTAGTCGGTTGGCAATTACCATACATACAGTCATGGCTTTGTGTCCCATCAGGCGTGCTAATCCGGCAAGGGCGGAACTTTCCATTTCAAAGTTAGTGATGCGATAGTCATTGTATTCAAATTTCTCAATCTTTTCATTCTGTTCAGGATCGGCCAGTGGAATACGGAGTTCTCGTCCTTGCGGGCCAAAGAAACCTCCTGCGGCGATAGTTATGCCACGGACATATCATTTTGCGCGATGCGGTCTATTAATTCCCGGTCGGCATCAATGACGTATGGGTGGGCGATGCATACATTACCTTCCCAACCCATGTAATTTATAAAAGCTTGTTCGAATTTCAGATCGCAAACCTCATTGCGTCCGGCGTAGAAATTGAGTAGTCCATCAAAACCGATAGACTTTTCAGAACAAATATAGGTGCCAACGGGAGTATAAGGCTGTAATCCGCCACATGTACCGATACGTACTAATTCCAATTGGCGTAAGTGGTCTTTTTCATAACGGGTATTGAAATTAATATTGGCCAAAGCATCTAATTCATTCATCACAATGTCTATATTGTCACAACCTATACCGGTGGAAACTACGGTGAGACGTTTCCCTTTATAAGTACCGGTAATGGTCTTGAATTCACGGCTTTCTATTTCACATTCTTTAGTTTCGAAATGAGAAGCTACTAATGCTACACGCCCAGGGTCACCTACTAGAATTATTTTTTTTGCCAGCTGTTCCGGTTTGATATGAAGGTGAAAAATAGAGCCGTCGGGATTGATAATCAACTCAGATTCTGCATAATATTTTTTCATAATCTTTTTTTTGTGGTTAATGGTCTGTATAATTGATGTTATATTTCTTGTCTTTTTAATGGGTATACAAACAGATTATTTCTTAGATGTAGATGCCACGGATTTATAAACTTTCATTGATATTAGCATGATAAAGAGAAAAACAGTTTCATTCGCATCCAAGAAAAATACATTAATCGTTGAATACTAGTTTTATTTGCTTAATGGTTCATTACCGAAAGTTGTTTCGGGTTTTGCAATATTTTCACGCATGGAGGTATCTGCTTGTATATTCTTCATGCGGTAATAGTCCATAATGCCTAGGTTGCCACTACGAAATGCTTCCGCCATGGCCTTGGGCACTTCGGCCTCTGCCTGAATTACATTCGCACGGGCCTCTTCTGCTTTGGCTTTCATTTCCTGTTCCAAAGCGACGGCCATCGCACGGCGTTCTTCTGCTTTGGCTTGTGCAATATTCTTGTCGGCATTGGCCTGGTCTATTTGTAAAGCAGCTCCAATATTTCTGCCTATATCAATATCAGCTATATCAATAGACAGGATTTCGAAGGCCGTACCGGCATCTAAGCCTTGCGGAGTACTAATTTAGAGATAGAATCAGGATTTTCCAATACGGATTTGTGATTTTCGGACGATCCGATAGAGGACACGATACCTTCACCAACACGTGCTAGAATCGTGTCTTCTCCGGCACCTCCTACTAATTGGCGGATATTGGCGCGTACAGTGACACGAGCTTTAGCTATAAGCTGTATGCCGTCTTTGGCTACAGCAGTAACGGGAGGAGTGTCAATAACCTTAGGGTTTACTGACATTTGCACGGCTTCGAATACGTCACGGCCGGCTAGGTCAATACCAGTTGCCATTTGGAAAGACAGTTCGATGTTGGCTTTGGATGCGGATACTAGTGCGTGTACTACTTTTTCTACATGCCCGCCTGCCATATAATGAGCTTCCAATTCATCTCGGGTTATGTTACTTAAGCCAGCTTTATGTGCTTCAATCATTGCTGGGACAATGACATAAGGAGGAACATTACGGATGCGCATTAAGAATAATTGCACCAATGAAATGCGTACTCCCGAAACTTTGGCAGACAGCCAGAGGAAAAATGGTACATAATGAAAGAATAGTACCACGAAAATAATTCCACCTCCTATAAGGATGAAAGGAAGATAGTTGGGTTCGATCATAATAATCAATTGTTTAAAAGTAAATATTTATATTTGAACAGCTCCACATCGAATCTCTGCTGTTTTCACTATTGTCTAAAATATACTTGAATGAGAATGTCAATCAAGAAATTTGATAAAATCGTATTTGTAAGTCATTTTTCTATCATAGGTTGAATTTGCGTACAATCACCGTTCCTTCAACCATTCTTTCTACATAAATGGGGGTATTCTCATCAATCAAGCCATCGGCAGAGCGCACTTCGATGATGTGTCCATTAAAGTTTGCATTGCCTATCAGTGCAAGGCGGGTTATTGCTATGCCTTTGTCTCCGATGCGGATATGGGTTCCTTTTAGGGGATCGATTTTATAATCCAGTGTTTTCTTCAAAGAAAGCTTGTCCATGGTTTTTGAGTGCATAAACCAGATGATAATGGCTATGCAACTTAGGACGGATGCTATCAAAGTAATGAATCCTGCTATCGGTCCTAATGTGTCGAAAGCGTAATAGTTGGCATATAGCAGGCAGATGGCCGATGCTATTCCGGCTATACTGATGCCGGGAATAAGGAAAACCTCTACAATAAAGAGAAGTACTCCTGCCAAGATGAGCGCTATGATAATAAATACTTCCATAAATATCTTTGTATTAGTGTTTCAACTTCTTTATTTCTTCGTTGCGGACGCTGATATCCAGTTGGGCCATTTCTTTCAGAAGTTGTTCAGTACGTTTTTCCAATTCCAAAATGGCGGGTGTCAAATTCTTCTTTCGTGCACTGTTCCCTTGGGCATATTGTTCGCGTTTGTCATCCAGATTTTTCTTCAGGTTGTCATAATCCTTCTGCTTTTGTATTCTTTGCTGATAAAGTTTACGTGCTTCGGCAGAGTGGAAGTCGTTCAATGTGTGGTAAACAGCAGAGTCATCTATTATCAAGGTGAAGTCTTTTTGTTGTTCTCCGGATTCTTTGGCATACATTATTGCCGCTAGGCGTTGCTTGCCGGTTCGTACTTTCTCTTCATCTTTCCAGGTGGTACGGATAGAATGTAGGCTGGCTGCATTTATAATGATCTGTTCGTCTGTACTTTCGTAATTGTATACTTCTTTTGAAGAGTTCGGTACAAACACATAGATACAGACTTTGTTATCAGGCTGATAGCGGTCTGAAGCAAACCAGCCAATATTGTTGAATTCATCAATGGCATACATATAGTCATTGGCGGGAGAGTTAAATGGCATTCCTATATTATCGGGACGAAGATAATTGCCATTTTCCGAATCATAGCGAGTTACAAAAATATCGTACCCCCCCAAAGAGCCTTCTCCATCCGATGCATAATACAAGGTAATGCCATCTGACATTAAGAAGGGATAGTTTACATTTCCCTGTTCATTAAGGGACATGAGGGGTTCGGGCTCGCTCCAGCCGTCCAACAGACGGATACGGGAGTAGAGTTGCATTTTGCCGTCTGTGCTTTTGTTCCCGTAAAGTACTTTATTGCCCATTTCGGTTTGATAGACAGTCCCGGATATGGTAGGATCGTGATAGAGTGCTCCCGATTCTCTACTGATTTTATATGCTTTCAGAAAATCATTTTTATCGACTACAAAACTATCTATTACAGTAATGTTTTCCACTCCTTTTATCATACGGGCTGCTTGCTTTATTTGTTCCAGCTCTGCTTCAGCCATTTCGGTAGGGCGTTTTTTCTTTTCCAACCATTCTATGTGTTGTTCGTAGTTATCTACGGCATCGTCAAACCGATAGATATCATAATATAGTTTCCCTAAATAGCGGTATGCGTCAATGACTTTGCGGGCGGCGCTTTTTTCAAGGTAGGGCTGTGCTTCTTTTTTTTCTCCTGTTTCATAACAACATGCGCCATACCAATAATTATAATTGGCATTAGAAGGGGCTTGCTTTACCAGCTTTTGGAAAGCTGGTTTGGCTTGTTCAAATTCTCCGTTCAGGAAAAGTTGTTTGGCTTGTGCCAAGCTTTGTGCCGCAGTGTTGCCTGCGCAGCATAAAGTAAATAAACCAATGATATATTTTTTGTACATAGTTAGTTTATAATCCGTATTATTTAGATTCAAAAATACAAAGATTAATTGGAATTCTCATGCTTTAATAATTCTATTTTGTTAAATCTTCCATAAATCATTCTTTTCATGTACTTTTGTGCCCTATTTTTAAAGAAGATGTATGGCACAATTTACGGAAGACGAGAAAATAATGCGAAGGTTGGAGCAACGCTTTAACAAGGGGGTGGTAAAGTATCGCTTGATTGAGGATGGTGATAAAATTTTGATAGCTCTTTCTGGTGGAAAGGATTCTTTGGCTCTATTGGAGTTATTGGCAAGGCGTTCACGTATTTTGAAACCGAAATTTGCAGTGATAGCTGTGCATGTAGGCATGACAAATATTCCTTATCAATCTGATTTGGAATATCTGAAAGGCTACTCAGAGGATTTAGGGGTGCCGTTTGTGCATTATGAAACTTTTTTTGATCTGAGTACGATACTCGGAAGTCTCCCTGTTTCCTTTGTTCTTGGAATCGGAGAAAAGCTTTGTTCACGGTGGCAAAGGAGCAAGGGTGCAATAAGATTGCTTTAGGACATCATATGGATGATATCTTGGAAACTTTGTTGATGAATATTACTTTTCAGGGAGCGTTCAGTACGATGCCTCCTAAATTAGTGATGCGTAAATTTGAGATGACAATTATTCGTCCTATGTGCTTGGTACATGAAGCGGATTTAATTGAAATGGCACGTATCCTCGGTTTTCGTAAACAGATCAAAAATTGTCCTTATGAAAGTTTGTCGAATCGTTCAAATATGAAAGATGTTTTATATTCTCTAGAAAAAATGAATCCTGAAGCACGGTATAGTTTGTGGAGAAGCATGACAAATATTCAGGAAGAACTGTTGCCTGGGATTGAATAACAATGATTTATAGTTTTATATCACTGTTTATCTGTATCTTGTTTTTTATAATAGTCTGTTATAAGAGGTTATTTCGGGTTATTTATTTATATTTGTGTGCAACTTATGTGCAACTTAAATATAAATATTATGGCAGTATTATCAATTTACTTGGATACGAGGAAGAAAAACTCGTCTGATGTATATCCTGTTAAGTTCAGAATATATCATAATAAGGCTTTTTTTATATCGTCAGGAATGTATTCAAATGTTAATACATGGGATAATGGTGAGTATGGGAAAAAAGAACCCAACTATAAAGTGAAGAATATGGCACTCCGTAGCAAATATAATCTCCTAGAATCAGAATTGCTGTTGCTGGGGGGTAAACTGAAAGGTATGTCCGACAAGCAGCTTAAAGAACACCTTTCTAATATTATTTCATTAAAGCCTGTTACTTCATGTGACTTTTTACGTTATTATGACGAATATATCTCGTTGAAGGATAAGAAGAGCACTAAGGATAATTATATAAATACACGGAACTGATAGTTGAATTTGATGACGCTCCTACCTTTGAGACAATAGACCGAAAGTGGCTGACATCCTTTAACCAGTTCTTGGTGGATAAAGGATATATGACTAATTATATAGGCACACATTTAAAAAACATCAGGGCTGTCTTTAATTATGCTATTGATGAAGAAGTGACAACTCTTTATCCATTCAGGAAGTTTAAAATCAAGAGGGAACAAACGAGGAAGCGGAGTTTGACGATTGATGAATTGAAATTGTTGAAAAATTATCCATGTGAAGAATATTTGGAGTTTTACCGTGATATCTTTATGCTTATATTTTACTTAATAGGCATCAACCTTGAGGATTTGCTTTTTCTCACTAAAGATAATCTGATGAATGGGCGTATTGAATATTACAGGCACAAAACAGGAAAATTGTTTTCTATAAAAGTGGAGCCAGAGGCACAATCTATACTGGATAAATATAAAGGTGATAGATACTTGCTTAATATTATGGATAACCGTAGTAATTATACTAGTTTTACTACTAGCATTGACAGAGCATTGAAACAAATAGGTGAGGTCTCTATTTTGAAAAGGGGGAAAAAGATCAGAAATCCTCTTTTCCTAAAATTGTCCACATATTGGGCAAGGCATTCATGGGCTACATTGGCAGCGGAACTTGATATACCTAAAGAAACTATATCTGCCGGTTTAGGACATGAGATTGGTTCTGATGTTACTAGTATCTATATCAAATTCGATCAGAAGAAGGTGGATGATGCCAATAGGAGAGTGATTGACTATCTGTTTGGAAAAGAAAAAGCCGGGGAATGATGCCCGGCTTATATTGTTGGTTTGGAACCGCCACTTATTTTGGTTATAGCGTCATGCTCTGTGTTTTTCTTTGTTTCTCATCCTCGTCTTTGAGATACTTGTTCCTTATATCTTTGATGTCGTTTGTCATTCCCTATACTTTGAAGAAGAGGATAATTTGCAGTACTCCGAATATTAGGAGTATAATGGTTAGAAAGTCAATCATAATCTTAGATATTTAGTTTGTTACTTGTCTATATCGAATAGAGCTTCGCCTCCACTTGAAGCAGAAGGCTTTATTCCTGATAAAGAGCTTCCTATACGTAGATATTCTCCATCCATCCAAATTGCATGTTCGTTAACAACACCATTGGCATGAGTAATAATAAGAAATAGTTCACATTGGGATGATGGATATTTGATATAGTCTTTGTTTTTTATAATGGAATACGTACCTTCATAAATCAAGTTTGATGAAACGATGTCTTTACAGGTACCATCAGAGTTGAAAATATATTCTTGTGTCCAACTAATATGTGAAATATCTTCCCATCCAACGGGGCGATACACGGAGGTGTTATAGTGTTGCTTCCTTTCCAATGCCCTACAATATTTGATAAAACATTATTATATACTTCAGTTTGAGTTTGTATCGCCTTTTCCTCTTGGCTTAATTCCTCTTCATCATCTGATGAACATGCTGTAAACAGTACCATTGGCAGTATTGTCATTAAAATAAAATTTTCTTCATTGTTTATTTATTTAGTTTGTTCTTTGATTCATACATCTAGCAATTCTAAGATGCCATTGTCTATCCATTTTTGTTTTCCTATATTTTTTTGGATACCAGATAGTTTTATGTTAGAACCATTATCAAAAGCTATTTTTACGATAGAGTAAAAAGTACTATAATTCAATCTTGATTGTATGTTAAGTTTTTTATTGTCATCTCCAATAGTAACAATTTTGATTTGAACATATTCCCTGTCCTCTACTTTAGGGTTAGCTGTAATGCTTTCAATTTTTCCATAATATGTTTTCTTAATATTTTCTTCTTTTTTAGGCCTATACTTATCTGCTATGAAGTTAACTTTTTCCATAAATATAGGTTCTAATTTGATAGAGGATATTGGGGGCTCATTTACAAATCCAATATCTTTGCACCAATCAACAATTATATTCATCTCTGTATCTTTAGTTTCATCATAAATGTCAACTAATGAATCTAAAAATTTATGCTATATAATCCTTGGTCTACGTCTTCGTCAACCTTGTTATTGTTACTATTCTTTAAGTCTTTTTGAATATTGTCTATTGATGACAATAGCCGCATATTGATTTTTCGGTTTAATGGAATATCTTGTTCTGTTGGATTAAAAATAGTGTATTGGTAATTTCCTAGAGGACACAATATATTGAGGATATAGCTTCCTATTTCAGTTTGTCCAAAAGAATATTCTGAAATATTCTTGTTGACATCTGTTGTATAGACTTTTTTGTGAAATCTTGTAGGATTTAAAGTGTCTAAATAGGCTGTAGCTAAAACGTCTTTTATTTTTTCTATAGTATCTGTCATACTAAAGAATGGTATTTTCCCATCTGAAGTGTAATTATTAGCTATACGCCATTTCTGAATGTCATACGATGGGTTTAATATTCTATTAACCAATGCTTCTATACTTCTGTTTTCAAAAGATGCAATGGATTGTAAAGTTTCTCCCATCACTCTATAGTAATCGGAAAACTCTTTAACAAGTGGTATTAGTGCTACATATTCATCGTCTGGGGAAACAAATTGACGCACTCTTCCGTTCATTAAAACGTCCAATTCACGCCATTTTAAAAAGAAAAAACTTTTTCAAGCTTTCTACTGTAATGAGATCTATGGCTCTTTTTAAGTCTTTCATAATTCTTCCTCCTTTGACACTTTTATCATTAACTTCTTAAGGCATTCACAAGATAAAATGTTCTCTTTGGGTATTACAACGGTTATACTACTTCCATTGTTTGTAGGTTGATTATTTTTGAGACTTACCCAATAGGCACATTTGGTAATTTTTAGAGCCGATTTTGAGTGTTTTACCCATTTCTTCCTATCTTTATCCATGTGCAAAACTACTAATATTATTGGAGTCATTCTATCGCTCATAACCAAATTATTGTAATTTTTTGCTTCGAGTATAAAGGAGTAATCCCCATTTTTCTTTTCTTTGAGTTTTACATATGAAGCTTTTAATTGAATATCAATGATCGGGGAACGTTTTCTACAGTCTGAAGAGTTACACGGATACCCTTTGCACTTGATTGTAGCATCTACACCATCATTGTCTCGTTCTGCTTTCGATATAGTGTATCCATTATATGCACAAAGGGCTTGCATATAGGCAAAACTTACATCTTCCATACTTCTTGTAGAGTGTTTGGCATAGCTTTATTAATAAAGGTTAACAATCAGATGTCTACTGGTTGAATTTTATAGTATTATTATTGTAACTACATTTGCGTTCTCGCTAATTTACCTACAACCTTGTATAAATGAATTACATCATTATCTATGTCAATTTCCATATCGGGATATTTTCTTTTCCCATCCGGATTGGCTATATTGTTGTAGGAAGACAATATTGTTTTTTTTCGCTCGTAGTCGATATGAATCATTTTAAGAAGTCTGTCTTCTTTTGTTATAATCATATACGGCTGTCCATTGTCTATGTTTCGTTTGTCTTTTATTTCACGGACAAAGATTGTATCCCCCGACATATACATATCGTACATAGAATCACCATATACGGTTATTCCATAGCATCCAGTAAATTCTGGTATATTCACATATCCAATAACC
>ENA-OQEX01000917-OQEX01000917.1-human-gut-metagenome-genome-assembly--contig:-NODE-917-length-12875-cov-2.223408_pt1 | contig 12875 bp, 20 predicted proteins | sample MGYA00242802_ERZ504649 | MGnify/ENA primary metagenome ERZ504649 (study PRJEB26092, sample SAMD00036194) | human gut metagenome | host: Homo sapiens | study: EMG produced TPA metagenomics assembly of... | reverse complement strand
CGCCGAACGGATTCGTATCGTGCTTCTTCGGCTTGGACAGTCCAGATCGGCCGCGAGCGCGTTCATCGAATCCTTCAGCCCGCCCAGCAGTGGCGTGCGGTTGTGCTTCCCATGGTCCGATGTACGTTTTGGCATGATTCACATTGTCTCTTGTTTGCCCGACATCAAGCCCGAATAAAGCCTATAGAATAAATGCGTGCATTCCATAGACCACACTCGCGCAGACCGTCCGATGCCGTCGAATCATGAACGGCACCTGCCCAGCCGCCCGGATACCCGGCACCGGCTGCGTTTGGTGCGCCTGCTGATCGCCTTGCTGGCCGCCGTCGCCGCCATCGCCGCCATGGAGTGCATCGTGTTCAACCTGCCGTTCTGGCGTACGCTCGGAGCGAGCACGGATACGAACGCCGTGCATAACACGCTGGGTTCGGGTCTCACGCGCCGGAATGATGGCATGTTGACCGTCACCGATCCGACCAAGGCCTATCTTGAACTGACCGCGGACGCACGTCGGATTACCTACGCATCGATACCGAGAGCAGCAAGGTCATCGATAAGGCCCGCGAGCAGGCCGAGGCCGAATCCAAAGCGAACGACGATAAGGAAGTCTTCAAACCGCTGGCGACCATTCATGTGCGCGCGGATGTCGATGGCATCACCGGCAAGGCCCAGTCGATGAATCCCGACGCTATTCGCAGCCATTATGTCAAGGCGCCGGGTGCCGGCATCGTGCGTATTTGGATTCAGGAAGAGCGCGGCGCGATCGTACCGGTCACCGACGCCCGCGCCAACGTGCGCGTACCGTTCGTCATCAATTGGATGCGCGTGCTCGCCATGGCCTTGGTGTTGCTGATGATTGCCGTCTGGAGCCGGGATCGCGCTGTGGCGTATCACGCTTGACCCGTCCAGCACTCGGCAACGACTTGCTTTCGTGGGGCTTATGGCGATTCCTACCCTGCTTATCGGCGCATCCATCATCACGAACTGTGGTACGCGTCTCCGCTCGTCTTCCACGTTTCCGGCGATTACACCTATGATTTCGACCAGTATGGGCATGTGGCCGATGCGCTGGTCGCCGGCCGGCCCTGGCTCGACTTGCCGGTTCCCGAACAACTGGCCGCCACCGAGCACCCCTATGACGTAGCCACACGTGCCCAGCTACTCGCCAATGGAGCCAGTCGCTCTACTGGGATTACGCGTATTATGACGGTCACTGGTATTCCTATTTTGGCGTGTTGCCCGCAGTGCTGCTGTTCGTCCCCTATCGTCTGCTGGCCGGTCATAATCTGCGACATCCGCCGCCGAGTATATTCTCGTGCTGCTGTTCATCATCTTCTTCTCCTTGCTGGTGCTGCGCGTCATCCATCGCGTGATGCCGAAGACTTCGGTGGCGGCCGCGTCGTTAGTAGTGGTCTCATCGTTGGTGAGCGCGCAAGTGGGGTATTTGCTGTATCGCACGAACTTCTATCAGATACCGTTCGCCGCATCGCTGACGTTGACGTCGCTGGGACTATGGCTATGGCTCGGCGCGGACACGTCCCGCCGTCCGCTGAGACCATCGGACCGATGGCAGGCGGGCGATGCCAAGCCTCTCTCCCTGCCACGACTGGCCTTGGGCGCCTTGTGCATTGCGGCGAATTTCGGATGCGACCGACGTTCACCTTGGCCGCATTGCTTGCGTTCCCCCTGTTCTGGCCGCAGATTCGCGCGCTGGGCACCGGTCTGCGCACACGCCGCATCAAGCCGTTGCAGGCGTTGCGCGCGCCGCTGGCGGTAATCATTCCCGCCATTCTCGTCGTGACGCCTCTGATGGCGTGGAACATGGTTCGGTTCGATTCCCCGTTCAATTTCGGCAATGCGTATCAGTTCTCCATATCCGATATGACCCGGTATACCACCCCGTCCGCGGATATGCCCGCCAACATCTGGTATTACCTGTTCCTGCCGCTGCGCTTCATGGATCGTTTCCCGTGGCTGGCGGGCTCTCCCGCCCCGATGCCGCAATGGGGTTATTACGAGGTGATGGTCGGCGCGATTTTCACGGCCACGCCACTGACCTTGATGGCTTTGGCGCTGCCCCTGCTGCGCAGATTGGAAACACACGGCATGCGGCCATGGCTGATGTCTTGCTTGGCCGTGGCGGCGGTGCTGGTCGTATTCGACAGCCGCGTCGGCGGTTTGGGATGGCGGTATTCCGCCGATTTCGGCTGGCTGATCTCGCTGGCGTCCATACCGGGGCTACTGTGGCTGGTCAATGGGCGCGAACCGAGCCGCTCATTGGCGGGGGCCAACGACGCCGCTTCAGGCGATGGCTCGCCCGCGTCACTCCGTGGCGTTGGCTGATGCGCTGGGTCGTGATGCTGGCCGTATTGTGGGCGCTGGGCATAGCCATACTAAGTTGCTTCGTGCAGTCGCGCAGCGATTCGATGATCGCCAACAATCCGACGCTCTGGCATCAGGTTCAGTCTTGGTTCACCCTGCTATAGGACCGGACCGCTCGGCGACCCGCCAAGCTTCAGTATTCTCCCAGCATTCCGGCCGGTGTTTTCCAAGACCTGCGGCATAATGTATGTGACGTAATTCACTAATCGTTTACCCATACTGTCGTGAGGGTTTCCCCGTGTCCACTGCCGTCCGTAGTCGCGTCTTCCAGCTACACCGTTTCCGCTGAGGGGTACCCGGATTACACGGCCAACGCCATCACCAGCGATGAGGCGGCCGCCGCATACCGTGAGGCCGCCGCCGGCGACGCCGACGGTTCCGGCAATGTCGGCGGTACCAGCACGGCGAGTCAGACGACCACGGTATCGAGCAATGACATCGCCTCCACCGAGCACGAGTTTCTGGTGTTGGGACTGATCCCCAAGGTCAAGAACACCATTACCCTGACCATCACCGACACCGACGGCAACCTCAAGGCACAGTACAAGATGGTGCTCAGTTCGGGATACATCTACCGCGTCTACCAGTACGGCTTCCGCGGCTTCTACTTCGCGTGAGGATTGGCATCGACCTCACGGCCGATGCCAATCCTCCAACGGCCGATTCCTATCTGCTACCGCTTCGCAGCCTCATACTTGCGGCGAATCAGATCCTCATAAAACGCCACAGCCTCAGCCGGCGCTCCGTCAAACGCGACCGCGTGCTCGTCCAGCACCAGTACGCGGTCGATGGCGTATTCGGGCCGGCGGATCATATCCGTGTCATGCGTGGCGAAAATCACCTGCTTGTTGTAGCTGAACAACGCCTTGGCACATGCGCGGCGCCAATCTCATCCAATCCCTTGCTCGGCTCATCTGCCACAATCGCACTCGGCTCAAAGCTCAGCGCGGCCGCAATAGCCAGCAGGTGCCGTTTCTCGGAGTCCAGTTCGCTGGCCTTGGCCTTGGAGACCTGCGCCAAATCAAAATGCGCGAACAGATTGCCGATGCGCGCATGACGTTCTGACTCGGGCACCTTGTGCTTTTTCAGCGCTTCGGAAACAGCCTCGGAAATATTCGCCGCTTGGTAAAAGCTGTTCGGAATCTCCTCGCGGCGAACTTTGCCGACCAGATTATCGATGCGCTTCGCGTCCTTCTTCACAGCCGGGTCAAGACGTTCCTCACCGCCCGCAATGGTCACCGTGCCGGCGTTGGCCTTCAACGAACCGTCCAGCAGACCCAGCAATGTGGATTTGCCTGCGCCGTTCAGTCCGATCACAGCCACCCGCAGCTCGCTGATGGTGATGTCCGTGGGAGCAAGTCCCACGTGCCCATCATCATACGTATGCCCGGCCTGATCCAAAGTGAACGTCAGCGACGCCGGGCGTGGCAGTTCTTTCGGTCTAAACAAGAATCCCATGCCGCTATTGTACGTGGAGTACAGGCGTGGTGCCGGCAAACACCGGCCTATCGCAGCAAAGCGGCGACGGTATTGAGCACGGCGCGGATGCCACGCTCGAATTCGTCCGGTTCGGGTAGCAGGGAAACGGCCAGGTATCCATTGGAAGTCATGTCGAAGAAGTAGCCGGGCTGTCCGGTCAGTTTGTGCTCGTCAATCAACCGCAGCACCAGCTCGTTCTCATCGATGACTGAAGGCACTCGTAGCAGCACGTTCCAGCCGCCTTCGGCCCGTAGCACGCTGACCAGCCCGTTGGGATCGGCGTCAAGCAACTCGTGCAACTTGGCCAGGTTATTGCGCACGCGCTCCCCCACCCGTCTGGTCTGTGCTGGCGCGGCGTTCAATAATGCGGGAATCCGTTCGGCGATGATGTCACTCATCGGCAGATAATCATCGGCGATGACGTCCAGTCGACGCTGTGCCTCGGCAACGTCCTCGGCAGGTCCGGACACCTGAATCCACCCGACTTTGGCGTGCGGCGCGGCCAGCATTTTGGAGAATCCGTCTAGGGCGAAGGTGAGCACGCCGCGCTCCCCCGCGAGCGTGCGTTGCCGGGGAAAGGTTCGAGAGAGTAATCGAAGAACACTTCATCGGCGATAAGGCGATGCCATGCTCACGGCACAATGTCACGATACGTGCACGCTCGGTTGGTTTTACGTACGAACCGGTCGGATTGTTCGGGTTGATGAGCACCAATGCTCTGATGCGTTCGCCACCGGGCTCGCTGAGCAGCCGCTCGAGTTCGGCGATGTCGATGAACCAGGAGCCGTCGAATTGCAACTGGTATTCGACCGTGTCAACGCATTCAAGCCGTGCAATCGACTCAATCAGCGGATAGCCGGGTTTGGGTGCCAGCACCGCGTCGCCGGCATCGCAAAGTAACTTAATCAGCACGAATACGCCTCGGACGTGGAGCTCAGCAAGTACAGGGCGTCCGGGCCAACGCCCTCGATGGCGGTATTCGCATTGTTGAAAGCGGCATGGCGCTCGTTCCCGCCCTCGCTGGCGGCGGGCGAAGTCGACTGAGGCTGCTTGCGTCTACCGCCTTTGCCGTATTGAGGAATGCGGCCAATGCTTCTCGCGCCGCACGCGGTCCACGCGGGTCGGCCGTATACACGCTCGGCACCAATTCAGGTGCCAGCCGTGGCGGGTCGGATTGGAATCGTTGAGTTTGCTGAGTGCGATGCCGTTTGCTTGGCTGCCGCCTCGGCCGCCGCAATGGGATTCGGCGCAGAAATATCCACACGAGAAGAGAAATGCACGCTCATACCCTCCCACGATAGAGCGTGGTGCCCCCTGCCCCGCTCTCAAACGCGCAACATTCCCGGAAATGCGTCGCTCTGGACCCGAATCACACCCTCAAACGCGACACATTCCCGGGAACGCGTCGCCACAGACCTCCATACACACGCCCACTTTGCGCAACATTCCCGGGAACGCGTCGCATACCTTTCCTATGCAATGCAAAAGGCCGCCCGACTAGTCGGACGGCCTGAAGCATATTCGCGGGTCAGCGCTGCACACCCACGCTCACTGGCTCACTGCTGCTTGGTGCTGGCATAGTAGGCGGCACCGACGATGCCGGCCTGGTTACGCAGCTTGGCGGGCACGATCGGGTCTTGATATCCACGTACGGCAGGAACTTTTCGCTCTGACGGCTCACGCCGCCGCCGACGGTGAACAGGTCCGGGTTGAAGTACTTCTCCATAAGGCCGTAGTACTTGGTCAGACGCTTGGCCCACTTCTTGTAGCCCAGTTCCTCATTCTCGCGAATCGCGGAGGAGGCATACTTCTCGGCGTCCAGATGCTTGGCGCTCAGGATGATGTGTCCGAGTTCGGTGTTCGGGATGAGCACGCCGTTGTAAATCAAGGCGGTGCCGATGCCGGTGCCCAGTGTGGTGGCGATGACCAGACCATCCTGGCCCTTGGCGGCACCGAACTGGACTTCGGCCAGGCCGGCGGCGTCGGCGTCGTTTACCACGACGACCGGGCGGCCGCAGGCTTCGGAGAACACTTCAGTAACGTCCACGCCAATCCAAGACTGGTCAAGGTTGGCCATGAAGTCGAGCTTCTGGCCGGGCTTGATCGGCGCGGGGAAAGCGATGCCAACGGGTGCGGATTCAGGCACTTCGAAGTGGTCGAGCTGCTGCTTGACGATTATGGCCACGGCCTGAGGAGTGGAGACCTCGGGAGTGAGAATCTTCAATCGTGGCTCGGCGAAATCGCCCTTGGTCAGATCGACAGGTGCGGCCTTGATGCCGGAACCGCCAATGTCAACACCGAAAGCCTGTGCAGTTTCAATCATCGTTGACCTTCCTTTCCATACGTTTTCATCAGTTCGTAAGGTTGCGCCCAGTTTAACGCGAATTACGCTCAACACGAAACCATTACACACCAATTGTGCAAACGTGTGCATCGTCGCCGGTCACTACGTACCCTATTCGTATCGTTTTTCAAGCCTGACAATGGGCAATGCATGCGATTTCGCATACTAGGAAAAATCGGCGTCTATGGTGGCCTGACTCTGTGTCGCGCGCGATAATGGGAGGTATGGCAGAACATACCCAACTTATTGATGCAATTAACATCCGCACCGCCGTACGCGCCTACGATGATGAGCCGATCGACGACGATACGGCCCGCCAGCTCGAGATGCGCTTCAGCCGATCAACTTACTCGGCGATCTCAACATTCAGCTGGTGCGCGACCAGCCCAAGGTGTTCGCCGAAGCCAATGCTTCAGGTCATCTGACCAATGCGGCGAATTATCTGGCCATCGTCGGCCCCGCGAACGATGAGGAAGCCAAAGAGCGTGCCGGCTTCTATGCCGAACGCATGGTGCTCACGGCCACGTTGCGCGGCCTCGGCACCTTATGGGTCGCCGGCTCATGGGACAAGGCGGAGGCGGCCAAGCATTGCCGCGTCACCTCTGGCCAGGAGCTGTATCTCGGTGTGGTGATCGGGCATCCGAAGAATCATCTGGATTATCAGGCGAAATCCTATGAGGAGCTATGCGAAGCGCAACGCACGCACCGCGCCACCAAGACCTATGAGCAGTTCACCGCCACAATGAGCGATGAGGGCGCGAGGCCGCTCCGGATTGGTTCAAGTCCGGCGTCGAGGCTGCGATGAAGGCGCCGAGCGCGATGAACCGTCAGCCAATCACCTTCTCGTATAATCCGGCCGACGATACCGCCGCCGCGCATATCGATCAGAGTGCGGAAGATGAGCATCACGCGTTCAATGACATGGGCATCGCCAAGCTGCACTTCCAGATCGGTGCCGGCCAAGGCCAGTGGGCTTGGGGCGACGGTGGCCTGTTCATCCATAAGTACCTGTAGTGACCCCCCTCATAGAGGGGAGCCACTACTACGCTACTTCAGCGACGGCATGGGCTTCCAGGTGGGGTCGTGCATCAGCTTGCGCGAGTCCCACCAGCCCTTGGCAATCTGTACCAAACCGGTCTTGAGGTGCTCGCGATCCACCATCACCAGGCGAATGACTTCCTTGGCCGCGGTGAGCACGGTACCCAGTCCAAACACCAGCGGACGGAAGTCACCATAGGTCATGAAGTACCGGGCCATGTATCCGCGGTTGCGCATGATGTGATACCGGTTCATGTCGGATGTGGAGTTGAGCTGGCGCACGCCGGCGATATCCCAATTGCCGATTTCGCGCGTACGGCGCAGGATCACGTCGGGCACCACAATCGGGTTGGTGACCTTGCTGGCGCGGTAGCCATACATCGTGTCATCCCAGTAGATGAAGAAGCGCGGGTCCGGCAGACCGATTTCCGTAACCACACGGCGGTTGAACAGGCCGCCTTCGAAGCACAGCGTGTCCATCACTCGGTATCCGGCCGGGCCGAATGCGGCGGGCGCAATCGGGTTCGGGATGCCCAGCGGCACAATGAAGTCGTACTGCCAGTAGAACGGGCCGCCATCGTAGTCGAATCGGGAGCCTGAATCACCTCGTGCTTGTCGGTCCACTTGGACAGCTTGGCAATGGCGTCCGGCAGCACGGCCACATCGTCATCCATCACCCAGAACCATGCGGCACCCAGCTCGTAGGCTTTGGCCACGCCGGCGGAGAAACCGCCCGCACCACCCAGGTTCTCGGTCTGCGGCGCATAGACCACACGTTCTTCGTTACCGGACTGGTCGGCCACGGTGGTGCCCCATTGGCCGGTCACCTTGCCGGCAAACGCAGCGACCATGTCCGCCGTCTGATCGGACTGCTCATTGTCCACGATGACATGCGCCACGGTGCCTGTTCAAGCGCCAGAATCGAATCGAACAGTGTCTCAAGCAACTGCTGACGTTTGTAGGTGGTGACGATCAGGGCAAGCTTGTCGATGGTGTTGTTGGGTTTCTTCACTTCAGCCATGGCTCCCATTGTTGCACTTGACCGGCACAAGACGAATTTCTGCACAGTGAAACGCGGGTTGCATACGTCCGGCGCATGGCGTATGAATAAGCCTGTCAGTTTCAGGGAAGGTGCAATTCCTTACTGGCGGTAACCTGCACCCCGGGTTTCATAACGGGGATGGCAGGAAGCCCGCGACCCGCGCAAGCGGCTGATCCGGTGAGATTCCGGAGCCAACGGTATAGTCCGGATGGAAGAAACGAGGGCTCATTATGAGTGTATCTTCGCGTATTCGCATGCAAGTTGTTCGTTCTGTGGCACCCGAGGCCGAGGGTTCGGCCAGCACGTCCACCGCCAGCACCAGCGCCAAACTTGGCTCACACACCACTGGTGTGGCCGATTCTGGCCGCTGGTCCACGCGCGTATCGCCATGTATGCACTGTTCGTGGCGCTGGCGATGGTCACCAGCTTCATTGAATTCCCGATTACGCCGGTCACTTGGCTGAAGTACGACCCGTCCGGCATCGTCTGCCTGATTGCCGGCTTTGCGTATGGCCCGGCCGCCGCCGCAATCGTGTCTGTGCTCGGCTTTGTGCCGCACATGTTCGCCAATCCGTGGGGTTCGCTGATGGCTGTGCTGGTGGCGCTGTTCCTGTCTGTGCCGGCCGCGTTCATCTACCGTAAGATCCGTACGCGCAAGGGTGCCGCCATCGGCATTCTGGTGGGTGCGGTGCTGGCCATCGTGGTGGCGCTGGTGAGCAACCTGATTGTCACGCCGATTTACGCGCACATGACCTACCAAGCTGTGGCCGCGATGATTCTGCCGATTCTGCTGCCGTTCAACGTGGCTAAGATGGCGATTCACGCCGTGATCACCTTCCTGATCTACAAGCCGATCTCCAACCTGCTGTCCAAGCAGCAGTGACTGGCCTGAGACGGGCCGATGCCCGCCACGACTAACGACCACTCAAAGACCACTCAAAGAACCAGAACGCAGAATCCCGGCACGGGCCGGGATTCTGCGTTTTCGCCTATCAGTTACGGATTGCTGTTTCATGACCGTTGCACCCCATTCCTTCGACGCCGACGAGTTCCACGATTCTGCCGAACCTCACGCTTCCGCCGAGCCTGCCTCCCCCGCCGCCGTGCTCAAGGACATTCGTTTCAGCTATGACCGCGGCACCTCATGGGCTTTGGATGGCGTTTCACTCACGGTCCATGCCGGCGAGCGCCTATGCTTGGTCGGTCCGAACGGGTCGGGCAAATCCACGTTAGCCCGTCTGATTGCGGGATTGACCGCGCCGGACGGTGGTGAAGTGACGTTACTGGGGCAACGCGTGTACGCAGCCGGCCCGAATGCCGATGCCTATCGTGCTGCCCGCCACGGCATCGGTATGGTGTTCCAGAATCCCGAGGATCAGCTGGTCACCACCGTGTTGGAGGATGACGTGGCCTTTGGCCCGGAGAATCTCGGGCTGGAGCGCGAGCTCATCGGCGAGCGTATCGTTGATTCATTGCAGGCCGTGGGGTTGGCGAACTTACGCCAGTCCGACCCGACCCGTATGAGCGGCGGGCAGCAGCAACGCGCTCCATCGCCGGCATGCTGGCCATGAACCCGGCAATGCTGGTATTGGATGAGCCGACCGCCATGCTGGACGAATCCGCACGCGCCGAAGTTATGCGCATTTTGGATGATTTGCAGGCGCGCGGCACCACTATTGTGCATGTCACGCATCATCCAGATGAAACCGTTCATGCCGATCGCATCGTGCACATGGAGGCCGGGCGAATCATTGGTATCACTGCAGCCGTCGATAATCGATCCCCGCTAGCGGAGGCTGTCTCGCAAAGCGAGACTGAGGGTAGTATCGGCACAGAAGCCGCCCCAGTCGCCCTACGAACGACAGCCCCCGCCAGCGGGAGCGCGAAGACGGCTCCGAACTGCCGCTGCTCTCCGATGGCATCGGTGATATGACGAACCCCATTATTCGCGTCTCGCATCTGACCTATCGCTATCCTTCGGCCAAACGGGCGGTTATCGATGACCTGTCGTTCACCATCGCGCGCGGTGAAACCGTGGCACTGATGGGCGTGAATGGTTCGGGCAAGTCGACGCTGGTGCGCATGTTGTGCGCACTGACTGCGCCGACCGCCGGCAGCATCGAAGTGACCGGTGTTCCGGTGGCCTCGACCGGCAAGCGCGGTCGCAACGTGCGCCCGAAGTCGGCGAATCGCAAGCAATTAGCGCAATTGCGCCGGCATGTGGGTTACGTGATGCAGCATCCAGAGCATCAGCTGTTCGCTGACACGGTAGCCGAGGACGTGGCGTACGGCCCACGCAACCAAGGGCTTGGCGAGACCGAGGTAGCCGACCGCGTGCGCGAATCACTGGAACTGCTGCATATCGGGCATCTTGCCGACCGCTCCCCCTTCGACCTGTCCGGCGGGCAACAACGATTGGCAGCCATTGCCGGCATGCTGGCTTGCAATCCTGACGTGCTCATCATGGACGAGCCGACCGCGAGTCTGGACGCCCAAGCCAAGAAGCGTATCCATGAGCTGTTGCGCACGCTCAAATCGCGTGGCGTGACCGTGCTCATCATCACCCATGACCGGGAGGAGGCCGAGCAAATCGCCGACCGCGTGGTCCGTATGCCGATTGCCGCCCCCGCATCCGGCGGCCCCGTCACGGCCACCGTCACCGAGCCGGCCGTATCCTCCAACGGCCCTGCGCACTCAGTGATACACCGACTTGACCCGCGCGTGAAGATGGTGGGCTTCCTGGCCGCCATGTTCACGATGTTCGCGGTGAACACGCCAACCAGCTCGCGCTGGGCATCGCCATCACCCTGGCCGTTATCGCGGCGGCACGCCTGAACCGTTACGGGTGCTTGAATCCATTCATCCGATTCTGATCCTGCTGGTGCTGATGGGCGTGGTCAATCTGTTTGTGGTACGCACCGGCACGCCGGTGGTGGCGCTTGGCCCGCTAAGCATCACCGATCAGGCGTGACCATAGCCGTGCTGTACGCCTGCCGTTTCGCATTGGTAATCATTCTGGGCGCGGTGTTCCTCACTACCACCACGCCTACCGCCATGACCGACGCCTTCGCCACCTTGATCAGTCCGCTCAACCGGCTCGGTATCCATGCCCAAGAAATCGCGCTGGTCATGAGTCTGGCATTGCGATTCATTCCAACGCTGACCGACGAAACCCGCGCCATCGTCGACGCCCAATCCGCGCGTGGCGGTTCCATCGAAACCGGTTCACTGGCCCAGCGCATCAAGGCGATGAGCGCGATTATCGTGCCGATTTTCGCCGGCACGTTGCGTCACGCGGACAACCTGAGCCTCGCACTTGACGCCCGCTGCTACGAGGAGGGCATCCGCCGCACCCACTGGCGTGCCCTGACCATCGCCGCGCGAGATCTCATATTCGCCGCTGCCGTCATCATCTACATCGCGGCCATCATCGCGCTGTAGGGCGGCAAACAGCGCAGACAGCACCGGTTGCTATGCTGGTGTGGTTATACGAAAGATGTAAGGAAATTCCCATGGCATTGACCAAGAAGCAAATCAAGCAGCTGCGCGCGATGGCGAACTCGCTGAAGCCCCTGTTCTATGTGGGCAAGAACGATTTGACCGAGTCGGCCGTCAATCAGGCCGATGAGACCATTGAGAAGCACGAGCTCATCAAGTGCGCCGTGCAGGACGGTTCTGGCCTGACCGCCAAGGAAGCCGCCGCCGAGCTTGCCGAGCAGCTGAACGCCGAAGTGGTGCAGTCCATCGGCAATCGTTTCGTGCTGTTCCGTCGCTCCCGGCGCGACGATGTGGAGCATATCCGCTTGGTGCGCGAGTAATGTTCGCCCCGCTCGATCCCGTAGCTTGATATGAGTAATGGCGGTTGGAATCAGTCCGATTCAACGCCATTACTCATATTCGCCCAGCGAGCACCGTCACTGATCCAAGATGGACCCGACGATTCCCGCAACAATGGTCAGGACCAAGGACCCCAGTACCGACCACCAGAAACCGTGTACGAAGACGCCCACGCCGAACAGACTGACCGCCAGCCAGCTGGCGAGTCGCATGAACAGCCAATTGATAATCAAGGTGACCAGCCCGAGAGACAGAATCGCAAACGGCAGTGCGATCAGATGCACAATCGGCTTGATTGACGCATTAATCAGCGCCATGAACAAAGCGAACGCGGCGATGCGAGAATCGGAGGCTCCCCCACCGGGTCATGCCGGGAGTCACCGCGACCATGACGGCGGCGGCGATAGTCATAATCAACCAGCTGGTCAGGAAACTTCTCATGGCCCAATCGTAGCGCGGCAGGTTTTACTATTGGGCAAAACATGAGATGATGTTGTGCAGAAACGGTAAGAAGGTATTGCCGTTCCCGATTGAGAGGGGACTGACCCGCATGACTGATAATCAACAACAACCGTACGGTTCGGACAGTGTTCCGCAGCCGGCACAGCCCGCACAGCCGGCACAACCGTCTTACGGCCAAGATGCCGCACAGCAGCCGCAGGGCTATGGCGCCCACAGCCCGCCGCATACGCTCAACCCGCCGCCGGAAGCTACGGCCAGCAGCAACCGCAATACGGCCAGCCCGCCGGCGCA
>ENA-OQEX01000916-OQEX01000916.1-human-gut-metagenome-genome-assembly--contig:-NODE-916-length-12879-cov-3.348259_pt1 | contig 12879 bp, 13 predicted proteins | sample MGYA00242802_ERZ504649 | MGnify/ENA primary metagenome ERZ504649 (study PRJEB26092, sample SAMD00036194) | human gut metagenome | host: Homo sapiens | study: EMG produced TPA metagenomics assembly of... | reverse complement strand
TTTGTTTATGTCCGGGAATCGGAAGAACTGATGGACGAGGCACGCAGTGTGCTGACCCGTGTGCTGGACATAAACAAAGCCACGGGAGATGATATCCGGGCCGCAACCACAGCATTTGCCGCACGCTCAATGCCGATCACCACAATAATCAAGCCGTCCTGTGCCAGATGCTTACGGTCACGCAGCACGATAGAACCGACGTCGCCGACACCCAGACCGTCTACCATAACACGACCTGCCGGCACCTGGGAAACAATGCGCATGGAATTGCCGTCCGTTTCGATCACATCGCCGATGCTGGCAATGATAATGTGGTCGTCTGCCATGCCCATGGACTTTGCAATCTCAGCGTGCTTGATGAGGTGCTTATATTCTCCGTGAACCGGGATAAAGAACTTCGGTTTCGTCAGCGCCTGGATGAGTTTCAGCTCTTCCTGGCAGGCGTGACCGGAGACGTGTACCTCATACATGGATTCGTAAATGACCTCAGCGCCGGACTTCATCAGCTCATTGACCACACGGGTCACAAATTTTTCGTTGCCCGGAATGGGCTTTGCCGAAATGATGATAAAGTCGTTGGGTGTGATAGTCACCTTTCTGTGGCTGTTCATTGCCATACGGGTCAGCGCCGAAAGCGGTTCGCCCTGGCTGCCGGTGGTGACCAGCACGATCTTTTCGTCCGGATAGCGGCTCATTTCGTCAATGTCGATGAGCATTCCCTTCGGTACTTTCAGATAGCCCAGTTCCGTCGCCTTTTCAATGACATGAACCATGCTGCGTCCGAATACGGCAACCTTTCTGCCGTAGTTTTTCGCCTGGTCGATGATCTGCTGCACCCGGTGTACATTGGAAGAAAACGTAGCAATAATGATGCGCCGTCCCTCTGCACGCTTGAACAGCTTTTCAAAGCTGCCGCCTACGGTGCGCTCGGAACAAGTGAAACCGGTGCGCTCTGCGTTGGTGGAGTCTGCCATCAGCGCCAGCACCCCACGGCTGCCCAGCTCGCCGAACCGTGCCAGGTCGATGATCTCGTCGTCAATGGGCGAAAAGTCTACCTTAAAGTCACCGGTATGGACGATGATGCCTGCCGGTGTATGGATTGCCATGCCCACTGCGCCGGGGATGGAGTGGTTCACCTTAATGAATTCCACCGCCATGCAGCCCATCTTTACGGTGGTGCGTGGTTCGATCTCGATTAGTTTTGCCTGTTTCAGCAAGCCGTGTTCCTCCAGCTTGCCCTCGATCAGACCCAGGGTCATGCGTGTGCCGTAGATCGGCACGTTGATCTTTTTCAAAAGGTATGCCAGACCGCCGATGTGGTCCTCGTGTCCGTGGGTGATAACGATGCCACGAATCTTATCCTTGTTGCCCTCCACATAGGTGAAGTCCGGGATGACAATGTCTACACCAGGCATATCCATATCCGGGAATGCCAGACCGCAGTCCAGGATAAACATATCGTTGCAGCACTCGAATACGGTCATATTCTTACCGATCTCGTTGAGACCGCCCAGGGGAATGATACGCACCGGAGTGCGTTTCTGCCGGGACTGACGGGACTGCTGTGTGCCGTTGTTGTTTCTGGGACGCTGCTGTAGCGGCGGTTTCCGCCGGACTGACGCTCGCCGCCGTTGTTCTGCGGCCGGGGTCTTGCGCCGTGATTCCGCTTGCGGGGCTGCGGATTATTTCTTACTTCTCTTACCTGTTCTGTTTCGTTAGCCAAATAAATATCCTCACTTTCTCACGTGGGGACAGCACGATCACCAAGACGCATCCGTGCTATGCCGGATGTTCTGTCTGGCATGGATGAAATTGTATTTTGATCCTGTCCTTTTCCAAGCCGTTGTCTCTCGTTCTGCCGGAAAAGCACGCAGACCGGTTCCCATAAAAATACACAAGCATTTCTCGGAACACGCTCGAAATAACGTCCGGACAGGGTCACACCCTTTCCCGGATTCCTGTCACACCTGCCGGAGCGGCGGTGCATTTTTCCTCTGCCCGATGGCTGTCCCCGGAAAGCTGCCTTTTACGCCGTACAGCTTTCTCGGATTCTGACGGAAATTTCAAAAGGCACGCCCATAAGCGCTGCACGCAGCTTGTGTGCAGCTTCGCCTGGCGTTTTCTGAATTCCGGTCACATATAATAATATAAATCAATAGATACGGCCTGCTGACAATTCACGTCCGTCAGACAGGCAGCAGAGCATCTGCAAAAAAATCCAGTTTTCCCGTACTTTGCAGAAACTGCTCAAAAAAGTATTTCATGCAGAAGGCCCGTGGTTGCTCGGAGCTTCTGATTTGTCCGGAATCTGACGCACACCACCGCTTTCTGCGGTCCCGCCGGTATGCTCCCGGATTCCTTCTTCACGCACAACAATACATAGTTTTATTATACGATTTTCCACACACAATGTCAATGGCATTTCCGGAAAATTTGCAATTTTGCCAATTCTGCATGACCCATTCTTCTGAAATTCGGCAATTATAGCAGGTTTCCGCCGGATTCGCCGCTGTTCCGTCAGCCATAGATTTTTCCTATGGGATAGAGCTGGAAATTGCCATCTATGCAGACGCAACAAAATGTGGTATAATAATATCATCTTTTTTATCATAAAAATACAACACAACGGAGGAATTTATCATGCAGCCATGCAATCCGAACGCAAAACTGGAAACCAAATGTTTACACGCCGGCTATACCCCGAAAAACGGCGGTCCGGGAACTGTCCCCATCGTACAGAGTACCACCTATCGCTTTGACAGCACCGAAAAGGTGGCAGAGCTGTTCGATATGCCATGGAGCCTATGTACTCCCGTTTCGCCAACCCCACCTGCGACGCTGTCGAGCAGAAGATCGCAGCCCTGGAAGGCGGCGTGGGCGCAATGCTCACCTCCAGCGGACAGGCAGCGTCTCTGCTGTCCGTGCTGAATCTGTGCAGCGCCGGCGACAGCATTGTTTCCGTCTCTACCATCTACGGCGGCACAGTGAACCTGTTCGGAGTTACGCTGAAACGGTTCGGCATCGAGTGCATCTGGGTCGATCCCCTGGCAGATGAGGAGACAATTTCCCAGGCGATCCAGCCCAACACCAAGCTAATCTTCGGTGAGACCATCGCCAATCCGGCGCTGACCGTGTTCGACATCGAAAAGTTCGCCAAGATCGCCCATGCGCACCAGATCCCGCTGATCGTGGACAACACCTTTGCTACCCCAATCCTCTGCCGTCCCATCGAGTTCGGTGCGGATATCGTCATCCACTCCACCACCAAGTACATGGACGGTCATGCGCTCCAGTGCGGCGGCGTGATCGTGGACGGCGGCACATTCGACTGGGAAAAGAGCGGCAAGTTCCCGGATTTCACTGAGCCGGACGAAAGCTATCACGCGTGGTCTACACCCGGGAGTTCGGCAAAATGGCATACATCATCAAGGCGAGAATGCAGCTGATGCGTGACTTCGGCTGCTATCCGGCGGCACACTCCGCATTCCTGCTGAACCTGGGACTGGAGACTCTGCCGGTACGGATGAAGCAGTACTGCGAAAACGCCATGACTGTGGCAAAAATGCTGAAAGAGTCCGACAAGATCGCATCGGTGACCTATCCCGGTCTGCCGGACGACCCGTACCACAAGCTGGCAGAAAAGTATTTGCCGGACGGCACCTGCGGCGTTATCTCCATCTCCATCAAAGGCGGCAGAGAGGCAGCCGTCCGGTTTATGGATGCGCTCCAGCTGGCGTCCATCGAGGTACACGTGGCAGACATCCGCACCTGCGTGCTGCACCCGGCATCGGCGACTCACCGCCAGCTCACCGAGGAACAGCTGAAAGCTGCCGGCATCGACGGCGGTCTGATCCGCATTTCCGTCGGTCTGGAAAACATCGGCGATATCACCGCCGACCTGAAACAGGCGCTGGAACAGGTCTGATCTTCGCCACTCTGAAAATTTTTGCCGCATAAACGCCAAAATTCCGGATGTCGGGGCTTGTATTTTCTTTGAAAACATGGTATAATAAGAATGTAAACCACATCTGTGTTTTCTGCCGCCGACCCGCAGAACTTCCAGATCACAACAGACACAAGGTGTCGGAGAAAAGAGGTATCGACATGAAAGGAACCATCATTGCTGCAATGATCGCAGCCGCAGCTGCAGCCTCTGCTGCAACTGTATTTGCACTGAAAAAAGCACACGACAAGAGACTGGACAAGGCCTGCAACTGTGACGACCTGCCGGAAGGCGGATGCTGCTGCACAGACGAGGACGAAGATGACGATATCTGTCTCTGCGACACACCGGAAGAAACTGCCGACGCAGAAGAGACTGCGGAGGACGGCGAGGAAACCACAGAGGACGCTGCCGCTGCATCCGGCTGCTGTGCAGATGGTGTCTGCACCTTCGGTTCGGATGACGATGCCGCAGACCAGCCGGCACAGCTCCATATGCCGGAGGCTGACGAAGACAGCGATACCGACGAAACCGAAAAAGAGGACTGAGTTTCCAACACTTTGTCCTGCATAAAGCAAAAGCACTCCTGCGGCATTTCGCTGCGGAAGTGCTTTTTTTGTTTTGTATGCCCATTCAGCGCTGTTCCCGGCGGAGCGGCAGGCGAAACAGTCCGTGCTGGTTGCAGTACGCATACAGCCAGCCCCTGCCCTTTGCCGGGAGACGTGTTTCCGGTTCCTGCTCCGGATAGAGTTTCACCAGGGTCACCCGTTCCGCAGTCACTGCGGCGAAAAACGAAATGAAATGGCGCTTTGTCATGGGATGCGCCATGCGGACGTAATACTCCCCGTCCATAGGCGTAACGATGATGTCATGCGCCGTGTCCGGTTCTTCGGGTTCCAGCGGCGGCAGCAGAATGCCGCAGCAGTGGAAAGCGCCCTCGCCGGCGGCAGAGATCACATTGCCGCAAACCGGGCAGACGTAAAACCGGGTTTTCAGCATATTACCGGTGCGGTTCTGGTTCACGATCTCTGTCCCGGAAAACAGCTCCGGCACGGAGACGTGCAGCGCCTTTGCCAGCGGCTCCAGCAGCATAATATCCGGCAGCCCTTTTCCCGTCTCCCACTTGGAAACGGTCTTGTCGCTGATATACAGCAGATCCGCCAGCTGTTTCTGCGTCATGCGGCGTTTTTCCCGGAGCATCTGGATGGTCTGTCCGGTCACATAGGGATTCATAAGCGTTTCCTCCTTTGGTTTGTCATGCGTCGATCGACTGTATCCAGTATAACAGAGTTTTCGCCGCTTGGCAACCTGCGCTGCGTGGAGTGGCAAAAAAGCGCCCTGCGGCAAACGCAGAACGCCTTTTGAAATATCAAAAACTTTACGCTTATTTAGCGAGGACTTCCTCCCAGGACACATCCTTGCCGACGCGTGGAGCGCCACGTAATACATCATATAGAATACGTCCGTAGAGTCCACCTTGTCGCTGCCGTCTACATCGGCGGCTGCGATCTGTTCCTGTGTCAGACCGCCGGGGTTTCCTACGGCAACATTCGCCACGTAATACATGGTGTAGAAAATGTCGGTGGAGTCGACTTTTCCGCTGTTGTCCAAGTCGCCGAAAGTATAAGCTGCAAATTGAATCCCGTGTTCCTTTGCGTAAGTTTCGGCAAAAGAACCGGTATGACCATAAATAATCAGATTATCGCAGTTATCAAAAGCACTGTCTCCAATACTTGTCACGCTGTCCGGAATGACAATTTTCGTCAAGCCGGTAGAGTCACGAAAAGCATAATCGCCAATACTGGTTACGCTGTCCGGAATGGTGACTTCCGTCAAGCCGGTACAGCTGCGAAAAGCATAATCGCTAATACTTGTTATGCTGTCCGGAATGGTGATTTTCGTCAAGCCGGTACAGCCGTCAAAAACATAATCGCCCATGCTTGTTACGCTGTCCGGAATGGTGATCTCTGTCAAGCTGGTGCATCTGTAAAAAGCGCTGTCGCCAATGCTTGTTACACTTTTCGGAATGGCAATTGCCGTCAGACCGGTACAGCTGTCAAAAGCGCCGCCTGCAATGCTTGTCACGCCGTCTGGTATCGTAACGCTCCCGGTACAAGTCGTTCCATCAATCAAAGTTCCATTGAGGATAACAAGCGGATTTTCCTCTTGCTTGGCTGTAAGCCACGGCGTATCCGTAAAAACAAATCCTTCGATGTTCGTCACACTGTCTGGAATGGTAATTTCCGTTAGGCTGGTACAGTTGTAAAAAGCACTGTCGCCAATACTCGTCACACGATCCGGAATGGTAATTTCCGTCAAGCTGGAACAGCCTCGAAAAGCGCTGCTCCAAATACTCGTTACACTATCTGGAATGGTAATTTCCGTCAAACTGGTACAACCGTAAAAAACGCTGCCTTCAATACTGGTTATACCATCCGGAATAACAATTTTCTTCAAACTGGTACAGCCGCAAAAAGCACCCACTCTGATATTCGTTACACTGTCCGGTATGGTGATTTCGGTCAGACTGGTACATTTGTAAAAAGCACCGCTGTAAATTTTTGTCACACCGTCTGGAATGACGATTTCCGTCAAGCTGGCACAGCCATAAAAAGCGTTATTTTCAATACTCGTTACGCTGTCTGGTATGGTGATTTTCTTTAAGCTGGTACAGCCGGAAAAGGTCTGAAACCCAACACTTGTTGCGCCGTCCGGTATTGTGATTTCGGTTAAACCGGTACAGCCGTAAAAAGTACCGTCTCCAATACTTGTCACGCTGTCCGGTATCGTGATCTCTGTCAGACTGGTACAGTCACGAAAAGCATTGTCTCCAATACTCGTTACACGTTTCCCGGCAATCTCTGCCGGAATTTCGACAGATGCAACATCCATATTGCATCCGGTAATTTCAATTTCGCCTGCATTTATCACATCATAGGACAGGCTTCCATAAGTACCTTCTTCTGCACTTGCCGACAGCACACCCACGCTCCCCGGCATATTCAGCGAACCGGACACACCTATACCGCCCAGACAGAGTACGCCGGCTGTGAGTGCCGCAAGCGTTTTTTTCCATAACTGCATTTTTGCTCCTCCATATCATTTTCACAAAATAGAATATCGTTATTATACCATATATCAGGCACAACAGTCAACAATTTATCCGCATTTTCCACGCAAATCAATCTGCGTTCCAAGGGGAAGAAACCTCTGTCACTTCATGGCATCTTCCCTTTTTGGGCAACTTCTTTTCCGCACACAAAAAAGCGTCCTGCAAACACAGAACGCCTTTTTCGATGGATTTGTAGATTTTACGCTTACTTGGCGAGAACTTCCTCCCAGGACACATCCTTGCCGACGCCGTGGAGCGCCACGTAGTACATCATATAGAACACGTCCGTAGAGTCCACCTTGCCGCTGCCGTCCACATCGGCGGCTGCGATCTGTTCCTGTGTCAGCCCGCCGTCATTGCCTACGGCAACGTTGGCGATGTAGAGCATGGTGTAAAAGATGTCGGTGGAGTCAATGCCGCCGCTGCCGTCTACGTCACCCCTGAGCAATCCGCCGATCAGAGCAAATCTGATGTTGTTTTCGGCTGCGTATTTCTGGGCGTAAGAGCGGGCGTAACCATAAATAGTGAGGTTGTTGCAGCCGGAAAAGGCAGATTTTTCAATGCTTGTCACGCTGTCCGGTATCGTGATCGAGGTCAGCTTTTTACAGTCGGAAAAAGCACTCTCTCCTATGCTGGTCACGCTGTCTGGTATCTCGATTTCAGTCAGGCTGCTACAGCCGGAAAAGGCATTACTTCCAATACTTGTCAAGCTGTTCGGCATCGTGACTTCGGTCAGACTGGTACAGAAAGAAAAAGCGTCCGCTCCAAGAATCGTCACACCGTCCGGCATCGTGATCGTGGTCAGACTGCTGCACTTATAAAAGGCATCTAAGCCAATTCTCGTTACGCTGTCCGGTATCGTGACCGCAGCCAGACTGTTACAGCCAGAAAAAGCACTTCTTCCAACACTCGTCACCGGTTTTCCAGCGATCTTCGCTGGAATCTCTACAGCCGTAACTTCTTTTTCACAACCAGTAATTCGAATTTCGACTGCATCGATCACGTCATAATACAAATCTCCATAAGTACCGTCGTAAAAATATGGCACATCTGCACTCGCCGGCAGTTCCACGCCAGACAGTCCCACACTGCCCAGACAAAGCAAGCCAGCAGTCAATGCCGCCAACCCTTTTTTCCACAATTTCATTTTTCTTCCTCCATATCATTCTTAGGGCAATACCGCACAAAGATTGTGCGACAGATGCAAAACAGGATATTTTTATGATAACGTACAACATAAAAGATGTCAACATTTTATTTGTATTTCTGCGTTGATTTCCCTGCAATAAAAAGAGCATCCTGCAAGCACAGAACGCCCTTTTGATTTCTATTTCAGGGGACCCCTTCGAAGTTATTCTTCCACAACCACCTTATGGAACACTTTCTTGCCCTTCCGCAGAATGGTTTCTGCTTCCGGATAGATCACGCTCTTCGGGTCGGTGATCTTGGTGTCGTTCACAGAAACGCCGCCCTGCTGTACCAGCCGGCGCGCCTCACCGTTGGACGGGGACAGTCCGCAGCGCACCATCAGCGTCAGAATGCCGATGCCGCCGTCTGTCAGTTCCTCTGCTTTCAGCACGGTTGTCGCATATTGGCGTTGTTTCCGCCGCCGCCAAAGACAGCCTTTGCCGCAGCCTGTGCTTGTCTGCCTCTTCCTTGCCGTGTACCAGTTCGGTCAGCTCGTATGCCAACAGTTCCTTTGCCTGGTTCAGCTGCTGACCCTCCAGGGTGCGCTCCATCTCTTCGATCTGCTCAATGGGAACGAATGTCAAAAGTTTCAAGCACTTGATAACATCCTGGTCGGAGACATTCCGCCAGTACTGGTAGAACTCATACGGCGTGGTCTTTTCGGCATCCAGCATACAGCGCCCTTTTCGGTCTTGCCCATCTTCTTGCCCTCGGAGTTCAGCAGCAGGGTGATGGTCATAGCATAGGCATCCTTGCCCAGCTTTCTGCGAATCAGTTCCGTGCCGCCCAGCATATTTGCCCACTGGTCATCGCCGCCGAACTGCATATTGCAGCCGTAATCCTGGAACAGCTTGTAGAAGTCATAGCTCTGCATGATCATATAGTTGAATTCCAGGAACGTCAGACCACGCTCCATGCGCTGCTTGTAGCACTCGTGAGAGAGCATCCGGTTGACGCTGAAATGTGCGCCTACATCCCGGAGAACATCCACATAGTTCAGATCCAGCAGCCAGTCGCCGTTGTTTACGATGATTGCCTTGTCTTCCGAGAAGTCGATGAAACGGCTCATCTGCTTTTTGAAGCAGTCTACATTGTGCTGGATGGTCTCCTTGGTCATCATCTTTCGCATATCGGTCTTGCCGGAAGGGTCACCGATCATTGCTGTGCCGCCGCCGATGAGGACAATGGCTTGTTGCCTGCCATCTGGAGACGTTTCATCAAGCACAGCGCCATAAAATGGCCAACGTGCAGGCTGTCTGCGGTGGGGTCAAAACCGATGTAGAAGGTTGCCTTTCCGGCGTTCACCAGTTCTTCGATCTCTTTCTCGTCGGTCATCTGGGCGATGAGACCCCGTCGTTTCAGTTCTTCAAATACTGTCATGTTTTTCCCTCTTTCCCCGAAGGTATAGAAAAGCCCTCCGGAAACGATTTTTCCAGAGGACGATGTTTTCACCGTGGTACCACCTCAATTTATCGGAAAGGCAGCCGCCTGTCCGACCTCAAAGACGCTGTAACGGGCGTACCCGGATCTCCCTACGCACAAAAGTTTCAGAAAACCTGCTCCCAGGTGTATTCTCTGCGGCGCCGCTCCTCCGTTCCACCATCCCGAAGGCTCTCTGTGCCGGCACAGATGCAGATACTTCTCCTGTTCCACGCATTTCATAATGTGTTTATCATACCATATTGCCCGGCAGTTGTCAAGGGATTTTTCTGTAAAAAATCCGGACAGCCGCTTGACAAAGCAAAAGAAATCGTCTATAATAGAAATAGAAAGAGCATACCAGTAGACGGTTTGCTCCCAATAAGCGTTTTTGTTAAAATAGCCGCCTTATGTGGAAGTGGGGCGGTTATTTTTATGCCTGCAAAAACACGCTTGACACAGCGCAGTTCCGGTGCTATAATAAAAGCATACGGGGCATTAGCGCAGTTGGTAGCGCGTCACATTCGCATTGTGAAGGCCAGGGGTTCGACTCCCCTATGCTCCACCAGAACAATATTACACAAACCCCTACTACTTTGTAGGTGACTTTGCTGTAATAGCAAAACGAAAGAACCAGAGAATTTTATGTTCTCTGGTTCTGTGGAACATCTCGCATATCCGTAAATCATCGAAAATACCTCATTATAAAATAATACTGTTTCTTTTATAAAAACAGCCGTAATTTTTTACGATTACGGCTGTTTTGTTTGTATGAAATTTTATAAACGAAAAGAGATGCTTGTTTTTATATTATGTGATTCTTGGATTATCAAAATCGGTATAACCGAAATAATTTTTAATGGCTGTTGTTTCATCATTTTCGCCAAAGCGAGATATCATAAATTTGTGATATTCTGCATTGTATGGATTGATTTTAAGAATATCCAGAAATACATCGATCAACTTGTCTTGTGGAAAATTCGGATTTGACATATTGGTAAATATATTGCTTGCCTGTTGCGTTGTTGTATTTGTGGGATACCAGATAGTTTTTCCGTTCTTATTTAATAAGCATACAAGTGATAAGAACACTCGCCAATAATCCGTGAATACACAGTCAAACAAATTGTCAGGCTTAATGCGACCATATAATTCTGCTTGCTGAGCCTGATTGAGGTTAGATACGCTATTCAAAAGTCCTGCTTCTGCTCCGTCACGTACAATATTAAAGGCTGTAGCTGTTGCGATACCTTTCGCTGCACCTTTTAATCCCAAACCACCGCCACTCAGATTTGGAATGAGGCTGGTTATATTTGACATTATTCTACGGTTTGACTGCAGTGTCAGTTCAATACTTTCAAGCGTTGAGGTATAGTCATTCATTCCGAGGTGGAAATTAGTAAGGTGCTGTTGTTCAAATGAATCTTCTGTAACTGTCCATATACCCTCAGAAATTAAGATATTCATGGACTGTTTGATCAGAATATTGAGATGGAATTGATATATTTGGGGATAAAATCCAAGAAATGTAGAGAGATTCTGAACTTTCTTGTCATATTCTTTTCTTGCATTATCAGCACAGGCAGAAGCAAGCACACGGAATTTCAGTCTATATGAATTAAAAATATCCATACTCTCCGATATTTCAAGCTCTTTCCGCATACAGAAAACTTCCTGACCGAACCAACTACTTGTTCCCAGTCATCTGATACTGTTTCCTGTGATTTATACTGTTCACTTTTTTTTTATTTTCCCGATATAAGAAATAGCAGATTTTGCAGTATCTACATCTTGCGGATTTAAGGGCATGGAAATGGTAGATGTGCTATTATTGTTCACTATATCTATCTGTAAAGCAGATGTATTATCCACAGTGCTTATCAGTTGTAACGTCAGGTTGGAGAAGTATATAATACTTCCGCTTGAACCTCCCTGCATTGAATTGCTCAAAATATTCCTGTGTCCAGATTCGAGATAATACAGAATCGCATAATCCTCATAAATTTCCAGCTTTATCCCATCGGGTGACTGCAAAATATATTTATAGTTTATAGGGATTCCATTTGCAGAAGCAATCTTCTCATTTGCATATGTCAATGCTCTTGCAAAACGTTCTTTCTGACTATACTCAAAAGCCAATATCAGACGTTTGCCATTTGCCATTGTATTAGCCACACCGTTTGTAAATTGCATAGGTGGGTTAACTAAAAAAATCTGAGTCAATTCAGAATATTTGTATTCATTATCCCCATAAATCAAAGAATTCTTGGTGAAAATAAATTTTCTACCTATGCCAAATTTTGGGGCAAACACTTCATACATAGTGTGAGATGTATTATTTGAAGCACTATTAGCTGATTGGTTTCCCGAAAGGTCACCAACTACTTGCTGCGCACCGTTCACAGCCTTTTGGACAGTACTGTTCAGCTTGTTAAAAAAGCCATTATTTGTCGATTGCGATTGTGCTGTGCCAGAAAATACTTAGCACCACATTGACCGCAAAAACAGCACCGTCATTTAATTTGCTTCCGCATTTCGTACAAAAAGCCATTCTAATTCTCTCCTTTATTTCCTATATTCTGCAACCTCGATCCAAGCCGCATTTTCCCATTCAATCGGTGAATTATAATCACTTTCGGAAATTGCTTTTCTGATACAATTTTGGAAAGCAATATATTCCTCATAGTTCCACTTACTCCAGGGTTTTGAAGTGCTTTCGCTGTACTTCCCTACAGTACCGTCCTTTTTCGGAACGCATTCCAGTTTCAGACAATGTTTCAACTTTGGATTATCTGAGCCAACAGCCTGCATAATATAGCTATCCACAGGAATGTGCAGATAGTTTTTCAGAGCAGAGTCCTCCGCCGTCATCAAAACATATTTTAGCATCATATTCAGCACTTTGTGCCTGTCCATACGTCAATTCGCTGATTTCCGAATACGTATTGATTGATCTCTTCACAGATTCTTTGATGCTCACGGTCAAAGGCACTCTGTCTTTCATCAGAACCCTTTACGGCATTCTCCAAAACGTCATATTCATGGACGAGCATTTCACAGATTTTTCGCTTTGCACTTTTTCTAGTGCCTCTATTATCCGTGTTGAACTTTATCGTTCTGCACAAGTCCAGATAAGCTTTTTCTGCACATTTGACTAGAATATCATTCATACTATCACCCTTTGTCATATTGAAGTACGCATACTTCAAAAATTCAA
>ENA-OQEX01000915-OQEX01000915.1-human-gut-metagenome-genome-assembly--contig:-NODE-915-length-12890-cov-2.462587_pt1 | contig 12890 bp, 19 predicted proteins | sample MGYA00242802_ERZ504649 | MGnify/ENA primary metagenome ERZ504649 (study PRJEB26092, sample SAMD00036194) | human gut metagenome | host: Homo sapiens | study: EMG produced TPA metagenomics assembly of... | reverse complement strand
CCCGCCGGACGAGCCGCCCGGCACCCGGCCAGTATTCCAAGGGTTGCGCGTAGGGCCGTAGAAGGAGGTTTCCGTCGTGCTGCCCATAGCAAATTCATCCATATTAAGCTTGCCTGCCACCACCATGCCGGCCTTACGCATCCGTTCCACAACCGTTGCATCATAAGCGGGCTTAAAGTTGGAAAGAATTTTGGAGGAGCAACTCGTCAAGATTCCCTTGGTACAAATATTATCCTTGACAGATACCGGCACGCCGGCGAGCGGCGCATCATCGAGTTCGCCCGCGCGGAGCCGCCTCTGAACCTCGTCCGCCTCCCGGTAGGCCTCCTCGCGGGAAACCGTGGTGTAGCAACGATACCGTTCATCGCACGCGTCGATTTTCGTATACAGCGCGTCGAGCGCATCGCGCACGCTGAGCTCGCCCGACTTGATGCGCCGGGATAACTCCAGCGCCGTCATTTCTAAAATCTCCATGTTGTCGTTCCCCTTCCCTTCTTTTATTCCACCGTTTTCGGCACCTGGAAACAGCCGTCCTTCTGATTCGGCGCATTCCGGAGCAATTCCTCACGATCCATGGAGGGAAGCACTTCGTCCTCATGGAACACATTTGTTACGGGGAAGGAATGGGAAAGCGGCTCAACCCCTTCTGTGTCCAGGGCATTGAGCGTTTCCATATAGGATAAAATCTCCTGCAAATCCTTTTCCGTTGCTTGCTCCTGCTCTGGCGTCAGTTGAATCCGCCCCAGCTTTTCAAGATATTGAACCAGTTCTCCTGTGATCTGCATGGAAATTCCTCCTATAATCTATGATCTATCCCATCATATCATTGCTTTATACACGATTCTCCAGCGGCCTCCTGAGCTTAATATGCACCTCACGCAGCTGCTGCTCCGTCACTTCACCCGGCGCGCCGAGTAAAAGATCCTGCGCGTTCGCGTTCATCGGGAAGGCGATCACTTCGCGGATATTCTCCTCATCGCGCAGCAACATCAGCATCCGGTCACGCCCGGCGCCATCCCTGCGTGCGGTGGAGCGCCATACTGGAAAGCATGGTAGAGCGCGCCGAACCGCGCCTCCACATCCTCAGCCGTATAGCCGGCCAGCGCAAAGGCTTCACCATGATATCCGGGCGATGGTTGCGCACCGCCCCAGAGGAAAGTTCCACGCCGTTGCAAACGATATCATATTGATATGCCTTGATCTCCAATGGATTCATTGTTTCCAACGCCTCAAGGCCACCCTGCGGCATGGAGAAGGGGTTGTGAGTAAAATCAAGCTTGCCTTCCTCGTTTTTCTCATACATTGGAAAATCCGTGATATAGCAAAGCTCAAAGCGATCCTTTGCAATAAGATTCATCCGCTCTCCGAGCGCCGTGCGGATTTGCCCTGCAAGGCGATCCACTACCGCTTTGCCATACTGATGAAAACAAGCGTATCGTCCGCTTCATGGAAAGACGGCCAATTAGCTCCTGCTTCTTCCATCTGTGAGGAATTTGGCAATGGGGCCTTTGAAAGAGCCATCCTCCAGCAATGTAAGATAGCCGAGGCCCTTCATGCCGATTTCCGTTGCAAAGGCAAGCATTTTTTCAAAAAAGGATTTCGGCATCTTCGCGCAGCCCGGCACATTAATGCCGCGCACAGGCTTCTTTTGGAAGGGTTTGAAATCCACATCCACAAAAAAATCAGAAAGATCTTCAATCAACAGAGGGTTGCGCAGATCCGGCTTGTCCGTGCCGTAATGCAGCATAGCCTCTTCATAAGGAATGCGTCGAAACGGCGCCGGGGACACCTTGCGCCCGTTGCCGAAGGTGGCAAACGTATCATAAAGCACCTGCTCCGCTACCGTAAAAACATCCTCCTGCGTAGCAAATGCCATTTCGAAATCAAGCTGATAAAATTCGCCGGGAGAACGGTCTGCCCGCGCATCCTCATCGCGGAAACAAGGAGCGATCTGAAAATATTTATCGAAGCCTGAGGCCATTAGCAATTGTTTGAACTGCTGGGGAGCCTGTGGCAGCGCATAAATTTACCCTCATGCTTACGCGAGGGGATGATATAGTCGCGCGCACCCTCCGGAGAAGAGCAGGTGAGAATCGGCGTAGTGATCTCCGTGAAGCCGAGCGCCTCCATCTTGCGCCGCAGAAAGCTGACCACTTTGGAGCGGAAAAGAATATTATCATGCACACGCGGATTACGCAGATCAAGGAAGCGGTATTTCAGCCGCACCTCCTCACGCGTATCAGTGGAATCCTGCACGTCAAATGGCAGATTCGGCACGCATGGGCCAGCACCTCCAACGCGTCGGCCAGCACTTCCAGCCGTCCTGTCGGGATTTTGGGGTTGACCGTTTCTTCATCCCGAGCAACGACTTTTCCGGAAACGGTAATCGCCGTTTCCCTGTGAAGATCCTTCAGCAAAGCGTCATCATGCACGACTACCTGCGTCACGCCATACTGATCCCGCAGGTCGAGAAAAGCCACGCCGCCGTGATCGCGGATCGTATCCACCCATCCGGCTAAGCGGATGGTTTCATTCAGATTCCGCTCCGTCAGCTCCCCACAGGTATGCGTTCTGTAAATTTCTTGAGCCATTTCAGACATTCCCTTCCTCACCGGCCCGCTGGGCCGGGACCATAATCAAACACGGCGGAATACCGCGCCGAAAAATCCATAAACAGGAATTAATTATATCATAAGAAACCAAACGTGTACAGCACTTTTCCCGGATATTTTCATGCGCAAAAAGGCGCAAAAGCCCGCTATTCCTTTTTAATATACCCCAAAATCACAGAAAACGGAAGCCTTTTCCCCTTTGCTTCACGGAAATCAATTTGAGCGTTTTTAAGGTTTTATAAGCCGCGCTCCATAGGGGATGTTTGTGGGCCATAAATTGTGGTTCGCATTTCGAATCCGAATAACACGAACCCACGCTTTTTTCCATTTCTGCGTTGATTGATACATGAAGCAACGTGCCCGCTTTTTCTCATATTTTACGGATGCGCGGGCGAATCGGGCGAATATCGTTCGCCCCTGCGGGCAGTCAGGCTTTTGAAATCAAACTTAATTTCTATACCCCTGCTTAAATCGCATTTGTGCGGTCCCCCTGAGAAGAAACGTGGCACCCCTTTAATTTCCATCTAAGGACGCCATTGGAATCTCTACATATAGTCCATGGCAGCTTGACTTTTTCCATATATTGTGGTATTATGAAAACATAATAAAATAGCATAATTTTTCGACAGAGAAAAAGATCTCCGCTGTCCCAAGATTGGGACTTTGCTTAAAACAATCCGAACATTTGTCTTGACAAGCGCGAAAAAGCTGTTATAATGGGAGCTGTTAAGAACAAACGTTCCGCCGACATCAAGGAGGTTACCGTTATGACGATTGCATTCATCTTACGCACCATCGCAGAGGTTGCCGTTGTGGCATTCCTGATTTGGGGCTTTTTGCATGAGGATAAATTTATCGTTTTGAAGACCGGCTTGCCCGCATTGTCGTGGTCAACTACCGCCGGATTAAGCGCCGTCGGATGCTCAAAAAGCAAGGCATGGAGCCTGCCTCCCATGTGCGTAAGCCTGCGCAAGCCCACACACAACAGCGAGCTTCTGCGCCACAGCCTGCACAAAGCAGGCCCGCCGCTGCTGCTTGTGAGCCAGTTTCCCGCCCTGTCCGCCGCCGCAGGAAGAGAATCCCGCAGAACGCGGCCTGACATTTCGTTTCCCCCTCCGGCATCAAATTTGATGAAAACAGAGAACCGCCTGCGCAGAGTGTTTCTGCGCAGGCGGTTTTTTAGCTTTTCCAAAAATGATTTGTACAAGATCTGTCGCGTTGTAAACCATTATTCAAAATTTTGGCAAAAGCCCTTCCGCCTTCAACAGATCTAAAAGGTGCTCAAGCGCCTCTTCCTCCATCTCCGGCGTATCCTTCAGCGGGAACGGGATGCCCATTCGTTCATATTTTTCGGCGCAGAGCTTGCGAAACGGCAGCAGCTCCAGTCTCCAGGTTGCTAAACCGCCGGGCAATGCGCGCGATTTCACGAACCTGGTCAAAATCATCCGTTAGCCCAGGCGCCACCACATGCCGCACCCAGAGCGGCACCGCCATCGCCTCGGTCAGGCTTAAAAATTGCAGCACCTGTTCAAACGAAGCTCCGCAATGCGCGCGGTATGCTCGCGCATCCGCAAATTTCAGGTCGCACAAAACGAGGTCCGTCTCCGCCAGCACCGCACGCGCCTGTTCCAAATTGCCGGTTCCGGAGGTGTCAAGCGCCGTGTGAAGCCCCTGCCCTCGCAGCAGGCGAAAGAGCTCCGCCACAAACGGCGCCTGCAACAGCGGCTCCCCACCGGATACGGTCACCCCGCCGTGTTTGAGATAGGGCCGGTAGCGCACAATCTTTTCACAAACTGCTTCGGGCGTATAAGCGGACCCGCCCTGTGGATCCCAAGTATCCGGATTATGGCAGTAGGCGCAGCGCAGCGGGCAGCCCTGCAAAAACACAACAAAACGCACGCCTGGCCCATCCACTGCGCCCATGGATTGAAAGGAATGCACCCGCCCCGTCATGCGATCGCCTGATGGAAGGTGCGCGAAATAACCTCCCGCTGCTGCTCCTTCGTCAGCTTGTGGAAGTTGACCGCATAACCAGACACACGGATGGTCAGGTTCGGATACTTCTCCGGGTTGTGATAGGCGTCTACCAGCATATCGCGGCTCATCACGTTCACGTTGATATGATGCGCGTTTTGTGCAAAATAGCATCCAGAATTGAAACCAGGTTTTCACAGCGCTCCTCCAGCGTTTTACCCAGGGCCTGCGGATGATGGAGAAAGTGTTGGAAATACCGTCTCGGCAATATTCATACGGGATTTTCGCCACGGAGTTAAGGGAGGCCAGCGCCCCGTTTTTCTCACGCCCGTGCATCGGGTTCGCACCGGGGGCAAAGGCTCGCCCGCCTTACGCCCATCCGGCGTTGCGCCGGTTTTCCGCCCATAAACCACATTGGAGGTGATGGTAAGAATGGAGAGCGTATGCTCCGCGCCGCGGTAGGCGGGGTTTTTCTTCAGCTCTTCGTAGAACAGCTTTACCTGCTCGCAGGCAATCTGGTCAACGCGGTCGTCGTCGTTTCCATAGGCCGGATACTCGCCCATCGTTTCAAATCCGGTAATCATACCGCTTGAATTGCGCAGCACGCGCACCCGCGCATATTTGATCGCGGAGAGTGAATCCGCCAGCACGGACAGCCCCGCCGCGCCAAAGGCCATAAAGCGGTGCACCTGCGTATCATGCAGTGCCATCTGCGTTTTCTCGTAGGCGTATTTATCATGCATATAATGGATGATATTCATGGTGTTGACATAGGTTTTGGCAAGCCAGGGGCGATAAACGTCCATTAGCTCCAGCACCTTATCATATTCGAGATATTCCCCCGCATAGGGCTCATGCTCCGGCCCGACTTGGAGCCCTGTTTTTTCATCCTTACCGCCGTTGAGGCTCATGAGCAACAGCTTTGCAAGATTGGCCCGCGCGCCGAAAAACTGCATCTGCTTACCAACCTTCATGGCAGATACGCAGCAGGCAATCGCATAATCATCGCCGTAGATCGGGCGCATCAGGTCATCGTTTTCATACTGGATCGCATCCGTATCGCAGGAAACTTTGCAGCAAACCGTTTGAATGCGTCCGGCAGGCTGCCGGACCATAATACCGTCAGGTTCGGCTCGGCCGAGGAGCCAAGGTTATAGAGGGTGTGGAGCATCCGGTACGAGCTCTTCGTCACGAGCGTGCGCCCATCCTCCCCCATGCCGCCGAGCGCCTCCGTGATCCACATCGGGTCACCTGCAAACAATTCATTATAGGCTGGCGTGCGCAGGTGACGCGCCATGCGCAGCTTCATTACAAAATCGTCAAACAGCTCCTGCGCCCCTGCCTCATCGAGAACGCCGTTTTTCAAATCGCGCTCAAAATAGATATCGAGGAAGGTGCTCGTGCGCCCAAGGCTCATTGCCGCGCCATTTTGCTCCTTGATCGCGCCAAGATAGCCGAAATAGAGCCACTGCACCGCCTCCCGCGCCGTTTTGGCAGGCAGTGAAATATCAAATCCATACTGCATCGCCATCTCCTTGAGATAGCCGAGGAAGGTGATCTGCTGGAACAGCTCTTCAGACAGGCGGATCGAATCGACATCCATCACACTCTCCACGATTTTGGCTTTATCCTTCTTCTTTTCCTCAATCAGGCGGTCCACCCCGTAGAGCGCAACGCGGCGGTAATCCCCGATGATGCGGCCGCGGCCGTAGGCATCCGGCAGGCCTGTGATAATCCCACAGTGGCGCGCCTTGCGCGTTTCCTCCCCATACACACGAAACACGCCGTCATTGTGCGTGGTGCGGAAGCGGAATTCCTCCTCCACCTTATTGGATAAGTGATAGCCATAAGCCTCGCACGCGTCGCGCGTCATGCGGATGCCCCCAAAGGGGTTGACGCCGCGGCGCAAGGTCTGTCCGTTTGCAGGCCGACGATCAGCTCCTTTTCCTGATCAAGGTAGCCAGGGTTATAGCTTGTCAGGGAGGAGACGGTTTCCGTATCGATATCTAATACGCCGCCGAACTCCTGCTCCAGCTTTAAGAGGTTGGAAAGCTTATGGTTGAGCTCCTGCGTACGCTGTGTCGGCCCCGCTAGAAACGATTCATCCCCCTCATACGGCGTATAGTTTTTCTGAATAAAGTCGCGTACATTAATGCTTTTCTGCCATTCCCCGGGCTGAAAGCCCTCCCAAGCCGTATATTCCATTGCGCGCGTCTCCTTTCTAAACCAGTCGATTCCGTCGGCGTCTGGTAAAATAAAAGGGCAGTATATGGTCGCTCCCATACACTGCCCAGACGGCCGGCAAAACAGGCATTTCATTCCACTGTGGTTTCTCCCACAATCATCCGTCAGTCATGAACGCCTTTTCAAATTGTACTTTTAGCGTACCGTATGCACAGGGAAAAGTCAAGCGGACAGACACACCTCTCCATAAATTCAGAATATTTCATAAACCGCAGGCGAATAAAAGAAAAAAAACGGTCACATTTTTAAATGTGATTCCAGAACTGTGCTGGCCCGTAAACTTTTCTGACACAATAGCCACGTCCTGAGAAAGCAAAGCCGTTTCCTCCTCCTAGCGGCTTATTTTCACACCGTTGAGAAAGTTCCTTCATTTTGAAGCAAGTAGCAAAGCGGGGCTACTCTGCTCCAAGGGTATTCGCAACGGCTAAAGAAAAACTGCGCATTATACCTAATAAGACACACTTAAATCAGCCCGATAAACGGGAATCGGTCAAAACCAAATTGCTTTCACAACAAGCCAAATCAGCAATGCCCAAATTGCCACGATGGGAATTGCGTAATACCATTTTTTAGGCTTCCCCTCCTTCCATATATCAACGGCCTTCTCTTTGCTTCTTTGCCACACCTCATCTGGTATGAGCTTAATTGTCACCATAACCAACACGGGTAAAATAATAATATCGTCTAAATATCCCAGCACAGGAATAAAATCAGGTATTAAATCTATTGGAGATAACGCATATCCGACCGTAATTCCCGCGAAAATTTTTGCGATAATTGGAGTGTTCTGATCTTTTAGCGCAATAAAAACAGCTGGGATATCCGCTTTTATGTTTTTCGCGAGCTCTTTCAACGTCACAATGCTGCCTCCACAAATTCCCATTTGTTTACACACGGATTAAAAGCGGGCGAACGCAGTTCGCCCCTACGGTGGTTCCCGCATCAACCGTAGACCCTTTTTCGATGCAAAGCCTGCCGTAACCTCGCGCAAGCAAGCGGCTCACGGCTATTTTTTATTACGAGGCGCAGCGGAGTAACAAAGCAAGGCCTGCCATCATCACGCGGTCTAAGAGATACGCACAGCTTGCGATTGCAGAAAACCGCCGGCTATTTTTTATTACGAAGCGCAGCGGAGTAACAAAGCAAGGCCTGCCATCATCACGCGGGTCTAAGAAGATACGCACAGCTTGCGATTGCAGAAAACCGCCGGCTATTTTTTATTACGAGGCGCAGCGGAGTAACAAAGCAAGGCCTATCATAACCTCATGGAACAAAAAGATACGCGCTGTTTACGTTAGCAGATGGCTACCGGCTATTTTTTATTTATGATATTTTCCGCCGCTGCCGATCTCAAAGGCGCGGTAGAGCTGCTCCAAAAGCATCACGCGCGCAAGCTGATGCGGGAAGGTCATCTGCGACATAGAGAGCTTTGCCTGTGCGCGTGCCTTCGCCGCTTCAGATAAGCCCATGAGCCGCCAATGAGAAAGCACACGCTACTCACGCCTTCCACAGTGAGCCTTGTAAGCTCAGCACTGAACTGCTCGGATCCACGCTGCTTTCCCTCGATACACATGGCATACACATATGCGCTGGAGGGGATCTGTGCCAAAATCCGCTCCCCCTCCTGTGCGAGCGCGGCCGCAATCTGCGCATCCGACGCCGCCTCCGGCACGCGGGCGGGCGCCAGTTCCTCTACCTCCAAGCGGCAAAAGGAGGAAAGCCGCTTTTGATACTCCGCGCAGGCGTCCCGTAAATAGGGCTCTTTGAGCCTACCGATACAAATCACTTTTACCCGGAGCATTCGGTTCATCCTTTCCAAAAAAGGGAAAAGCGCTGTTCCAAATCGCTTTTCCCAGTTTTCCATTCTCGCTTTTCATCTGTTAAAAGACGGTAACCGGAGCGGAGCATACCGCTCCGCCACCTGCAACGCATAGTCCCGCCCCTCCCGCGCTCCCAACTCGCTCAAAGCTGCGACCGCCGTCTGCCGGGCAAGATAGGGATTGTTGTTTTCCTTGCTTAGGTGCGCCAGGCAGAAGCGTGTGCTGCCGCAGCTGACGAGCTGCTCCAGCACGCAGCGCAAGCGTCGTTGGAAAGGTGGCCGCGGTCTGACAGGATACGCCGCTTAAGCGGATAGGGATACGGCCCATTTTCCAGCATGCGCACGTCATGGTTCGACTCCAAAACCACCAGATCGCAGCCCGAAATCGCCTGCATCACAGCATCGGTCATCACGCCCATATCCGTGGCGACTGCAACGCGGCGTTCCCCCGGAAGCTCCACCACATAGCCAAAGCCCTCGCGGCAATCGTGGGAAATGGGAAACGGGCGCACAAAAAGGCTCCCCGCTTCCATACCGCCTTCCGGCATGACCCCCGCATAAAACTTTCCATTTAACACCTGCGCTTCATCCAATGCCTGCAAGGTGCCCGCAGAGGCGTATACATCAATTTTATGGCGCGCAGCGAATACGCGCAGGCCTTTCACATGGTCGCTGTGCTCATGGGTCACGAAAATAGCCCGGAGCTGCGCCGGGTCGGCGTCGATCCGGCGTAAAGCCAGCTCCAGCTGCTTGGCGGACATCCCCGCATCGATCAAAATGCTGCTGCCGGAGGCCGCTATGTACATACTATTGCCGCTGCTAGAGGAAAACAGCGGGGAAAAACGCGCCATTCCCTGGCCCCCCATCCAAATTACACTTCAAAAGAAAAAGGGGCATTTACGCCCCTCTATTCCATCACACACAAATAAAAATTGCTCTAACCCACACGCATCCGGTTATGTTGCAAAACGCTGTTTTCAAACCGGGAATCATCATTACACTGCTTTTTCAATTGCGGCGTCCGGGTAATTGCGGCGCACAATATCCGCACCGAGCACGGAAAACTTTTCCACCACTTCTTCATAACCGCGGTCAATGTGCTGAATATTTTCAATCTCCGTCGTGCCCTGCGCCGTTAGCCCAGCGATCAACATAGCGGCGCCTGCGCGCAGATCGTCCGCCTTGACGGGCGCTCCCGTGAGCTCCGGCACACCTTCAATCACTGCCACCTTGCCATCCACCTGCACATTGGCGCCCATACGCGTTAGCTGCGCCACATAGCGGTAACGGTTGTCCGAAACATTTTCCGACACAATGCTGGTCCCTTCCGCAATGGAGAGGAGGACCGACATTTGCGGCTGCATATCCGTGGGGAAGCAGGATGCGGCAACGTTTTGATATTGCATTTGCTAAGCTTTCCTACATAGCGCACCCGGATGGAATCATCATATTCCGTAACCTCCAAGCCGCATTCCTCAAGCTTTGCGGAAATTGATTCGAGATGCTTCGGAATCACGTTTTTGATCAGCACATCCCCTTTCGTTGCGCCTGCGGCCACCATATAAGTGCCCGCCTCAATCTGATCGGGGATAATTGAATACGTGCAGCCATGCAGCTTTTCCACACCGTGGATTTTGATAACGTCCGTCCCTGCGCCTCGCACATCTGCGCCCATGGAATTGAGAAAATTTGCCAAGTCGACAATATGTGGCTCCTTAGCCGCATTCTCAATCACCGTAAGCCCACGTGCCTTCACCGCAGCTAACATGATATTCACCGTAGCGCCAACGGAAACCACATCCATATACACAGAGCTACCAATCAGCTTTTCTGCATGGGCGTTGACCATCGCATTTTCAATGCTGACATCTGCGCCCAAAAACTCAAAGCCCTTGATATGCTGATCCATCGGGCGGATACCGAGATCACATCCGCCCGGCATGGAAACGCGTGCCTGATTATCCCGGCCGAGCAGGGCGCCGATCAAATAATAAGAGGCACGCATGTGCTTGGTCAGTTCATCGGGCACAGTGAAAGAATTGACGGTCGTGGTATCAATCTCAAGCGTGTGCTTATTGATGACGCGCACCCGCGCGCCAATCTGCTTTAAAATTCGAACCATATAGGTAACATCGCTAATATTTGGTATATTTTCAATCCGGCACACATCATCCGCAAGGATTGTGGCTGGTAAAATGGCAACGACTGCATTTTTGGCCCCGCTGATGGAAACCTCTCCACGAAGCGGGCGGCTCCGTGAATGACGAATTTCTCCAATCGGCACACTCCCCTTTTCACTTTTAAACCTTTGCTATTATACCACCAAAGGCGGATGATTAAAAGAGATTTTATGTACAATTTTTAACGAATACGCAGGAACACGTTGAACAGGTTTTATAAAATATTTTCCATGGTTCTAATTTTCAATCAAAAGCTTTTTCCGCTTTTTTTGCGCTTTTTCGTCCGGATCTGGTGAGGGTTCTGCTATAGTATGCCCTAAAAAAGCAAAACAGCCATTGCAAATTTTTTGCAATGGCTGCTCATTTGTTTGCAAGCAAAAAGTGGATGCAAAAATTAAAATTACTGCTCAACAGCATAGACGCTGACCTTTTTGCGGTCGCGGCCCATGCGCTCAAACTTCACTTTGCCGTCAATCAGTGCAAACAGCGTATCATCTGAACCACGGCCAACGTTGTTGCCGGGGTGGATGTGCGTGCCGCGCTGCTTGACAAGGATGTTTCCCGCAAGGACAAACTGGCCGTCCGCCCGCTTCGCGCCAAGCGCTTGGACTCGGAATCACGGCCGTTACGAGTGGAACCCATTCCCTTTTTATGTGCGAACAGCTGTAGGTTTATTTTAAGCATTTCGTACACCTCCGTATTTCACTTTGACATTTTCCGGGTAGTCCTCCGACAGGGAGACCATGTGCAGCTCAAACCCTTTTAATAGTGTCTGTGCACGCTGTGCCTCCTCCTGGGAGAGCAGCAGCCGCATATGGCCGTCGTCCACCTCCACGTGCGTCTGAATGCGCATGACATCCGTGATGGTATTCGCCGTCATATAGGCCGCAGAGGAAACCGACGCGCAGAGGAGATCCTCCCCCTCTTCGCCCCGGCCGGCGTGGCCGTCGAGCGAAAAGCCCGTGAGAAGCCCTGCCTGGGAATAAAACTGCACCGTAATCATGCTTACGCGTTGATAGCGGCGATTTCAACCTTTGTATAGGGCTGCCTATGGCCCATCTTGCGCTTTTCGTTCTTCTTCGGCTTATAGGTGAACACAGTAATCTTTTTGGCCTTGCCATTCTTGATGGCCTTGGCAGTGACCGTCGCGCCTCCACATAGGGAGCGCCAACCTTCATGCCGTCTTCCGCGCCGACTGCGACTACCTTGTCAAAGGTGATCTCGGCGTCCGCTTCGACGTTGAGCTTCTCGATGAAAACAGTATCGCCCGCTTCCACCTTGTACTGCTTGCCGCCGGTTTCGATGATTGCGTACATAATTTACCTTCCTTTATTACGGTCTCGCTGTTCGCGGGCGGGAAAATCCGCTTTAGAGCGCAATTTCCAGCAAATTGCGCCAGCCCGGAACACGCGGCATGAAGCATTATAACACACAGCGCAAGGCGTGTCAATCTTTGAAAGCAAGTTTTTACTTTGCCGTTTTTGCCGCTTGACAGCATGGAAATATTGTCATATAACAGAATAGGAACAAATGTTCAAATTCTGAAAGGTTGGTGATTATAACAAGCGCTACATTTCGAAATGACCCCATGTTTTTGCGCAACTAGTTTAAAGGCGACGGCGTTTTTGAACTGCCGATCATCCGGCAGGAAAGCGTCGCGCTGGAGGAGATCGCCTTGACCGGCTATGACAAGCTTTGCGGACAACAGCTATGAGAAGAAAATCTTTGAACTATTATTACAAAACGGAGGGGTGCTGCAATGATCGAAGAAAACGACTGGAGGATTACAGACCAAACGAAATACCTTGCACGTCCCATTGAAAAAAGCAGTGTACCGCAGGCCGAGCCCCACATGGAACCATGACCACTGCAACTTCTGCTGGGCCACCTTCAGCGAATACGACGACGACCTGCACGAGGGCTATTGCACGCCCGACGAAACCTATTGGATCTGTCCGGAATGCTTTAACGATTTCAAAGAGATGTTCCACTGGACACTGGAGGACAGTTCGAAACCCGAACCGGAATAAACAGGCCGTGGGCCACTGGGCGCTGCCTCGG
>ENA-OQEX01000914-OQEX01000914.1-human-gut-metagenome-genome-assembly--contig:-NODE-914-length-12892-cov-2.415119_pt1 | contig 12892 bp, 17 predicted proteins | sample MGYA00242802_ERZ504649 | MGnify/ENA primary metagenome ERZ504649 (study PRJEB26092, sample SAMD00036194) | human gut metagenome | host: Homo sapiens | study: EMG produced TPA metagenomics assembly of... | reverse complement strand
GGCCAGCCGCCGGCGCATACGCTCAGCCTCAGTACGGCCAGCCGCAGTACGGCCAGCCGCACAGCCCGCAGCGGGCTACGGCCAGCAGCCCGGCTATGGACAGGCTTACCAGCAGCCGAACGCCTACGCGCAGCCGCAATACACCGCCGCTCCGTATGCCGCCGCCCCGGTGGGGCAATCGTCCAAGTCCAAGCTGGCTGCCGGCCTGTTGGGCATCTTCCTCGGCGGACTTGGTGTGCACAACTTCTATCTCGGCAACACCGGCAGGGCCGTGGCCCAGCTGCTGCTGACGCTTGTCGGCTGGATTCTGCTCGGACTTGGCCCAATCGCAGCCGCCATCTGGGGCTTTGTTGAAGGCATCATCATTCTGTGCAGCAAGCCCGGCTCACCGTGCATAAAGACGCCAACGGCTACGAACTATCAGACTGAGACTGACTCGGGCCACGTTCATTGGCCCTGATCAACCACGCCTCTGCAGGTATCATCTCGATGCCGCAGTCGCAGCGGGATGCGACACGCCGGCCGTGTACATGAGTTCATGTACACCCGACACAGGCGAATCAGTATCGCACGAGATTCAACAGTTCCTGCTGTTTGGCATAGCGGGAAACGTTGGTCAGGGCGATGCGGATGATGTGTTCGGAAGTCTTTTCCAAATGATTGCCGCCGGCCACATGCGGGGTGATCAGGCAATGCGGCTCATCCCACAACGGACTTTCCGCCGGCAACGGCTCAGGCTCGGTGACGTCCAATCCGGCACCGTGGAGCCGTCCATTGTGCAAGGCGTCAGCCAAGCTCGGGATCGATGGCGTCGCCACGCCCGGCATTAATCACGATGGCTGTGGATTTCAGACGACCCAGACGATCCGCATTCAGCAGATGATGGGTCTGCGGCGAGCGCGGCACCGCCATCGCCACCACGTCTGCCAATGGCAACAGCGTCTCCAGCCGCTCGAAGCCATACATCTTTTCAATGCCCTTGGCCGGCACGTCCGCATGACGGCGCACGCCGAAAGTACGCATACCTACGGATTGGGCAAGCTGAGCGAAATGCGACCCGATGTCACCGACGCCGATAATCAGCGCGATGCCACCTTCCGGGCTCAATACCGGTCCTTCATCCTGCCACTGATGATCACGCTGATTGGAGGCATACCGGTTGAGGTTCTTCATCAATGCCCACATGGTGGCGAACATGTGTTCCGACACGCTTTGGCCATACGCGCCGCTCGCATTGGTGACCATGGTGCCGCGAGGCAGCACACCCGGGCAGATGTACGCATCCACACCGGCGCTGAAGGTCTGCAACCATTCAAGACGGGTGTATTGGGAAGCCTGCGAGACCGGAAAGTTGCCGATGACTGCGGTAGCTCGGGAGCGAAGCTCCTCGGGAACAGCGGCCGACCAGACCATGTCGCCGCGGTGCGCTTCGTCGCCCACGAATTCCTGCGGCACATCGCGAGCCGCCTTGGCGAAAGCCCGCCGTTCTCCTTCGTTGAGTGGCAGGCAGTTGACAATCAGCTTATGCGTGTTCTCAATACCCATGGTTCACCAAACTAGGCGGCAGGGCAGATATTATCGCGGTTTCCTCATGCTGAACCAATGCCGAACTGCTACCGGACCAATGCCGAATCCGCCCCATCAAACCCCACCAAACCAAGGGACAACCCATTGCGCATCGACCGTAGCGTCCGCCCCGAACCGTACACTCACAGGTGGTTTTGTGATTCCATAGCGTGCAGCCAAGGCAGTACGATTGCCGGTTTATCCGCACGCACAGGTACCTACGCCGGTTGGTAAACCTTACATTCCATACCTTGCAACCGAACGTTTAGGAGCATGTATGCCTGAGCAGCATATTGATAACGAGAAGATTCCCACACGTCTTATCGGCGCGATTGTGGCTGTCGGCTCACTTGCCTTCATTGGCATTCTGACCGAAACCGTGATGACCGTGCTTTTCCCCGCACTGATGCGCGAATTCCATGTCGACACGGCCACTGTGCAATGGATTACCACGATTTATCTGTTGGCGGTGGCCGCTACCATGCCCATCAGCTCGTTTTTGAAGCGCCGATTCGCGCTGAAAACCATTTTTCTTGCGGCTGTGATTCTGGCCATCGTTGGCTCGCTGATCATGATCGTCGCCCAAGCCTTCCCGCTGCTGATTGTCGCCCGCATTATTCAGGGCATTGGCTCAGGCGTGGCCACGCCGTTGATGATCAACATCATCCTGGAGCAGTCTCCTCGTTCGAAATCGGCCGATTGATGGGCGTAGGATCGCTGGTCATTACCGTGGCTCCGGCCATCGGCCCGACCGTCGGCGGCGCGGTGACCACAGTGCTGCCGTGGCGCGCGATTTTCGTCATCGCCATTCCGCTGGTGCTAATCGCAGCATGCATCGGCATGAAGTGCATTGAGCAGAAGACACCGACCGAGGCTGCTATCTTGACCCGATTCAGCTTGGGTCCATTGTTGTCGCGTTGGTCGGTCTGGTGCTGGCGCTCAACCAAGGTGGCGTGGCCATCAGTGCGGCGGTGTCCGGCAAGTCAGCCACACGCTCCGGCATTATCGCCATTGTCAGTCTGATTGCGGGCCTCGCCTTGTTGATCGTGTTCGCCATGAGTTCCAAGCGTGCCTTCTCCCGCTGCTGCGCTTGGCATTCTCAAGGATCCCGCCGTACTGTTACACGCCTGCGCATATCTGCTGCTGCCATTGGTCGCCATCGGCTACGGCTATGTCATCACCAATGTGGCACAGCTCTCGCTCGGTACCACGGCATTTGTGGCCGGCTCTCTGGTACTGCCCGGAGCACTGGTCGGCGCTGTCTGTGCCCCGCTTGGCGGCTGGTTCTACGATAAGTTCGGCGCGGTCAAGCCGATTCTGATTCCGATCGGCATCGCTATTTTGGGCCCAGTGCTTATGCTGGTGTTCTCGATGCAGCTTACGCCCTTGCTGCTCGCCGGATTCTATTTCATTTTCGGTCTGTTCTATTCCATCGGCAATGCGAATGTGATGACCAGTGGCCTGTCGGAGGTCTCTCCCGAGTTCAAGCCGGACGGCAACGCCATTTTCAACACGTGTCTTCAGTTTGGCGGCGCTGCCGGTACCGCACTGTTCTCCACGATTCTTTCCGTGGCTCAGGCCGGCGCAGGAGAAGAAGGCACCGCTGAGTTTGCTCACGCCACTGCCGTCGGCGGCACATGGACGTTTGCCACGATGACGGTTATCTGCCTGATTGGCTGGTGCTGTCTGGCCACCGCGTTCCGCATTCGCGCGGCACGTAAGCGTGCATAAATCCGATCATCAATAGAGTCCCAGCTTTCCAAACACGTGTGGGGCGTGCCCCGGGAGAACCCCGGGGCACGCCCCACACGCTAATGAAAGGAAGAAAAGGAGAAAGAAAGCTTTGGCGGGCAGTGCCGGCTGCTGTGACCTTGCCATCACAGCAGCCGGGCTGATCCCGCCTATTCAGTTATGGTGTGTGTCGTATTCGGTGCGGAGACCGAGCGGGCAAGCCCGCTATTTTTTATCTCCGCCGACCGCCATCACCGCGCGCTGAAGCACAACGAAGACGAGGATCATGAGACCGATAACGATGGTGGTCCATTCGGCCGGCACACCGAAGTCAGAGGTGAGCGGATCGAGGATGGAGCGGACCAGAGAGCCGAGCACGGAGCCGAGCACGTAGCCGAAGCCACCGGTGATGATCGTACCGCCGATGACCACGGAGGCAACGGCGTCGAGCTCCCAGCCAACACCCACGGTGTTCTTGGCAGAGCCGATGTTTGCGGTGTACACGATCGAGGCCAGGGCGGCGAGAGTCGCAGAGGTCAAGTAGATGATGTACTGCGTGCGCTTGACCGGCAGACCCATGAGTTCCGCGGAGGAACGGGAGCCGCCGATGGCGTAGATGGTGCGTCCGGTGCGGGTATGGTGCAGGAAGACGTAGCCGAAGACCACAACCACCAGTGCGATGATCACGCCGACGTTGAAGGACAGATCGTTGGAGATCTTCGGATTGTCGATGATCTTGATCACGTTGGAGATGAACGAGAAGTCATTGCCTGCGGGAAGGTCAGCGAGTCGGTGGAGATGATGGAGCAAGACCACGGGCCAGGAACATCGTCGACAGGGTCGCGATGAACGGCTGCATGTTGAATTCCTCGATCAAGGTGCCGGCCAGCAGGCCGAACACAGCGCCGATGAGCAGCATGATGATCATGACCAGGAAGGCGGGCACGCCGGCGTTCGCCAGCTTCAGGCCGACGACTGCGGTGATGGCCACGATAGCACCGACAGACAAATCGATACCACCGGCAGAATCGGCAGGGTCATGGCCACAGCCAGAATAATCAGGTAGGCGTGGTCAATGAACAGGGAGGAGATGAAGCCCAGTCGAATGTAGGTGCCGAACAACGCCTGACCCATGATGATCATCAGGATGAAGATCACCACGGCCGCGAGGTCGGGATCATCTGACGATCGAGCTTGAAGCCCTTCTTGGGAGCCTTCACTTTGTTTGCCGTAGCTGTTGTCATGCTGCCACCGCCTTAGCTTGAGCCTTGAGCGCGCGCTTGCGTTTCATATTCGCGCTCAGGTTGTGAATCTTCGGAGCCTGCATCACGCAGATCACAATCACAACGACGGCGAAGAAGGCCGGAGTTGCCTCGCGTTGACGCCCAGGGTGATGATGGTCTTGCGGATCATGGCGATAATTACAGCACCGACAGCAGAGCCGGCGAGGGAGAACTTACCACCCAGCAGTGAAGTACCACCGATGACGACTGCCAGAATGGCGTACATTTCGAGGTCCTGACCGGTCTTAACCACGTCGACACGCATCACGGATGCGGTGGCGAACAGACCAGCGATGGCCGCGAGGAAGCGGAAATCGCGTAGACGAGGAAGAGGATCTTCTTCGGCTTGATACCGGTCATACGGGAGGCTTCCTGGTTGATGCCCACGGCCTCAATCATCATGCCCATAGCGGTCTTGCGGCACAGCAGGCCAACGAGAATCACAATGATAACGGCGATGACGAAGTTGGCGGGAATGCCAGAATGAAGCCGTTGGCGAACCACTTCAGCGGTTCGTTGCCAGCAACTGCGGAGCGTCGGTGTTCTCACCGGAGGTGATGACCTTGGCCATACCACGGCCGGCGAGCATCATAATCAGGGTGGTGATGAACGCTGTAGGCCCAGGAAGGAAACCAGAGCGCCGTTGACGCAGCCAATGGCCAGACCAACAGCCAAGGCGATGAGGATGGAGAGCACACGTTCATGCCATTGGACAGGATCTGCATGGCGGCGGCACCTGCCACTGCCATAACGGAACCGACCGAAAGGTCGATACCGGCGGTGGAGATAACCAAGGTCATACCGGTTGCAATCATCAGGTATCGGCAGATCCTGGAGCATGGTGATCAGCGGGCCGGCCAGACCACCGGTGTTGCTGTTCCAGCTCAAAGCCAGGAAGTCATGCTGGAAGATGGTGCAGATGATGACCAGAAGAATGAATGCGACGATCGACCAGGTCAGGTTGCTGCTCAGCAGCTTCTTGACAAAGTTGTTGCCCTCGGCTTTTGCCTTTTCAGCCATCTCATGCCTCCTTTCCGGTGTTTACGTTGGTGTTAGCGATGGTTTCGACGATGGTCGCCTGAGAGACGGTGTCGTCGTTTTCGATTTCTGCGATCTTGTGGCGGTCCTTGAGAACCTCGATGTCGTCGGACAGACGCACGACCTCTTCAAGCTCGGAGGAGATGAAGACAACGCCCATGCCCTGAGAAGCCAGGTCAAGCACGACCTGCTGAATTTCAGCCTTGGCACCGATATCGATACCACGGGTCGGCTCGTCCAGAATCAGCAGCTCGGGGTGCGTGGCCAGCCAACGGCCAATGAGCACCTTCTGCTGGTTGCCGCCGGAGAGATTCTTGACCGGGCGATCCGGGTCGGCGGGACGAACGTTGAGTTCCTTCATGTACTTGTCAACGATGGCGTCCGCTTCCTTCTTGGGAATCGGCTTGAACATACCGCGCGTTGCCTGCAGGGCGATAAGGATGTTCTGGCGGACGGTCAGGTCGCCGATGATGCCTCATCACGACGGTTTTCGGTGGAGTACGCGATTTTGTTCTTCAAAGCCGTGTACGGATCGGAGATGTTGACCTTCTTGCCGTTGAGCGTGTAGGTACCCGAATCCGGCTTGTCGGCACCATACAGGAGTCGACCAAGCTCGGTACGACCGGAGCCCAGCAGGCCAGCGAAGCCAACGACCTCACCCTTGTAGATGTCAACATCAACCGGTTGATGGTGCCCTTCTTGCCGAGGCCCTTGACATCGACGATCGGCTTCTCGCAGGGTGATTTCACGGCGAGCCTTCTTGGCACCAATCTGGGACAGCTCGGCGGCGGACTTACCAATCATCATGCCGATGAGTTCGTCGCGCGGGGTGTCCTTGGTCATGACCTCCTTGATGAACTGGCCGTTACGCAGAATGGTCAGACGATCGGTAATCTCATAAATCTGATCGAGGAAGTGGGAGACGAAGAGGATGGCCACGCCCGAGTCACGCACCTTGCGCATGATCGCGAACAGGTCCCTGACCTCGTTGGCATCCAGCGAAGAGGTCGGCTCATCGAGAATCAGCACCTTGGCGTTGATAACCATAGCGCGGGCGATGGCGACCAGCTGCTGCATAGCGATGGAGATGGAGCTCAGCGGAGTGTGCGGGTCAATGGATTCGAGGCCCATCTGTGCCAAATACTTCTTGGCGGCCTCGTGGGTCTTCTTCCAGTCGATGCCGAAGGGGCCGCGCTTTTCGTGGCCCAGCATCACGTTCTCACCGACGGAAAGGTTGGTGCACAGGTTCACTTCCTGATACACGGTGGCGATACCGGCGTTTTGTGCGTCGAGGGTGCCGTTGAACTGCTGAGGCTTGCCGTCCACCATAATGGAGCCGGCGTTGATCTTGTACACACCGGTCAGAGCCTTAATCATGGTGGACTTGCCTGCACCGTTCTCACCCATCAGGCGTGAACTTCGCCCGGGTAGAGAGTCAAATCAACACCATCCAAGGCCTTGACGCCCGGGAATTCAATCGTAATGCCTTTCATTACGACGATGGGGTTTTTATCTGTCATGTCTTTGCCTTAAACGAGAATGAAGTGTTATCGTTTTGTGATATTTGAGCCACACATGAGTGATGGTGTGGAAGGAACATCCTTCTCACACCATCACATCAATTATTTGGTTCAGTTATCAATGAGTCGCAGCAGACTTATCAGTAGGCGCGGGTGTTGTTGTCCAGAGCTTCCTTGGCGGAGGCGGCGTCGAAGGTCTTGGACTCGATCTCGATGTCCTTCTCAACGGTCTTGCCATCCAGGTAGTCCTTGACGGCCTGAGCGGTTTCCTTGCCGAAATCGGGTTGTACTCGATCACGTAGGAGAGGTCACCATCAACAAGAGCCTGCAGAGCGTTCTTGGTACCGTCGATGGTGATGATCTTGACCTTGCCCTTGAGGCCGGCGGCGTCAACAGCCTGAGCGGCACCGAGGCCCATCTCGTCGTTCTGAGCGAAGATGAACTGCGGGTTGTCGGACTTGTACTTGTCGAGCAGACCAGCGGTCACGGTCTTGGCCTCATCAGTGGACCAGTTAGCGGACTGGGACTCAAGAACCTTGACGTTGGAGGCAACCTTGTTGCCCCAACCAGTGCCACGATCCTTCACCACGGACAGGCCGGCAGGGCCTTCGAGGATGAAGCCGTTGGCGCCATCCGGGAAGTTCTTGTTCACGAACTCGGCAGCCTGCTCGCCGCACCAGACGTTGGACGGTCCGATGTGAGCAACGATGGCCTTCTTGGCCTCGGCGTCCTTGACGTCCACGTTACGGTCAACGGTGAAGACCGGAATCTCAGCCTCAGCGGCCTTCTTCAGGGAGTCATCCCAACCGGAATCCTCGGTGGAGGACAGGATGATGGCGTCGACTTCGTCGTTAACGAACTTGTTGAACGCCTGAATCTGCTTCTGCTGATCGTTGTTCTGGGTCGGAGAGTAGGTCAGGTCAAAGCCGGCATCCTCGAATGCCTTCTGAATGTCCTTCTCGTTGGCGGTACGGAAGCCGCCCTCAGGACCGACAGCCACGAAGCCAACCGTCTTCTTGCCGGAGTCCGAGCTGCCACCTGCGTTGCTGGAACCGCATGCGGCAACGCTGACAAGCGCAGCAGCAGAAGCAACGAGGGCAATGGCCTTCTTCCAATTCTTCATAAATACTCCTCCTCGAGCAGTGTTTATTTTTGGATGATCTTTCATCCTGTTTAGTGACTGTTCGTCATCGACAGCCTCTAGTATGACGCTCACAGGCCAAATGTTCAATCGCATGCGATAACAGTTTGATAACAGGTTTATAACAAATTAATAACAGTGGTTCAAAAATGGCGTCGCAACACTGTTTTGCCTTGATAACAGACCAATAATAGTGATTGGTTGCGCAGCGGCAATGCCGCTCGCCAGCCGAGCGACAAAGCCGTTGCCTCATACAACAAGAAAGGTTATTATGAACACCGTTTTTCTTATACCATCTACTGCGCACCGAGGGCAGTGACCTGGCTATCGGCGATGGTCCAGGAACCGTCGAGTGAGCCAGAAACGGAGCGAACAATACCCAAATCGTCCACAATGCCAGGCGACGGGACAGGCTAATCTGCCCCGATGCCATCGACGTTATGGTTCCATTAGGCAGACGCTGCGCATTGGCCGGGCCTGGTGCCATTTGACGCCATGCCTCTTGTTGTTCGCTGTTTCCCTCAGGAGGTGTGGTGGCGTACACCAGATTCAGATCGTTGTAGAACGTGAGCATGGTGACGTGTCTGAGCACACTCACTTGGGTGGCCGCTTTGCTCAGACCGCTCAGTGTTTTATCACCGTTGCGCGCCACACCGGTCATCATCACGCCGTTCGTGTCCTCGCCCTCGACTGCCAACGCCAATCGGCACCCTTCCGGAGAAACCGCCAATGCACAATGCTGTCGACGCAGCAGCCAACATCAAGCTTCAGATCGGTTTCCTTACCCCCATCTGACACATGCAATTCGCGCCCGTTCTCGGATACAGCCCATACTTCGCCATCCAGACCTTCGGTAATCGATCGCATCGACTCGCCGGAGAACATCACCCCACAGGACGCACCATCAGATTTCAGGCATTCGACGACACCGTCCGCACGCAACACCGCACCGCCGGATGAGGAAAAAACGAAGCCCCGAGCATCGTCATATCCGGGGGCCTCCCCTACACGCAACGGACTGGAGCTGGCCAGGGAAACGATATGCCCACCGGTCAACGTGTATACGCCCGCTGTCGGCTGTTCGGTAGTAAGTTTCACATTTGCGTCGGCATCAGAATAGTCCACTCCGTCGCCGGTAATCTTCAGCGCGTATTCGGCATTGCCGTCGCCCATAGTCAGACGGATGCGATGTACCAGCAGGCCTCGTTCTTCCTCATTCAACGCATTGATACCGCTGTTAAGGTGTATCTCCACCACATTGTTCTTCACCGGCACGCTGTCGACCGCGAGTTTGATGGTAGACAAGCCGGCGCCTCGCAGCACTCCTTCCAACCAGGAGGGTGCATCCGAGAGCACTTCACCGACTGCTGGGTGCGCCAGTTGCGCCAGCTCAACCAACGAATATCCGGGATAAGTTGCTTGCCGGAAGTACTCACCTGATACACGGATACTTGGCGGAACACCTGTTCAAAATCTGCGGTGGAAATCACCACGCCGCTTTCCAATGACGAGATGCGCCATTGGCCGCTTTTCTTCATCAGCGTATAGGGAAGCCTGCGCGTTTGGGTGCTGTTTGACGGCGTGTATACGCCATGCGAATCCAAGGAACCCACCACCTGAAGTTCCACTTCCACAATCAGTGAGCTTTCCGCACCTTGTGGCGCGCTTATGGTGTTGGCGCGTCGGCGGAAATCAGGGGTGCCGCTGTATACCAGTGCCGCAGAATCTCCATTCCACCCGGCAGAAGCCGAGCCAGTCAGGAATTCGCGAGCCACGCGATAGCCATCGGACTGCACGCCAGCAGGCATAGCGTCATAGAACCCTTTGACAATGGTTTCCGGCTGTGCATCGTCCGCAGGCCCCTGAGGATTGGTGTAAACACGCTGGGTCTGCTGTTCCACCGGTGCCAGAGTCTGCACCGAGCCGCTAATCGGCAAACCGAACGGACTTGAGCATGCCGTCATCGTGATGCAACAGGCTATGGCCGCGCCTGCGGCGGCAATCGTTCTGGTCACTCGTCTCATAGTGGCCTCCCCATCATCGTGTCGCGGCGAACCTCATGATAATCATGTGTGACTTGGCTGGTGGCCACACCAAACCCACCGGTAACACGCAGGTCATCCGGCGTTTCAGAAGCAAAATTCACCGGCAGTTCAGCGTCCGCACCTCACCTTGGTCGGGGTCACGCGGCAGCAATACCAAGAACCAGGTGCCCTCCCCCACTGCCGAACGTACACGGATACTACCGTGGTGCAGCAAGGCATCAGTCATGGCGATGGCCAGGCCCAATCCGGTGCCGCCGGTAACGCGTGAACGTGAAAGGTCGCCTCTCCAGAATCGATCGAATACATGAGCGACTTTGTCTTCGTCGATACCAACGCCATAGTCGCGAACGCTGATGGCCACGGCTTTGCGGTTGGCCGCGACGCGCACTTCGATCGGCCGGTCCTCAGCGAAATCGACGGCATTGGCCAACAGATTTCTGACGATGCGAATCACTCGACGCGAATCGATACGAGTCAAAACCTGCACATTGGGCAAATACGTGTGAATCGGCACCCGTTTGGCTTGGGCTATGCCGTCAACTTGGTCCACTGCCGTTTCAATTGGTTCGCATAAATCGGTTTCCACAAGGTCGAGTGCCGCATAACCGGCATCGTAGCGGGAGATTTCCAACAGATCGGCGAGCATGTCTTGGAATCGACTGATCTGGCCGGCCAACAGTTCGACCGTACGCTTGGTGGAGGGGTCGAAGCCGTCTTTTTTCATTTCGAGCAGGTCGGAAGCCATACGCATGGTGGTCACCGGGGTACGCAATTCATGACTGACGTCGGACACAAATCGTTTCTGGAAAACGCTTGCTTCCTCCAGCTCATCGATCTTCTGGTTGAGCGCATCAGCCATCGTATTGAAGGATTGCTGCAGCACACCAAGCTCATCCTTACGATCCACGGTAACGCGCATATCGAGATTGCCGGAGGCCAGTGTTTCCGAGGCCGCTGCCACTCGTTCAATCGGGCGCACGATGCCACGAATCACCAGCCAGATTACTACGCCCACCACGATGGACAGCAACGCACAGATGACCACCAGACTGAGCTGAATCTGCGTCAAGGACTGCTGCTGGAACGTGTACGAATAAATGGCGAAGAATTCGAGGTTGCCGGCCACGCCAAAGTCCAATACGGTGCCGAGCACCGCTGCGGGCGTCCCGCTGCCCGGCATGCCGGAATCACCGGGAATTTCGACCGGCTGATAGAACACGCTGTCATCCAAGTCGGAGGCCACGGACGAACGGATGTCATCAGAAATCAGACTTTGATAGCTGGGTTCGGTGGATACGGGGATGATGGCACGCGAGTTGGTATCACGACTCCACAAATACACACCTATCAGGTTGGAGGGCCCCTCGGATTGCAACGAGGACGCCAAGTCATTGACCAGCTGCTGGATCTGCACTGTGGCGGAGACATCGGCCGCGTCCAGACTGGTTTGGGCCTGCTGCACCATGTTTGAATAGTCGGCACGCGACTGCGAAGTGATTTGGGTAAGCAGCGAGGCGCGCACTGATACCATCGATACGCCAGAGAAGACGATGGCCACGGCCAGTGTAAGAATCACGGTGAGGGCCACGGTGCGGGCCTGCAGCGAGCGACGAACTTCAGCGCGTCCGTGGCGCAGCAAGCGTTTGAGGCTGAATCGAGGGCGCAGGTTCATTGTTCAGGAGTGACGAACTTGTAGCCGATGCCACGTACGGTCTGCACGATTTGCGGGTTCTCGGGGTCGTCCTCCACTTTGGCCCTAAGGCGTTGAACATGCACATTGACCAGGCGCGTATCGCCGGAATTCTCGTATCCCCAGACATTCTTGAGCAGGCTGGAACGACTGATGGCCTCGCCGGCGGCGGCCGCAAGCATGAACAGCAGCTCGAATTCCATCGGAGTGAGATTCAGGTCCTTGCCATCCTTGGTGGCGGTGTGTTCCAAACGGTCGATGACGATGGATCCGCGTTCCAGATGGTTGACGTTTGCATTGCCACCGCTTGCGCACCGGTGGCACCGTCTTCGGCGCCGGCTTGGCGATGCGGAAGCGTGCATGGATACGCGCCAGCAATTCGGCCACTTTGAAGGGCTTGGGCACGTAGTCGTCGGCCCCGGCTTCCAAGCCGGCCACGACGTCAAGTGTGTCTGATTTGGCGGTGAGCATGATAATCGGCACATTAGAGGTAGCTCTGATGCGGCGGGCCACCCCCGTGCCGTCCAGCCCGGGGAGCATAACGTCAAGCAGAATCAAATCGGGCTTGACGATGGGGAACATTTCCACAGCCCTCAGCCCGTCCAGGCAGGTCACGGTCTGGAATCCCTCGTTTTCCAAAACAAGACTAAGCATTTCGCCGATGGCCTGATCGTCGTCCACGATGAAGATGGTCGCCATGGTGTTTGTCTTCCCTTTCCCACTGTTATTGTTGCGTTACACTTTACTCCCCTATGTTCATTTCTGTTCGGGTCCCGGATTCAACTTGTAAGTGCAACGGCTGGTTTCGGGTCGGCTTGTTTTGATTGTAGCTTGGCCATCTCCTCGTCCCATACCTCGTTGGGCGTTTTGTATCCGAG
>ENA-OQEX01000913-OQEX01000913.1-human-gut-metagenome-genome-assembly--contig:-NODE-913-length-12899-cov-2.035860_pt1 | contig 12899 bp, 17 predicted proteins | sample MGYA00242802_ERZ504649 | MGnify/ENA primary metagenome ERZ504649 (study PRJEB26092, sample SAMD00036194) | human gut metagenome | host: Homo sapiens | study: EMG produced TPA metagenomics assembly of... | reverse complement strand
GGGAAAATAATAAAAATTCTTGCATCTGCCGGTATTGACGTATATCATAAGGTACATAAGGAGTGACAAAAGATGGCGATAGTGAGAAAACACATATATTTTTCCGGGCAGGTGCAGGGCGTTGGATTTCGTTACCGTGCCAAAAATGCGGCGAGAGCCAATGATCTTACCGGCTGGGTGGACAATCTGTGGGATGGCAGAGTGGAAATGGAAGTCCAGGGAGAGCTTTCCGGAATTGAGCGTATGATTCAGGAAATCGAGATGGGAAGTTTCATCCGGATTGAGAATTATCAGATGGAAGACCTGCCTGTGGATGAAAGGGAGTGGAGCTTTTATTCGAAATAAAAAGGGATGCCAGGAGCAATGGGAATTTTGCTTCTGGTATTTTTTGTGTAATAGGAATATTACGGAGTAATTTCCTATTACACAAAAAACGCTCCGCGAGCAAATAGCAAAGCGGATATTGAAAAAACAGGATTGACATTCAGAAACATGCCCCTTATAATTAGTTCGTGCACGAACAGTTCGAACCCGAACAGTTCGCACATGAACTATTTTGTATGGAAGTATATGAAAGAAGGGAAAGATGGAGAAAAAGAAGAAAACTGGTCCTGATGAGTGCTGCAGGGCGGAACGGCATATAGGGTATGAGGTTCGGACTCTCAATCAGGTAATTGGACGTCTGGTGAATTCATATCAGTCCAAGGTGGATGAGAAAGCCGGAATTAACCGCATGCAGGGTTGGATCATTGGTTATCTGTACCGGCATTCAGAAGAAGCTGTTTTTCAGAAAGACCTGGAAGCAGAATTTCAGATGGCGCGTTCTACTGCGTCAGGAATCCTTCAGGCAATGGAGAAGAAAGGGCTTATTACCAGAGAATCTATTCCAAGAGATGCCAGGTTGAAGCGTCTGGTGCTTACGGAAAAGGGGATGGAATTTCAGATGGAAATTATGGAGAATTTTGACAGGATCCAGGATGTGTTAAAGTCTGATATTCCCCAGGAAAAACTGGAATGCTTCCTGGAAGTTCTGGACATGATCCGGGAAAATGCCCAAAGAGAGTGCTGTCTGCGGGATGAAAACTAACAAAAAAGAAAGGGGAGAACCTGATGATAAAGACATTACTTGCCCAGGTAAAGGAGTTTAAGAAGGCCTCCTTCCTCACACCGGTATTTATGATACTGGAGGTTGTGGTGGAGACAATGATTCCTCTTGTAATGGCAGATATGATCGACAACGGTGTGGAAGCCGGTAATATCAGTTATCTTTACAGAAAAGGTGCCATTATGGCGCTTCTTGCAGTTGCAGGACTTGTTACCGGTATTCTTGGGGGAAAATACGGAGCATACGCATCCTCCGGTTTTGCCCGTAATCTTCGTAAAGCAATGTATACTAACATTCAGACATTTTCATTTTCAAACATTGACAAGTTCAGTACTGCAAGTCTGATCACACGTCTGACTACAGATGTGACCAACCTGCAGAATGCATACCAGATGATCTTGCGTATGTGTACCCGTGCCCCGGCCAGTCTGATCTGTGCCATGGCGATGGCGTTTATGATCAATGCAAGAATTGCCAGCATTTACCTTATTGCCGTTATTTTTCTTGGATGTTTTCTCGTATTTATTATGAAAAAGGCGACTAAGTATTTCCGGGAAGTATTTGAGAAATATGACGATTTAAATGCCAGCGTGCAGGAGAATATCAGCGCAGTCCGCGTTGTGAAGGCTTATGTACGTGAAGAATATGAGACCACTAAGTTTCAGAAAGCCTGCAATAAAGTTTACGAAATGTTTGTAAGAGCTGAGAAACTGGTAGTTATGAATATGCCGGTTATGCAGTTTACAGTCTATGCATGTATTCTTGGAATCAGCTGGCTTGGTGCGAATATGATCGTTGGTGGCAGTCTGACTACAGGTGAATTGATGAGTCTTCTTACATATTGTATGAATATTCTTATGAGCCTTATGATGCTTTCCATGGTATTTGTTATGGTCACCATGAGCGCAGCAAGTGCAGAGCGTGTAACTGAGGTTATCAATGAAACAGCAGATCTTCATGATCCGCAGGATCCGGTTATGGAAGTTGCAGACGGAAGTATTGAATTTGACCATGTGGATTTCAGCTATAAGAAGGACAGTAAGGAGCCGGTGCTGAAGGATATCAATCTTTCTATCCGCGCAGGAGAAACTATTGGTATTATCGGTGGAACCGGAAGTGCCAAGTCCAGTCTGGTAAACCTGATCAGCCGTCTTTATGATGTGAGCTCCGGATCAGTGAAAGTTGGCGGCGTGGATGTGCGTGACTACCATATGGATAGTCTGCGTAACCAGGTAGCAGTTGTACTTCAGAAGAATGTGCTGTTTTCCGGTACCATTCTGGAGAATCTGCGCTGGGGAAATAAAGAGGCTTCGGAGAAAGAGTGCCGCAGAGCGTGTCAGCTTTCCTGTGCGGATGACTTCATTGAGAAAATGCCGGACAAATACAATACTTATATTGAGCAGGGCGGAACCAATGTTTCCGGCGGTCAGAAACAGCGTCTGTGTATCGCCAGAGCTCTTCTTAAGAAACCCAAAGTACTGATTCTGGATGATTCCACAAGTGCGGTAGATACTGCCACAGATGCACGTATCAGAAGAGCTTTTGCAGAAGAAATTCCGGATACTACCAAGTTGATCATTGCACAGCGTATTTCCAGTATTCAGAGTGCGGACAGGATCATTGTCATGGATGAGGGAAAAATCAGCGGATTTGGAACTCATGAGGAACTGATGAAAACCAATGCCATTTATCAGGAGGTTTATAATTCACAGATAAAGGGTGGTGGAGATTTTGATGAGAATAGAGGAGGTGAGCAGGCATGAGCAATGAAAGACCGATAAAGAAGCCAGGCCGCAGCGGGGCAGCCTTCCGTTCAGGCCCTATGGTAGAGAATCCGGGCAAGATGCTTGGAAGACTGATGGGGTATATTTTTAAGAACTACAGGATCCATATTATTGTAGTTGTGATCGGCATTGTGGTAAGTGTTCTTGCCAATGTGCAGGGAACCATGTTTATGAAGACTTTGATTGACCAGTATATCATGCCTATGCTTCAATCTGAGACTCCGGATTTCCATCCTCTTGCAATGGCAATTCTTCGTGTAGCCTGTTTTTATGCAATTGGGGTGGCGTGCACATATACGTACAACCGTCTGATGATCTATGTCAGTCAGGGCACCCTACGCAATCTTCGAAATGAGATGTTTGAGCGCATGGAAACACTTCCTGTTAAATATTTTGATACACATGCACATGGCGATATCATGTCTATCTACACCAATGATATTGATACACTGCGCCAGATGATCAGCCAGAGTATTCCACAGCTGATCTCCAGTGTGATTACCATTGTCAGTGTATTGGTAAGTATGATTATTTTGAATGTGCCTCTTACCATCGTGACTCTGGTCATGGTTGGAGTGATGCTGGTGGCAAGTAAAAATCTTGCAGGACTCAGCGGCAAGTATTTCATGGAGCAGCAGAAGAATCTTGGTATTGTAAATGGTTACATCGAGGAAATGATGGAAGGCCAGAAGGTTGTAAAGGTATTCTGCCATGAGGAAGAAAGCCTTGAGAAGTTTAATGAGCTGAATGACCAGCTGTTTGAGAGCGCGAATAATGCCAATAAATTTGCAAACGTGCTGATGCCCACCTGTGCACAGATTGGGAATATCAGCTATGTGCTGTGTGCCATTGTTGGCGGCGTGCTGGCAGTAAATGGTGTGGGTGGATTTACTCTTGGCGGCCTGGCAAGTTTTCTTACTTTTAACAAGAGCTTCAGCCAGCCGATCAACCAGGTAAGCCAGCAGTTTAACAGTATTGTTATGGCACTTGCCGGAGCGAAGCGTATCTTCGACCTTCTGGACGAGAAGCCGGAGGTAGATGACGGATATGTGACCCTGGTAAATGTGAAAGAAGAGAATGGTAAGCTGGTTGAGTCCGAGAAACGTACAGGACGCTGGGCATGGAAGCATTTTCACAAAGCCACTGGCAAAACAGATTATATCGAATTGAAAGGTGATATTGTTCTGGATGGCGTTGACTTCGGATATCGTGATGACAAGATCGTGCTTCACGATGTGAAGATGTATGCGAAGCCAGGACAGAAAATTGCATTTGTCGGCTCCACGGGTGCCGGTAAGACGACAATTACCAATCTTCTGAATCGTTTCTATGATATTCAGGATGGTAAGATCCGTTATGATGGCATCAATATAAATAAGATCAAAAAGGGTGATCTGAGACGTTCCATGGGTATCGTTCTTCAGGATACTAATCTGTTTACTGCTACCGTTATGGAGAATATCCGTTATGGAAAACTGGATGCCACAGATGAGGAAGTTATTGCAGCTGCCAGGCTGGCGAATGCAGATGGCTTTATCCGAAGACTGCCGGATGGTTATCATACTATGCTTCGCAATAATGGTGCTAATTTAAGCCAGGGACAGAGACAGCTGCTTGCAATTGCCAGGGCGGCAGTAGCAGATCCGCCGGTTCTGATCCTGGATGAGGCTACCAGCTCTATTGATACCCGTACAGAGAAGCTTGTACAGGATGGTATGGATAAGCTGATGGAAGGCAGAACTACATTTGCAATTGCACATAGGTTATCCACAGTCAGAAACAGTGACTGTATTATGGTTCTGGAACAGGGACGTGTTATTGAGAGAGGCTCTCATGATGAGTTAATTGCGCAGAAAGGTAAATATTATCAGCTGTATAATGGGTGATATGGGGTAAATAAGTAAGAGGTAACGTTTGGAAGGTTCAAGCGTTACCTCTTATTTTGGGCTTTGAATGATTTTTCAAACACGCTCTAGAGCGCGTTATTTTTCACTGGCAGTTTCTTTCTGCGGCAGCTGGGCAAGAACGATAGCCCGAACATTACCACACAACCGATGATTTCCCGGGTGCTTAATTTCTGTCCTAAGATAATCCAGCCGGCGAGGACAGAGATGCAGGATTCCAGACTGAGAATCAGGGAGCTACGGTTGGGTTCATATTTTTCTGGCCCACGATCTGGAGGGTGTAGGCGACACCGCAGGACATAACGCCGGCATAGAGAGTAGCGCCCCAGGCACCACTGAATGAAGAAAGATTGGGATGCTCCAGAATTATGGCTGGGATAGCAGTGAGGATTCCGCAGACCAGAAACTGGATGCAAGACATTTTTACTCCATCTGTCTTTGGTGAAAAGTAATCAATGACCAGAATGTGCAGGGAAAACAGGAAAGCACAGATCAGGACCAGAAAGTCTCCCTTTCCAATGGAAAAGCCGTCTGTGATGCAAAGCAGATAGAGACCAATCAGTGCCATTACAACCGCAACCCAGATAAAAGGACTGCATTTCTTTTTCATAAAAAGTCCAAGGATCGGGACGATGATAATGTAGCATGCAGTGAGAAAACCTGCTTTTCCAACGGAGGTGTACTGGATGCCAAACTGTTGGAAGTTGGAAGCAAGACACAGGCAGATACCGCAGATTATGCCGCCGGCAATTAAGGTTTTGTTGCGGGAAAATGGATTTGAACCGCTGGATGCCATTGGCTGTCTGTCGGATTCTGTGAAATCAGCTGAATTGCTCTGTGGATTTATTTATTGAGCAGTAAATAACCGGGATCAGCACCAGAGAACCGATAATGTTTCTTGTGGCATTGAAAGTGAGAGGGCCGACAGCTTCACCGCCCTCACTTTGTGCTACAAAGGCGATTCCCCAGATCGTTGCTGTCAAAAGGAGAATCAGTGAATTTTTTAATGGTATTTGTTGTTTTTTCATAATGGATTATCCCCTCGTAAAATTTACAAAAATGCCCTCCTTTAACAGGAGGGGCATCATCGTTTAAATTATCTTTCCATCATGCTGATGGATTCAATTCCTACACTTCCACCTCGGACTACTTCAATGCGGCCGAATTCTTCTTTGATCAGTTTGACAACTGCATCATTTTTGGTCGCTGTCTGTACGAATTCCAGAAGCAGGCTGTCTTTACCGTAATCAATGACTCTGCCTTAAAAGTCTCAGCAATCTGGAATAATTCAACCTTGTCCTCAGAAGAGCAGTTAAAAACCTTGATGTAAAGAATCTCTTTCATGCGGACGAACATATTGGTGAAATCAATAACTTTGATGACTTCTACCATTCGGTTCAGCTGTTTCTTGATCTGTTCGAAAGTTTCATCATCGCTTACGGTCCCGATGGTCATTCGGGAAACGGTAGGATCCTCTGTAGTACCAACGGTAAGGCTGTCCAGGTTATAGCTTTGCCGGAGAAAAGTCCGGAAATCTTGGACAGAACACCTACCTGGTTTTCTACGTAGAGGGAAATCCATCTCTTTTTCATGCCTTTATCAGCCATTGGATAAACCTCCTGTTAATTAACAATCCATAATTAAATCTTCCAGTGTTCCGCCAGGCTTTACCATCGGATAAACCATTTCTTCAGGATCAATGATGAACTCGATCAGGGTCGGAACTTTGGTATTTTTCTTTGCTTCTTCAAATGCTGCGGCAACCTCATTTTTATTGAAAACCCGGATCCCTTTGGCACCGTAGCTTTCTGCCAGCTTTACAAAATCCGGTGTATATTTCGGGTATTCCTCGCCATTTGTACGGCGGGAAAGGGCACCAGAGCGAAGATTGGTCATGCTGTAGCGTTTGCCATAGAAAAGCTTCTGCCACTGACGAACCATACCAAGATATTCGTTATTAAATACACAAAGAATCAGTGGGAGCTCTTCCAGAACAGCTGTGGCAAATTCCTGAATATTCATCTGCATTCCACCGTCGCCGGAAATAACGATAACCGGTTTGTCCGGATTACCGATCTTTGCTCCTACACCACCAGGAAAACCGTATCCCATGGTACCAAGTCCCCCGGACATAACAAGCTGCTTGCCTGGTGTGATCTCAGCATACTGGGAAACCAGCATCTGGTGTTGTCCGACATCCGTGACAATGATGGCTTCTTCAAACTGGCAGTTGATCTGGTTAATGATGTCAACCGGACTTAATCTGTCATTTGGACGCATTACAAGAGGATGTTCCTGCTTCCAGCTGTTTATCTCACTGTTCCATTTTTGCTGGCATAGTCGGAAACGTATTCGGACATTTTTGCAAGGGCATCTTTTGCATCTGCAACGATTGGAATATCTACCTGGATGTTTCTGGAAATAGAGGCCGTGTCAATGTCAATATGGATAATCTGGGCATTAGGGGCAAATTCATGAAGCTTTCCTGTGATTCGGTCGTTAAAACGTGTTCCAATGGAAAAAGTACGTCACAGTTGCTTACAGCCATATTGGCTGCATAGGCACCGTGCATGCCAAGGTTTCCGATAAAAAGCGGATGGTTGGTAGGAATTGCACCTCGTCCCATAATAGTAGTTACAACCGGAACACCGGTCTTTTCCACTACTTCCTGGAATACCTTATTGGCATGGGAAATATTGATTCCGCCGCCTGCCAGGAAGAGAGGCTTCTTTGCCTTGGAAAGTGTTTTGATCGCACGTTTCAGCTGTCCGATGTGGACACTGGTGTTTGGCTTGTAGCCGCGGATATTTACGCTCTTTGGATATTCTGCACTGCCAAGTTCAGCCATTACATCCTTGGGCAGGTCAATAAGAACCGGTCCAGGGCGTCCGGTACGTGCAATATAGAAGGCTTCCTTGATGATACGTCCAAGATCTTCACGGTTGCGTACAGTGACTCCATACTTGGTAATACTGCGGGTAATTCCTACAATATCAACTTCCTGGAATGCATCGTTTCCAATCAGATGACGTGCTACCTGACCGGTGAAGCACACCAGAGGAACGCTGTCGTAATTGGCTGTAGCAAGGCCTGTGACAAGGTTGGTAGCACCAGGACCGCTTGTTACAAGACATACGCCAACTTTTCCAGTGGTACGTGCGTAGCATCGGCTGCGTGAACCAGTGCCTGCTCGTGACGTGGAAGGATTACGGTGACATCATCCTGTTTGTATAATTCATCGCTGATATCGATGGTACATGCTCCGGGATAACCGAAAACGTACTCAACACCTTCTTCTTTCAGTGCTTTTACCAGCAGCTTATTGCCTGATATCTGTTTCATTTAGTGAAGATACCTCCTTTTCGCCGGGGAAAACCCCACAATATAATTATAAAAAAATCTCCCACAAGTTGTGACGCACATCTTGCAGAAAGCCTTTTTCAAACACGCTCTAGAGCAAACGATATTTAATCAATATTATAGCGTTAACGTGGAAAAGTGTCAATAAAGTTCACAGAAAACCAGAGAATTGCGGCGCGAAATCATGCAAAGCATGATTCTTTTGCATCGCGAAGCGTGTTACTGGTCACGGAGGGAACAGTAACACGTTGAATTAAAAGAGGTGGGAAAAAGAAAGGGATAACTGGTCAAAAAGTGGATTTTGTGGTAAGATATGCAGAACAAAAGTGTACTGAGAAAGAAAGGAGGAGGTTGAAAATAGTGGAACTAAATAAGGAAAATATGAAAAAGATAAGGTGGCTGATCGCTTTTTCAGTGCTTCTGTATCTGGGAGTGCAGAATCTGGATGTGGTGCTGAAGTATGTGAAAATTGTGTGGGGACTTCTTCTGCCATTTGTGTTGGGTGGAGCTATGGCGTTTGTGCTGAATGTACCTATGGCATTTATTGAGCGACATGTTTTTGGAAAAGCAAAGGAAAAAGAAGACAGGAAGGGACGCGCAGCAGCAAAATTTGCAAGACCGGTTAGTCTGATCTTTTCCATTGTTCTGGTGGTGATGGCGATTCTCGTTGTAGTACTGATTGTGGCACCGGAGCTTGGAAGAACTCTGGTAAATGTTGTGAAAAAGGTGGAAGAAGATATTCCGTTAGTTCAGAAATGGCTGACAGATACCTTCCAGAGTGATTCTGAAATTGTGAAATGGGCATCTACCATAGAAATTGATCCGCAGAAAATTATTGATTCTATTGTGAGCGTTTTGAGAAGTGGGGCGGACAATCTGGTATCCTCCACTATTACCGTGACTATGGGACTGGTGAGCATGGCTATGAATTTTGCAATTGGTTTTGTGTTTTCCTGTTATGTGCTCCTTCAGAAAGAGAAGCTGGGCGGGCAGGTCCTGAAAGCGCTTATGCGATCTTACCTGTGAAACAGTGGAATATCTGGGACATGTTTGTACACTGGCAAGTAGGGTGTTTTCAAGCTTTATTACCGGGCAGTGCATAGAGGCGGTGATCCTGGGAAGCATGTTCTTTGTTTCCATGACGATCGGAAGATTTCCATATACAATGCTGATCGGAGTGCTGATCAGTTTTACGGCGCTGATTCCTGTGTTTGGCGGAATTATTGGATGCTGGGTGGGATTTTTCCTGATTTTGATGGTAAGTCCTCTGAAAGCTTTGGCATTTCTTATATTGTTCTTGATCCTGCAGCAGATTGAGGGAAATCTGATCTATCCTCACGTAGTTGGAAACTCTGTGGGACTGCCGGCAATCTGGGTACTGGTTGCAGTGACTCTGGGCGGAAATCTTATGGGAATTGTGGGAATGCTGATTTTTATTCCGTTGGTGTCTGTAATTTATACATTGTTTAAGGAATGGGTGTCTGAGAGGCTGGAGCAGAAGAAGGTAAAAATCAGTTGAGAAAATTTTTAATGAGCGCTGGATGCTAAATAAAATAAGCGCTGGAAAATAATTGGTTTACATAAAACAAAAAAGCTGCAAAAAAACATCTCCGGGAGGATTAAGAACTTCCGGAGATATTTTTTGCTTATTTTTATGAAGATCAGTCGTTGGTCTGTTTCTGACTTTCTACTTCTGCAAGCTTCATTGCACGAACTTTCAGCGGCAGACCGAACAGAGTGATGAATCCGTCTGCATCATGGTGATCGTACATATCACCTGTTGTGAAGGAAGCAAGAGATTCATTGTAAAGGCTGTATGGAGAAGTGGTTCCGGCTTTGATGATGTTGCCTTTATAAGTTTGAATTTTACTTCACCAGTTACATATTTCTGTGTGGACTCTACGAATGCTTGGATTGCCTCACGAAGTGGTGTGAACCATTTTCCTTCGTAAACAACCTGAGCCAGCTGGCTGCCAAGTTTCTTCTTGGTTTCCAGAGTTTCACGATCAAGGATCAGCTCCTCAAGCTGTTCATGTGCTTCCATAAGGATTGTTCCACCAGGAGTCTCATAAACACCACGGGATTTCATACCTACAACACGGTTCTCAACGATATCGATAATGCCGATTCCGTTCTCGCCGCCAAGCTTGTTCAGTTCTGTGATGATCTCGGAAACCTTCATTGCCTTTCCATTTAAGGTCTTTGGAACACCTGCCTCAAATGTCATGGTGATTTCGGTCTCTTTATCCGGAGCTTTCTCAGGTGTTACGCTGAGTACTAACATATCATCATAGTTTGGAGCCTGCGCCGGATCCTCAAGCTCAAGTCCCTCATGGCTGATGTGCCACAGGTTACGGTCACGGCTGTAGCTGTGTTTTGCATCGAATGGAAGGTTGATACCATGAGCCTGGCAGAACGCGATCTCGTCTTCACGGGACTGCATGGTCCAAACGTCTGTCATACGCCATGGAGCAATGATCTTGATGTCTGGTGCAAGAGCTTTGATTCCAAGCTCAAAACGGATCTGGTCATTTCCTTTACCAGTTGCGCCGTGACAGATTGCAACAGCGTTCTCTTTTCTTGCGATCTCAACCAGTTTCTTGGCAATAGCAGGACGTGCCATGGAAGTACCAAGAAGATATTTGTGCTCATATACAGCACCTGCCTCAACACACGGCATAATATAGTTGTCGCAGAAGTCATCTACGATATCCTCAATATATAATTTGGAAGCTCCGGAAAGCTTTGCTCTTTCCTCAAGTCCGTCCAGCTCATTTCCCTGTCCGCAGTTAACGCAGCAGCAGACAACATCATAATCAAATGTTTCTTTCAGCCACGGAATCAATGCTGTGGTATCAAGTCCGCCTGAATATGCAAGTACAACTTTTTCTTTCATAATATTTACCTCTTTTCTTTTATCCCTCTGAAACAGATAGGGTTATAAAGCATATTAAATTTTGAATAAATATTCATCGTGATAACGGCTCTTACGTTCTGTACGTTATTCACAAAGAATAATATACAACAATACTCATAAATATGCAATAGTAAATTTGAAAAAAAATTTATAAAAACTTTGCATAAAAATGCATCATATAATAGGTAAATACGCGTTGAAATGCACAAAAAAAGATAGATTGAATGGAAAATAAGGAAAAAATGACTATTGCATAATATGCAAAGAAGATGTATAATTCATTCATCATTGTTTATAAAGCACATGTTACTGTTCACTCCGTTCACAAAACGGACATTGTTGCCAGTGAACAGAGTAACAAGTATGAGTTCTAGAGCCTGTTTGAAAAAGCATGCTTTTGACACCATAATAATGGAGGACACTAAAATGATAAAAGCTGGAATTATTGGAGCAACCGGTTATGCGGGAAATGAAATTGTACGTCTCCTTCTGGGACATAAAAATGTGGAAGTAGCATGGTATGGATCCAGAAGCTACATTGATAAAAAATATGCAGGAATTTATCAGAACTTTTTTAAGCTGGTAGATGCAAAATGTATGGACGATAACATGGAAGCTCTGGCAGATGAGGTTGATGTGATTTTCACTGCAACACCGCAGGGGCTGTGTGCTTCTCTTGTAAATGAGGGAATCCTTTCCAGAGCGAAAGTAATTGATTTAAGTGCAGACTTCCGTATTAAAGATGTGAAGAAATATGAGAAATGGTACGGAATTGAGCACAAATCCCCTCAGTTTATTGATGAAGCTGTGTACGGATTATGTGAGATTAACCGTGAGGACATCAAAAAAGCTCGTCTGATCGCGAATCCGGGATGCTATCCAACTTGTTCTACACTTTCTATTTACCCATTGTTAAAGGCTGGAATGATTGATCCGAACACGATTATTATTGATGCTAAATCCGGAACGACGGGTGCTGGAAGAGGGGCTAAGGTTGATAATCTTTATTGTGAAGTAAATGAAATATCAAGCTTACGGTGTTGCCACACACAGACATACACCAGAGATCGAAGATCAGTTAGGATATGCCAGCGGACAGGAAGTGACCATTAATTTTACCCCGCATCTTGTTCCAATGAACAGAGGCATTCTGGTTACAGCATACGCTTCCCTGACAAAGGATGTGACCTACGAAGAAGTAAAAGCTGCTTATGATGCATGCTATGAGAATGAGACATTTGTGAGGGTTCTGGATAAGGATGTGTGTCCGCAGACAAAGTGGGTAGAGGGCAGTAATTACGTGGATGTGAATTTCAAAATCGATCCGAGAACCCACAGAATCATCATGATGGGAGCTATTGACAACCTGGTAAAAGGTGCTGCCGGACAGGCAGTTCAGAATATGAATCTGATGTTTGGGTTTGATGAAGCGGAAGGATTATTACAGGTTCCGATGTATCCGTAAAAGTGAAATTGGAGACAGGCTCCGGGCCTGATTTCAGGACTGAGTTACATTGAAAAATAAACATATAATTTGCCTGATCGGGCAAAGGAGGAGTATCAATATGGAAATAATTACAGGTGGTGTTACCGCAGCAAAGGGGTTTAAAGCAGCTGCGGCAGCAGCAGAAATTAAATACAAAGGCCGTACAGATATGGCCATGGTTTACAGTGAAGTTCCATGTGTTGCAGCTGGCACTTTTACAACAAATGTGGTGAAGGCAGCTCCTGTAAAATGGGATCAGAATGTGGTCTATAATCACCCATCTGCACAGGCTGTGATCTGCAACAGCGGTATTGCAAATGCATGTACCGGAGCAGAAGGATAT
>ENA-OQEX01000912-OQEX01000912.1-human-gut-metagenome-genome-assembly--contig:-NODE-912-length-12919-cov-3.410413_pt1 | contig 12919 bp, 10 predicted proteins | sample MGYA00242802_ERZ504649 | MGnify/ENA primary metagenome ERZ504649 (study PRJEB26092, sample SAMD00036194) | human gut metagenome | host: Homo sapiens | study: EMG produced TPA metagenomics assembly of... | reverse complement strand
TGACAGCAATTACAATACCAGACAGCGTAACAAATATTGGAGTGGGTGTATTTTTGACTGTACCAGTTTGACAGAAATTACGATACCAGACAGCGTGACAAGTATTGGATATACTGCTTTTTGCGGCTGTACCAGTTTGACAGAAATCACAATACCAGATGGTGTGACAAGCATTGGAGGGGCTGCTTTCTCTAAAACACCATGGTTAGCTGAAAAGCAAAAAGAAAACCCATTGGTTGTTGTGAATGGAATTTTGATTGACACAGAAACTTGCACCGACAATGTTGTTATACCGGACAGCGTGACAAGTATTGGAGAGTTTGCTTTTCACGGTTGTACCAGTTTAACAGCAATCACGATACCAGACAGCGTGACAAGTATTGGATGTGAAACTTTTCATGACTGCACCAATTTGAAAAATGTTTATATTTCTGATTTAGAATCTTGGTGTAAGATTGATTTTTGTGGTACTACTTCTAATCCATTGCATTGTGGTGCCAATCTTTATATAAACGGAGAGTTGGTAACAGAAATTACGATACCGGATGGCGTGACAAGCATTGGAGAGTTTGCTTTTTCCGGCTGTACCGGTCTGACGGAGATTACCATTCCAGACGGTGTGACAAGTATTGAACGTTATGCTTTTTATGGTTGTGAAAATTTGACGAAAATCACGACTCCAGATAGTTTGATAAGTTTTGGGTATAATGCTTTTTGGGGGACGCCATGGCTTACAACCAAACAAGAAGAAAATCCGCTTGTGATTGTCAATGGGGTTTTGATTGACGGGACAACCTGTACTGGAAGTGTTACGATACCGGACAATGTGACAAGCATTGGAGAATGGGCATTTTTTTATTGTGAGAAATTGACGGGAATCACTATTCCGGACAGTGTGATGAATATTGGATGGGATGCTTTCTCTCATTGCACTAGCTTGACGGAAATCACGATTCCAAATAGTATGACGAGTATTGGAATGCAAGCTTTTTACGGCTGTACCAATCTGACGAAAATTACTATTCCAGAAAGTGTGACAAGTATTGAAAGCTTTGCTTTTGAAGATTGCAATAACGTGACAATCTACGGCTACACCGGTTCCTACGCAGAAACCTATGCTGAGGAAAACGACATTCCTTTTGTCTCTCTAGGCAACGCTACAACAACAGAAACCACCACTACTACAACCGAAACCACCACCGAAACGACTGAAACAACGACTACTACCACCACCCCGGAGACCCCGACCATCGCCAAAGGCGACCTGGACGGCAGCGACCGCATTGACTCCACCGACATCTTCTACACCATGTATTATGTGGCAAATGTTGCCGTAGGAAACCCCGGCGGTCTGACAACGGAACAGATCGCCGCCGCCGATGTGGACGGCAGCGGCAAGGTGGACTCCACCGACGTATTCTATATGATGTATTACGTGGCACTCCACGGCGTCGGCAAGGATGTGTCCTGGGAGGAAGTCCTCGCCAAGTAAGAAAAATTCTTAGAACCAAAAAGGGCTGCGGTACTTTTCACGAGTACCGCAGCCCTTGCTGTATCCGGTTACATTTGTAAAATCTGCGCTAGTATCTGCAGGATCTTTGCCCCGTAGTTCGCCCCGGATGCCCAGCCCTTGTGGTTCGGGTTCTCCTGGATGCCAAGCCACTCCACATAGGGCGCACAGCCACGCTGGACATAGCGGAAACGGGTGTCGATGCAGTCCTGTTTCAGCGGCTCTGTGGAGGCGTAGGCTTTCAGATGCTGTATCTGCGCCCGGATGCCCAGCTGGGGCGTGGCAAAGGAATTGCCTTTCACGCCGTTTTGCGTCACGCCCATGCCGCAGAAATTGTTCTGGCTCAGCGTCACGGCAGAGCCACGGAAGGTGAAGTTTCCGGTCTCCAGGCAGGACTGCGCAAAGGCAATGTCCCCACGCACGCCCTCTGCCTCGCCCTCGCTGAGATAGTAGGGGATCATGTTCAGGACGCTCTGCGCTACGTTGGGGTTGACAGAGCGGATGTAGGCGGCCATCTGTGCGGCTGTCGCCTGGGACTTGCCCATGACCGGGGTGGTGTTGGTGGAAAGCTTGCCGTCATCGGCGGCACGATAGGTCACGCCGTCGATGAGGACGGTCTGGCTGCGCACCAGCTTGCCGTCGCTTTCGAAGTAATAGGAACTGCCGTCCAGCTGCTGCATCCCCACCAGTGCGGTCTCCGTGTCCGGGCTGAAATAGTAGATGTCTCTGCCGTCTTTCTGCCAGCCGGTCTGGATGCTGCCGTCTATACTATTATAATAGGAGACCGTCCCGTCAGCAAACGTGCATACGCCCACTGTCTGGGTGCCGCAGTCCGGGTCGAACTGGTACCGGTGTCCGTCCAGCGTCTGTTCGCCGGTCAGCTTTCCGGTGTCGCTGTCCGCATAATAGCGGTGACCGCCGGACTCCACCCAGCCGGAGACCGGTTCTCCTGTGACCGGGTCGTAGTAGCGGCGTATACCGTTCACCGTGCGCCAGCCGGTCTTTTGCGCTCCGGTGTAGTCGAAGAGATAGTCCGTACCGTCGATGGTCACTTCGCCGGTGACGCATTCGCCCTGGGCATCGTAGTAACAGCGGCTGCCGCTTTCCGTCACGCCCCAGTTGCCGGAGGGCTGGGTGGTTTCTGTGGCAACGGGAACAGTCACCCCGGCGCTGTCCGCCGCCGCAGAAAAGCCGCCCAGGATGCATGCTGTCCCCAGTCCGGCGGCGAGGGAAAGCAGGAATGGAAAATGTTTCAAGTGTGGTCCTCCTTTGTATTGTGTTTTGTGCGGTATTGCCTTTATTGTAGCATATTTTCGGGGATGTTGCAACCGAAAATGCACAAAAATGTGCCGCAGTATGCAGAAAAGTGTCACATTCTCCGGATTTTTCGTCAAACTGCCGGAATCGGACGCAGAAGGACACTGCATTTTTTGCGCTGCGTGGGAAAAAATAACGCAGACTTTGTTGACAATTCGGCAAAAATCCGGTATAATGTAGTGGAAAGAGAATGTTGCAGGGGAAGATACCAATAGTGGATCGCCGGCAGGTCTGCCGGCAGAAATTCAGTTGCTGCAAATGCGCAGCAGGAGGAATCTATGTCGTTACAGGAAAAAGAAGCATACGACCTGGCAAAATGTAAGCTTGCAGAATATTTGCAGGACAGCGCCGTCTGCTCCATGGATGAATACGTGCAGCACGGCACGACCAGCACATTACAGCACTGCCTTTCTGTGGTGCATATCAGCTGTGCCATGGCAGAAAAGCTGCACATCCGTGTAAACTATGAAAATCTGATCGTCGGGGCATTGCTCCACGACTTTTATTTGTATGACTGGCACACGCACCAGGATGAGGGCGTGCTGCACGGCTTTGCCCATCCGCACATTGCCTGCAGAAATGCAGCGATGCGGTTTCACGTCAACGCAGAGGTACAGCACATCATCACCACCCATATGTGGCCGCTGACGCTGCGGTTTGTGCCACGTTCCAGAGAGGCGGTTCTGGTCTGCATGGCGGACAAGTACTGTTCTACCCTAGAGACCGTGGTGGGATTTTTCCACGCTGCCGCTGCACTGCTCCGAAGAAAGCAGGTGTGAGTTTATGGTACATTATCTTTCTGACTATGTGATCCTTTTCTTTGCCTATGCCACCCTGGGCTGGTGCATGGAAACATTATATATGGGCGTCCGGGAACGGCGCATCACCAACCGTGGCTTTCTGCTGGGACCCTGCTGTCCGATCTACGGCGCAGGCATGGTGGGCATTACCCTGTTGTTCCAGGACAGCCACTACAGCTATTGGCACGTGTTCTTTTCTATCATCCTGCTGTGCAGCCTGCTGGAATATGCAGTAAGCGCTTTGATGGAACGGGTGTTCCACACTCGCTGGTGGGACTATCACGATATGCGGTTCAACATCCATGGCCGTATCTGCCTGGAGACCATGCTGCCCTTTGGTCTGCTGGGGACATTTGCCTCTACCGGATCAATCCGTTTCTGATGATGTTGTATCATCGCCTTCCCGGATTTATTTCCGGGAAATTGGCGGTGGGACTGGTGGTTCTGCTGCTGGCGGATCTGACCATCTCCGTCTGTGTCCTGCGGAATCTTTCCCTGCCGGACGGCGACGCCGACCATACCGCTGAGATCTCACGCCGTGTGTGGGAAGATCTGAAAAAGCGGCTTGGCTGAACAAATTGAATAAAACTTTTTTTGTGCATTCCGCTGTGTTTTAGTGGGATGCACTTTTTTTTGTGTGCGTCAGATGAAAACGACAAAATACACTTGACAGAATAAATGTCATGCGTTATAATAGAACAAAGTTATTTCATAACATAGTTATAGATAAAGGAGGCTTTGGAGAGATGGATTGTGAGGCAAACACGTTTTTTGGCGTAATGAATGCGTTTCGTGGGTTGAATGTGTTTTCTCTGCTGCCCCTGTCCCGGCAGGAGTATATGCTGATGTTCCTGGTGTTCCGTCACCGAAAGACCAACCGGAGGCTGTACGGTATCGACCTGACCCGGCTGATGCGTGTGCCGCAGCCGGCAGTGTCCCGGACGCTGCGTGGACTGGAGAACAACGGCTATATCCGCCGGGAAGTCTGCCGGGAGGATCGGCGCAACACGTATGTGACACTGACGGCTGCCGGAGAGACAGAGGTACAGCGTGCCAATCAGCTTTTGGAGGAATTTCACCGGGGTATCCAGAAACGATTCACGCAGGAAGAGTCCGATCAGCTGATGGAACTGCTGCGGCGGCTCTATATGGCGGCATCGGAAGAACTGGATGAGATGAAAGGAGAGAAACAAGCCAATGGGTAAGCTTTTCAAGAACCTGAAACCTTACTGGAAATCTGTGCTGGTGATTTTCGTGCTGTTGGTGGTGCAGGCGTTTTGTGACCTGTCGCTGCCCCAGTATACGTCGGATATCATTGACACAGGCATCCAGAACAGCGGCGTAGCCCACATCCTGCCGGAAAAGATCACGGCGGAGGAGTTTGATAATGCCCAGCTGTTCATGACCGAGGAAGAACAGAACCAGTGGCAGGATGCCTATGACGGCGAGAACCGGAAAGACAGCCTGTCGGAAAAGAAACTGGACGAACTGGACAGCGACCTGCTGGTGCCGGTGCTGCTGAATTATCAGATGTCCATGATGAATGAGGACACTTTCCGCCAGATGCTGGCGCAGCAGCAGACCGACCCCAATGCGGAGGCACAGATGGAACAGATGTCTGTGGAAGAAATCGGCGCTATGATGGGCGTGGAACTGAAACCGTTCCAGCGCACCGAAGAGGACGACGACGGCAATGAGACCACGGTGACCTGTGTGGATGTGCGCCCGGTGTTTGCGGCAATGCAGCAGAGCGGTCAGCTCACGGAAGAGACAGTGACCAGATGCCGTTCCCAGCTGGAGGATATGCTGAACACCATGGGCGACTCTCTGGTGAAGTCCATGGGCGTGGCATATGCAGTGCAGTGTGACAAGGATGCCGGACTGGACGTGGATAAGATCCAGACCAGCTACCTCTGGCGTACCGGCGGCAAGATGATGGCGATGGCATTTGCCATGATGCTGCGGCGATCTGCGTCGGCTATTTTGCATCCCGTGTGGGTGCAGGCGTGGGACGTGATCTCCGTGGAAGAGTGTTCCAGCGTGTCATGCAGTTCTCCAGTGCGGAGATGGATCAGTTTTCCACCGCATCCCTTATTACCCGCAGCACCAACGATATCCAGCAGGTGCAGATGGTGACGGCGATTTTCCTGCGGATGCTGCTGTATGCGCCGATTCTGGGCGTGGGCGGTATTCTGAAGGTGGTACATACCGGCGCAGGCATGGGCTGGGTCATTGTCCTGGCGGTTCTGGTAATTCTGGGGATCGTCGGCGTGCTGATGTCCATTGCAATGCCCAAGTTCAAGCTGATGCAGGTGCTGGTGGATAAGGTGAACCTGGTCTCCCGTGAGATTCTGACCGGTCTGTCGGTCATTCGTGCATTCGGACGGGAAAAGACCGAGGAAGAGCGTTTCGACCAGGCAAACCGGAATCTGACCCGAACCAACCTGTTTGTCAACCGTGTCATGACCTTTATGATGCCGGTGATGATGCTGATTATGTACAGTCTGACCATTCTGATCGTCTGGGTCGGCGCACACCGTGTGGACGGCGGCTCCATGCAGGTCGGTTCTATGACGGCGTTTATCACCTATGCTATGATGATCGTCATGTCTTTCCTCATGCTGACCATGATGTCTGTCATGCTGCCCCGTGCATCGGTAGCTGCCGGACGAATTGACGAGGTATTGCAGACAGAGACTTCCGTCAAGGAAAGCGAGACACCGAAGCACCTGGACACCTGCAAGGGCGTTCTGGCATTCGACCATGTCCATTTCCGCTATCCGCACGCCGAAGAGGATGCCCTGTCTGATCTGTGTTTTACCGCAGAACCGGGCAAGACCACAGCCATCATCGGCAGCACCGGCTGCGGCAAGTCCACGCTGGTGAATCTGATCCCTCGTCTGTACGATACCACAGAAGGCAGCATTACGCTGGACGGCGTGGAACTGCGTGACCTGCCGCTGGAAGAACTGCGGCAGCAGATCGGCTTTGTGCCGCAGAAGGGCGTGCTGTTCTCCGGAACGATCGCCAGCAACCTGCGGTTCGGCAATCCGGATGCGTCGGATGCGGAGATAGAGCAGGCGGCAGAGATCGCCCAGGCGATGGAGTTCATCAGAGAAAAGCCGGATCGGTTCGACAGCGATATCTCCCAGGGCGGTACCAATGTTTCCGGCGGTCAGAAACAGCGTCTGACCATCGCCAGAGCCATTGCCAAGCACCCGAAGGTGTTCGTCTTTGACGACAGCTTTTCCGCACTGGATCTGAAAACCGATGCGCACTGCGCAAAGCGCTGGGCGAGCAGGTGCAGGACAGCACCATGATTATCGTGGCGCAGCGTATCAGCACCATCCTCCATGCAGACCAGATCCTGGTGCTGGAAGAGGGAAAGATCGTGGGCAAGGGTACACACGAAGAACTGCTGCGCAGCTGCGAAGTGTACCAGCAGATCGCAAAGTCTCAGCTTTCCGCAGCGGAACTGGGACTGGAAGAGGACACAGAGAAAGGAGCGGTGACAGATGGCGAATGAAAGACGGCGCATGGGCGGTCCGAGAGGCGGTCAGATGCCGGTGGAAAAGGCAAAGGACTTTAAGGGTTCAATCGGCAAGCTGTTTGTGTATATGAAAAAGTATCACGCTGCGGTAGTCGTCGTGATCCTGTGTGCAGTTGCCTCCACTGCGTTCAGCGTCATTGGCCCGGATATCCTGGGAAAGGCGACCACAGAGCTGGCAAACGGTCTGATGGCGAAGATCCAGGGAACCGGCGGCATTGACTTTACGAAGATCGGACAGATTTTGCTGTTCGTGCTGGGGCTGTATCTGCTCAGCACCCTGTTCAACTTTGTCCAGGGCTGGCTGATGACCGGCGTGACCCAGAAGGTCTGCTACCGGATGCGGAAAGACATCTCCGAAAAGATCGACCGGATGCCTATGGCATATTTCGAAAGCCGCACCTACGGCGAAGTGCTGTCCCGCATCACCAACGATGTGGATACGCTGGGACAGAGTCTGAACCAGAGCATTACCCAGATCATCACCTCTGTGGCAACTATGGTGGGCGTACTGGTCATGATGCTGCGCATCTCGCCGCTGATGACGCTGATCGCAGTGATTATCCTGCCCATTTCTGTGACGCTGATCTCTCTGGTGGTCAAGAAGTCTCAGAAGTACTTCAAGCAGCAGCAGGAATATCTGGGACATATCAACGGTCAGGTCGAGGAATCCTATGCCGGTCAGACTGTGATCCAGGCATACAACAAGGAAAAGGACACCGTGCGCCAGTTCCAGGAGACAAACGATACCCTGTATCACTCCGCATGGAAGTCCCAGTTCCTGTCCGGACTGATGCAGCCGATCATGATGTTTGTGGGCAACCTGGCTATGCCGCTGTGGCACTGTCCGGCGGACTGCTCGCCATTCGTGGTACCATCACCATCGGTGATATCCAGGCATTCATCCAGTACGTGAAGAACTTCACCCAGCCCATGCAGCAGATCGCACAGGTGCTGAACCAGGTGCAGTCGATGGCGGCAGCACGGAGCGTGTGTTTGAATTCCTGGAAGAGGACGAAGAAGTCCAGACCGCAGAGCATCCGGTACAGCTGGCAGATGTCAGGGGCAGCGTGGATTTCGAACACGTTTCCTTCGGCTATAAGCCGGAACAGTGCATCATCCACGATTTCAGCGCCAAGGTGCATCCGGGACAGAAAGTTGCCATTGTTGGTCCTACCGGTGCCGGAAAAAACGACCATGGTGAAACTGCTGATGCGGTTCTACGATGTCAACAGCGGTTCTATCAAGCTGGACGGACACGATGTCCGTGACTTCGACCGGCATCAGCTCCGGGAATCTTTCGGCATGGTACTCCAGGACACCTGGCTGTTCCAGGGAACCATCATGGAGAATATCCGCTACGGCAGACTGGATGCCACAGACGAAGAGGTCATCGCCGCCGCAAAGGCAGCCCACGCAGATACCTTTATCCGCCAGCTGCCGGACGGCTATCAGATGGAGCTGAACGAGGACGCCAGCAACGTGTCACAGGGACAGAAACAGCTGCTTACCATTGCACGTGCGATTCTGGCAGACAACCGGGTCATGATCCTGGACGAGGCGACTTCTTCCGTAGATACCCGAACCGAAATTCTGATCCAGAAGGCAATGGATCATCTGATGGAGGGCAGGACCAGCTTTATCATTGCGCACCGCCTTTCCACCATCCGCAATGCGGATATGATCCTGGTCATGAAGGACGGCGACATCATCGAGCAGGTACGCACGATGAGCTGCTGGCGAAGAACGGTTCTATGCGGATCTGTACCGCTCTCAGTTCGCTCAGACGGCATAACCGCATTTCAAAAGAATAACAGCATAACACGCAAATTGGTTTTTCTGACTCCTCCGTCCCTCCGGAACACCTCCTCTAAAGAGGAGGCAAAATGGAGAAAAACAATTTGCGTGTTTTTGCATAAAAAGGGCTTGCCAAATGAAAAAGATTGTGCTATAATGATGATATCTGTTGTTCTGTCCGCTGGAGGGGAACGGCGGAACACACCGCAGCGCCGTTTGCATCCGATGGGACGGGCTGTATCTCACTATACTTTAAGGAGGACTTCCATGGCAACCACCAACACCCAAGCCGTGCCGCTGCGTACCAAGCGTGGTATCAGTGCCGGCAGCATTTTCTCGGCAATCGGAAGATGGATCGTCCGAAACCGGATCTATCTCATCGCCTTTGCCATTCCGGCTGCGCTGACCTATCTGGCGTATGCCATCTTCGGACTCTACCCCTTTGGCGAAGAATCCGTGCTTTGCCTCGACCTGAACGGACAGTACGTCTACTATTTTGAAGCGCTTCGTGATGCGTTCTGGGGCGACGGCAGCATTTTCTACAACTGGTCCAGAAACCTTTCCGGTGAATTTATGGGCATTATCGGCTATTATCTTGCCAGCCCGTTTACTTTGATCGTGATGCTTCTGCCGGAGAAGTTTATGCTGAGCAGCCTGCTTATCATGCAGCTTTGCAAGGTGGGCGCTGCCGGCGTGACATTCAACTATTTCCTGCAAAAGCGCCGGAACGTACAGCCTTATCCGTCCCTGCTGTTCTCCACCATGTATTCCATGATGGCATATATGGTGATCCAGCTGATCGACCCCATGTGGCTGGATGGTCTGGTATTCCTGCCGCTGATTATGCTGGGCATCGAGTATCTGGTCGATGACGGCAGACGGCTGAACTACATCATTCCGCTGGCGCTGATGTGCGTGGCAAACTTCTACATCGGCTACATGATCTGCATTTTTGTGGCACTGTACTTCTTCTTCTACCTGCTGGCAGGTTCGGACAAGAAGCGCAAGGGCTATGACTATTTTACCGCCATCGTGCGTGTGGCATATTCCTCGGTCATTGCACTGGCTTGTGCGGCATTCATGCTGCTGCCGGTGTACAATGCACTGAAACTGGGTAAATTCGAGTTTACGGATCCGGACTACAGCTTCCGATTCCAGTCTTTCCCGCTGAGTCAGAAACTGCTGGAAAATGCGCAGGATTCGCCGCTGCTGGTACTTCTGTGCGACCTGCTGGATATGTTCCCGCAGCTGCTGCCGGCACAGTATGACTCTGTTAACGTCCAGGGCAAGCCGGAGATCTACTGCGGTCTGCTTACACTGGTGCTGCTGCCGCTGTTCTACATGAACAAGAAGATCAAACTGGAAGAAAAAGCTGGGCTATACAGCGCTGATCGTTGTGATGGTAATGTGTATGCTCATCACACCGGTGGACATGATGTGGCACGGCGGACAGGTGCCGAACTGGCTGCCGTTCCGCTATTCGTTCTTGCTGTCCTTTATCTTCCTCACCATGGCGCAACTGCATTTGCCAACAAGGACGGCATCCAGAAGAAACATCTGCTCGGCTCTACCGGGGTGATGGTGGTTATCATCGCCATTGTTGCCGGTCTGAAATTTGACCAGATGGCAAAGGGTGCAGTCTGGATCTCTGCGGCACTCATGGGCATCTATCTGATTCTGCTGTACTTCATGATCGGCGGCAAGCTGACAGAGGGCAAGCGTGGCGTGAGCATTGCGCTGACGACCATGATGCTGGTTATGGTCGGCGGCGAGGCAACCTATAATGCAGTGGATTCCATGAAGGATATCGACGATGAGGTGGCATATTCCACCCGTGCATCCTATCAGAACTATGTGCAGAACGGCAGAGCGGCTGCGGATATGCTGGAGGAAAAGGATGACGGTTTCTACCGTGCAGAAAAGACCTTCTTCCGCTGTGTCAACGACAATGCGGCGTTTGGGCTGAAGGGTATTTCCCACTCCAGTTCTGTCATGAATACCGGGTCATCAACTTCATTGAGACCATGGGCTATTGTATGCACAGCTACTACACCCGTTATGACGGCAACACAGAGATCGCTGACTCTCTGCTGGGCATCAAGTATGTACTGGATCGTGGTGAAAACTTCGACCAGAACCGCCGTCTGAATCCGGCGTATGAACCTCGCTGGGCATATGACTACAAAAACGAAAACGGCGTGGACAAGACCATCACGGCGTATGAGAATACCAATGCGCTGTCCATCGGCTATATGGTGGATGAAGATGTACAGAAGATCGACCACCTGGGCAACGACAATCCGTTCAACAGCCAGAACATCTTCATGAGTACCATGAGCGGCAATACGGAATTTGACGAAAACGGTCAGTTTGCATCGTGGCACGAATACTACACACCGCTGAACCTGGCAGAAGATCCCATCGTCAGCGATTCCATTACCACCAGTCCTTACGGCGAACAGACCAAGTATGATGTGACCGGCGACGGTGACCCGACGGTGGACTTCCACCTGGTGGCAGATTCCAGCGATCCGATCTATATCTACTTCAAGACAGAGTTCCAGAAGAAGGTCAACCTGTGGATGTCCACCTGGGACGAGAGCGAGTGGAGCGCAGACGAAGAGAGCTGGAAGGCAGAGAACGAGGGTGACTTCACCTGGAAGGCTGCCGACGAGTACGCCAAGAATCACAGCGGCTTTGAGTCTCTGGGTGAATACTTCGAGGGCGACAACTACATTGCCCTGCGTCTGGGTACTTTCGAGCCAGGCACAAAGATCACGCTGCGTATGACCATTGCCAACGATGAAAAGTTCACCATCGTGAAGAACTTCCTGTTCTACACATACCATCCGGATGTGTTCCAGGCAGATATCGACACGCTGAAGAAGAACCAGTGGCAGATCGACTCTTCCAAGAGCAACGACCGGAAACTCACCGGTACGATCACCGCAGAGGATGGTCAGATCATGATGACCTCTATCCCGTATCAGCCGGGCTGGTCCATCAAGGTTGACGGCAAGCGTGTAGACAACCTGGTAGAAGAGGTCAAGAACGAGGACGGCAGCACCAGTCTGAACAATCAGAGCGGTGACTCCGGACAGATCGTTGTGGTAGATGCAATGATCGGTCTGCGGCTGCCTGCCGGAACGCATACCGTGACGATGACCTATACACCGCCGGGGTGGTGGATCGGCATGGGTACGCTGGCTGGCGGTATTATCCTGATCGTGCTGTTCTGGTTCGGCGACCGCAAGCGCTATGCTGCAATGCTGGTTGCAGTAGAGGCAGAAAAGGAACGGGAACGTCAGCAGGCAAAGAAACGTGTCAAGCTGAAGTCCAACAACAATAAGGATAAGGACGATTCTCCGGAAAAACTGCTGGAAAAACTGGAGGCACTCCATAAGGAGGGTATTCTGGACGACAAGGAGTTTGCAGCCAAAAAGGCGGAGATTGAAAAGAAAGCGAACGGCAAACAGACGTAATTGTCAGTTTGTGTAAAGTACGCTGAAAAATGAAACGGCGTTGCCGCAGGGAAAATGTTCCTGCGGCAACGCGTTTTTGGTTTGGTGTGCGAAAGGAGATTTTTAACCGTAACTATATGACATCACATCACGATAGGATGGAAAGAACGATTCTAACGATACAACCACGATTATCACCAAAATGAGAATCAGTAGACTCACCAGAGACTGCGCTTTTGTATATCGTTTGATTTTTTCAGATGACCTGGAATATGTAAATATCATGCCGGCAGCGCAAAGGTGCCTTTGTCAATAAAAAACTGAGCCACCTCGCTAATAAAAAAGTGAGCCAGTTGTGATAAAAAATTTTGAGCCACTAATCGTGATTCAAGGTTGAGTCGATGCGGTAAGACGAGCTGCAGTTCATGTTCAGAACAAAGGATCGGAAGGTGACCCTGTCTATGAGTGCAGCAAGCAGCATTTCATT
>ENA-OQEX01000911-OQEX01000911.1-human-gut-metagenome-genome-assembly--contig:-NODE-911-length-12923-cov-6.538137_pt1 | contig 12923 bp, 19 predicted proteins | sample MGYA00242802_ERZ504649 | MGnify/ENA primary metagenome ERZ504649 (study PRJEB26092, sample SAMD00036194) | human gut metagenome | host: Homo sapiens | study: EMG produced TPA metagenomics assembly of... | reverse complement strand
CCGAAACCTGCATAGTATTCAACATTTCCAACAGTGTTGCGAAGTTTTGCTCCTCAACCGGGGCTTCATAATGCAGATAGGCAATCAATGAAACCAGCAAAAGCCGTTCCGCTTTGTCCCAGAATGGGTCGCCGCCCTGACCTTCACCTTTGGTGTTGGTCATCAGTGCAGTCACGAGTTTCAGCACATCCTTTTCACTATGGATGTACGCCATAGGGTTATAGCGCATACTCTTGGAAAAGTTGATCGTGTTGAAGAATTTTAGCTTGTAGCCGTGCTTTAACAGGGCTTCTCCACATTCCACGCCGATACTACCTTTCGGATCTGTAACCACGAATGATGCCGGAAAATTCTTGGAATCACATTGCAGCAGATTCGGCTTGATAAAGAACCTTGTCTTACCGCTGCCGGAACCGCCCACCACCAGCACATTTTTATTCCGGGCATTCTTGGGGTCCGGTGGGCGATTGCTCATCATCAACCGTTCCGTTTTGGTTAGGATGATGTTGTCGGCGAACTTTGGTGCCATGAACGGCTCAATGTCCTTCGGAGTTCCCCACCGGGCAGAGCCGTACTCCATGCCATGCCGGTACTTTTTGGCGTTTTTGCCTTTCAGGTACACCGCCAGCCGCATTCCAGCACCGCAGCACAGACCAATGAACAAGTCAAATAGGTGCAGACTGGGCAGCGGATTTGAAAATGCAGCCGGGAGCGTATCCATCAGCGATACGATTTTGTCGCCAAGTTCCTTACCCGCAGCCAGCCGCCATGCCTCGCCCAGATTGGTAGCTACAAGCCCAATCACCACATAGGGCAGATAGAGCGCCAGCAGCTTGGAAAGCTTCTTTTTGCTCATAGGCCGCGCTCCTCCTGCTTGTGCCGCACTTTGTCCGGCAGATTTGCAACGGACTGCGCCAGATCATGTAGCTTTGCCAGCACGGAAGGACGCTTGGTTTTATCCAGCACCGATGCCGAATATTCCTTGAAAGCTGCATTCAAGGCATCCGTGTCCTGTGCCTTGAAGTAGATTAGATACCGGGGCGGCTTGCAGGACAGGTCTTTCTGGATGGAGTAGTCGATGTGATACCGCTTGGCATAGCGGTCAAAATCCTTGATACCGGTTTTCTGAATCTCCACATTTGTCACACCACGGTTCTGTCGTACCAGCCGCTTCATGGACTGCTTGCCCTGCGAAGCGTGCTTGTCGTACTGCCGCAACAGAAACTGCATCCCGCGCAGCAGGGTGCGGGCGGACAGTTTTGTGGTCGAGATGGCAAGGTTGACCGTCTTATGCTCGATTTCTTCCTGCATCGTTACCACCTCCTGTGCAGAAAATCGTCTTAGCGGTCATGTTCCACCGGGGGCTTGTTTACGGCCTTTTCTGCGTCATTCTGAACCGATTCATCCGGAACCGGAATGACCATCAGGCGACGCCCCAGAGGAAGAAAGGCTTCGGGTTGATGAAATTCTTCTTCATACTTCTGCGCCAGCTCCGGGGAGAGCGATACAAAATCCTCCTCACCCAGACCTACCACCAAAAAGGTTCCGGCAATGACATCGTACATCAGCCGTCCTCGTCCCACAGGGCACGGTTCAGCGGCAGACCCATAAGCTTGCCGTCATCGTTATAAACGATGGCAACCGGATCTTCAAAAGGGTAGCTTGCGCCGATGGAGCCGCCCACCGCCTGCTGCAAGGCTTTCAGGTCGTTATCGATCTCGACCTGCTGCGGATACTGCCCCGGTGCAATTTTCAGCACCGACAGAGTGTTCTCGTTCTGTTCCATTATCTTCCTCCTCAAATTTGATAGTGATTTCCTGCCCAGCACGGGCGGCGTTCAACAGAGCTGCCACAAAGAAGCCGGAAAAGGCACCAGCTTCAAAAATGATAAACGAATAAATATAATTCATAGCAAACCTCCTACATTGACTGAACTGTGAGAAGAATCCTCTCAGGGAGGACGAGGAGCGCTAGATGCGGTGACGGTATGCTTAGTGGAAACATTGGCATGAGTATGCGGTGCGGCATCGGTAGAAAAATAGTCGTACAACGCATCCCGCAGAGAATGGAAGCAACGAGCATGGTAGTCGTGCAGACGGAGAACCAGAATCTTCAAAACATCAACGGCGGAACAGTAAAAGTCCTCCGTGACTTCTGCGAAACTCTCATAGCGGGTCATTTCGGTATCCATGCTGCACCTCTCAGTCAATGCAGATGCAGACCATCTTCTCGCGGCCAGCCATCAGAGGGACGCTGTTCTCGGCCAGATAGCACTGGATCAGATACAGGTCACTGGTGGTAAGGGCAACAAAGCTGCCATTGGTATCGTAGCGAACAAAGACAACGGCACCGGACAGATACCGCTTGCCAGCCAGTGTGATGACCTGACGAGGGTCGTAACAGAGAGCCAGCGGCACATCGTCGCTGATGCTGTAGCAGGAATCTGCTTCATCGAAGCAGGGCAGATAACTGCGAACGTTCGCCAGCGGAGTGATGGTCAGTTCAATCTCCGGGGCAATCACAGCGGCGTAAACTTCATCATCGCCGAGCTGCCGCTCCAACACATCGCTCATCTTATTGAAGAAGTCGGTCACAGCATTGTCCATGTGGTTGATTTTCTGGTTCATAGCTTCGATGGTCTTTGCGGTCTTGAGATCAATGGTAGTATTCATAGTGGGTTTCCTCCAAATTTTTGCAAAAAAGAAAGACCCGGTCGGGTCTTACGTTCAAAAGGTGTATCAGCGTTCATTCTGCCGCTGCTGTTTACGCTGCCACTGATCCAGCAGCTTGATGATGGTGTCCTCCATCTGTTTCGGGGTGTAGCTGCGCGGGAAATATTTCCGCAGGGTGTCGTTTTTGATGACCACCTTGTCCAGCTCGTCCTTTTTCTCTTCTCCCATGACCGCAAAGGCAACATCATACGAGAAGTGCCCTTCCTGCGCCAGCCTTTTGAGCCGCTGCGCTTGGGAAAGGGACGGCGCATTCTGGGTGTCGTTCATCGCTTCTAAAAAATCCCGCTGTTGGCTTTCGTCCAGATAGGACAATTCCACAGCGGGATTGAAGGCAATTTTCTTTTCGTCTACCATGTCCAGCAGTTCAGGGATGAGGCTGGTCAGACGGATAAACCTTTGGACATTTCGAGCGTTGTCACCTGATTCATCAGCGACAATATCTCGCGCTTTTGCACCAATTAACTTGTGGCCAAATTGGCCACAAGTTAAATCTGACCTAGCACCTTGATTTTTTAGAGCCTCCAGCTTCATTTTGTAGGCGAAAGCCTTTCACTGGGCAGGATGTTCTCTCTTTGGAGGTTTGAATCCACCATGAGCAAAACAGCGGCATCATCATCCATCTGACGGACGATAACAGGCAGGGCATCCAGCCCAGCAAGCTGTGCAGCGTGCTGACGGCGGTGCCCGGAGATGATCTCGTAGCCACCTTCCGGGCGTGGACGTGCAATCAGCGGAGAAAGCACGCCGTACTGTTCTACGCTTTCCACCGTGCGCTGCATGGACTCATCATCCAAAACCTTAAAGGGGTGGTTCTTGAAAGGGAACAGTTCTCCGATGGGAATCTGCTGAACCTGTTCCCTCTGCTGCTCCTGTCGGGATTCTTCCGTGGAGAAGATGTCATCTGCCCCTTTCAGCGACACGTTTAAGCTGTTTTTCGGCATTCGCCATCACCTCCTCGGTCAGAGATTTATAGGCTTCTGCCACCTTGCCTTTGGGGTCGTGCTGGAAAATGCTTTTGCCCACGGCACTGATTTCCGCAGCACGGACAGACCGGGGAATGGTCTGGTCAAACACCTTGATCTTGCTGCCGTAAGCACCCCGAATCAGGTTGTCGATCTGCTGCCCGTAGTTGGTGCGGCTGTCGGTCATGGTGAGCAGGATGCCCTCGATTTTCAGCTTCGGTTGATCTGCCGCCGGACTTTCTGCACCGTCTGCAAAAGCTGTTCCAAGCCTTTTGCAGACAGATACTGCGCCTGCACAGGAATCAGGGTGGTGTCTGCTGCTGCCAGTGCGTTCACGGTCAGCATCCCAAGGGAAGGAGTGCAGTCCAGCAGAATGAAATCGTATTCATGCTTTGCACCTTCCAACACCTGTTTCAGCATCTTTTCCCGGTTCATGCAGTTAACGAGAGACACTTCCATCCCTGCCAGTTCGATGTTGGCTGGAATCAGGTCAACGCCCTCCGCATGGTGCAGGATACCTTCGCCGGGCGGAATACTTTGGTCGTTCATGGCTTTCTGCATCAGGGTGGAAAGGGTTGTGGGCAATTCATCGGGCTGCTGCCAGCCCATGCTGATGGTCAAGCTGCCTGCGGGTCAGCGTCCACCAACAGGACCTTCTTGCCCTCCATCGCCAGACCGATGCCCAGATTTTCACAGGTCGTGGTCTTGCCGGTGCCGCCTTTCTGGTTGACGATGGCTATTGTGGTTGCTTTCTTTGAAATTTTCATCACCTCCGCATCGCTAAGTCATGGTTGGTTTGGTTCTGATAGAAAAGCTGCATTGTGGTGGGTGCATTATATAGAGAAGCAAGCAGATACTGTTTCATGTTTCGGATCGGGCTGCTGTTCTCTGCAAGGCACTTCAGCACAAAGCAAATATGGTCGGCGTTCAGCTTCATAAACCGGCTGCGTACCACCTCGGCGGGCTTATCGTCCCCGGCAATGCGCAGCGTCTTGCGGTTGGTGGCACAGGTATCCACCAGCAAATCCACGATTTGGTAGAGGGTATCTTCATCATCCGGGTAAAGCCGGAGAAGAAGGTCCATCTCCAAAGAACGTGAAAAATATTCTTCCAGTTGGGCGCGTTTGCTCATCCAGTCGTTTTCATCGGAATAGATAGGATCAGTATCGCTTACCTCTGTGTTATTTCTATCAGTCTTATTACATCGTAGTTTGGCCGGGTCTTGAAGCGTATTCTGGACGACTCCAGAATCGTCATTATCACGATTCAGAAAGCGTAGTTTTGACGATTCTGACGAAAAATTCTTCACATAGATGAGATCGGGCTTGCCCAGCCCCCTCCGTTTGCGTTCGATCAGGCCGTACTCTTCCAGTTCTCGCAGCAGCTTGGTCGCCTTTTTATCGGCACAGCCCAGTGAATCCTGCACCTCCTGCACAGTATAGATGATGAACACCCGCCCAGCTTTGTCCAACCAACCATTCCGGGCTGAAAGGCTCATGCGGTCCAGCAGGATACCGTACAGGGTTTTGGCATCTGTGGAAAGCGGTTGGAAGCGGCTATCCTGAAACAACAGCTTGGGAATCCGGTAGAAGGAGAACAGCTCGCTGGACTGCCCATAGAAGTAATCAAGGTCTGCGGTTCTTGTCGGCTTTTTTTCGGGCATAGAGAATATCCCATTTTTCAGGTGTGGAACGGAATACATTGACCTGCTTCTTATAAGGGCAGTGGGCATACAGGCAGGTGCGGAACTTGAAATCGGGTCGATAGTACGGGCACAGCTTGCAACTGTCCGGGGCACGGTCGGAACCTTCGCCAGCGGCGATCACATGGTGCATGGAGTGCTGAACATGGCGCAGAGCTTCGTTTCGCTTGTGGCTCACTTGGCATCACCTCGTTTCTCCAGCGGTGCCATCAGGTCTTTGTAGCAGGGAACCAGCACACAGGGCTTTGCCCGCTTGTAGGGGCACCCTTCGCACTTGCTGGGGCCTTTGGGCGGCTCGATCAGGTAGTAGCAGTTCTCTTTGCCGAGAACGCAGCCCTTCTTTCGATTCTTCCAGAAGAAGCAGTGCCGGCAATCTGCCGGGCGGGAAGCATGGTAGCGGATACCATCGATCGTGACGGTCAGAACTTTTTTCATCGGTAAACCCTCCTTTGGTGGATTCGGGAAGTTCGGCCCGAAAACAAAAAAGCGCGTTCCTCTTTCTGTTCCGAGAGAACAGCGAGTGAACGCGCTATGTATGGAGAAAAGTGTTTTGCACGGCTTCCAGCAGAAAGGTGGAAAATAGATTCACACAGGTTATCTTGTATTTACATGGATTTACAGGAAAGCGTTTACCAATCTTAGCAGAGAGCCAGAAAACAGGGTTCAAAAGGCGCTTTATGAGGCTTCATTAGCTGGAAAGCCGATTTTATTAGCTGGAGCTGAAAATTCTGCTAATGGCATTAGCTGGCTAATTTTGGTGATAGGTTCAAAATGAAAAATGCGAAGATCGTCTTTCACATGGAAAAATGACCTTCGCATTTCTTAAAAGGATGTCCCTACCCGGGTTCGAACCGGGGGCGTTTCGCTTAGGAGGCGAACCCTCTATCCAGCTGAGGTATAGAGACATATATGTATTATCGTTGATTTTTGACTTTTCTGCACTTTGTATGGAATGCTTTTCACAACGAAGTGACCGACTGCGTTGCAACCGGAACGGTGTTAAACTTGTTGCATCAAAAATTGTTGAGAAAACTTCGATTCCCGGTCTTGCTTTTGATTAGAGCAATCACTTCTGCCCCCAAGGTATCAGGTTGACCGAATTCTTAGGAGGCTTGCGCTCTATCCATCTGAGCTACGGAGACGGATGCCCTATTATAATACAGCATTTTGCGGATAAAATCAAGTTGAACCGGAGGGCAAAATGGTGTATGCTATAGAGGAAATGAAAATAGCCGCGGCAGGCTTTGCCGCGTGCGGAGGAACTTATGGAAAAGGCAAAAGGGAAAAAGCTGTTTTACCGCCCGGCGGGCAAGCGCAAGGGGATGTATACGCCTACGCAGATCATCTGTGTGAGCTTTGTCATCGTGATCGCGCTGGGCACCTTTCTGCTCAGCCTGCCTGTTGCCAGCAAGCATGGGCGGCTGGATGTACTGGATGCCATGTTCACCGCCACAAGCGCTACCTGCGTTACTGGTCTGATCGTGCGGGATACCTGGACCCAGTTCACCTACTTTGGCAGGCGGTGATCCTGCTGCTCATTCAGGTGGGTGGTCTGGGGTTGGTCACCCTCACCAGCTTCTTCGCGCTGGCTATGCGGCGGCGCATGGGCTTCCGCGATCTGCGGCTGCTGGGAGAAAGCGTCTCAGCGGACGGATATGCGCAGGCCAAGGACGTGCTGAAGATCGTGGTGGGACTGGCTGGCCTGTTTGAAGGCATTGGCATTGTGCTGCTGCTGTTCGCCTTTGTGCCACAGTTCGGGCTGGAAGGCATCTGGGTGAGTGTGTTCACGGCCATCTCGGCTTTCTGTAACGCGGGCTTTGATCTGTTTGGCCGGTTCGGCCAGTATTCCTCACTGGCACCCTATGTGAACAATTACTATGTTCAGGCCGTTGTGATGTTCATGATCATCTCCGGCGGTCTGGGTTTCATGGTATGGGTGGAGATCGGTCAATACCACAAAAAGCACCGGCTTTCCCTGCAGGCCAAGGTGGTGCTGAGCTTCTCGGTGATCCTGTGGCTCGGCGGCGCGGCGCTCATCGCGCTGATGGAGTGGAACAATCCTGCCAGCATGGGCGGGCTCTCTGTGCCCGGCAAGCTGATGGCGGCACTGTTCCAGTCGGTGTCCACTCGTACTGCGGGCATGAATACCATCGACCTTGCGGCCTGCGGCCCCATCACCAAACTGCTGATGAGCGCGTTGCAGTTCATTGGTGCGGCACCCGGTTCCACCGGCGGCGGCGTGAAGGTGACTACGTTCGCTGTGATCATCCTGACGATCCGCAGTGTGGCTCAGGGCCGCGACGACTGTGTGATCGCAGAGCACCACATCGAGTCCAAGACGGTTTATCGTGCTCTGACCATTATCGTGCTCGGCGGGCTGGCGGCGGTTGGCTCGGCTGTGGTGGTGTTCTATAACACCTCGGACGCTGTGTCGGTCATTGACGCTATTTTCGAGTCCTGCTCTGCCTTTGGCACAGTTGGCCTTTCGGTGGGCGTTACCGCTCAGCTGAACCGGGGCGCAAAAATCCTGTATATGCTGGTCATGTTCATGGGCCGTGTCGGCCCGGTGTCGCTGGCCATGAGCCTGACAGCAAAGCCGGACGACAACAAACGGAAGATCATGCCGGTGGGGCATATCAACGTTGGTTAAACGATTTTGAATGCCCTCCTAGAGTTGCGGCTCCCAGCATCCACTTCATGCCTTGAGCGGCATTCGTGTCTTGCTGGCCGCGGCCCCAACAACTCCTCCCTGCTTCTGCCGCAGGCAGCGGTCGTCGTTGTTGTACTCTGGGCATGTTCAGTGGAATTTGATTTTTATTTTTCGCATTTGTCGCAGCCCTGACGCTTGTCAGGGCGAATCCCTTCCATCTGCTAACGCAGACCGCTCGCCTGTTTGAAAGCCCCACTGGGGCTTTCATTGCTACGCAACCGCAGGGCTGCTCCAAATGCATTTTCACGAGTGGAGTCGTAGAGATAAGCGTCAGAGTATAACAAAAGTGGGTGCTATCCGAAAATAGCACCCACTTTTTGTATATTGAAAAATAAAATTTACTCTGCGTACAGCTTTATGATGTTCAGCAAGATCTCAGTGCAGCGGTCCATGCGCTCAGCGGTGATGCACTCGCATACGCCGTGGAAATTGAAGCCGCCGGTGCCCAGATTGGGGCAGGGCAGGCCTTTCCAGCTCAGCATAGCACCGTCGGTGCCGCCGCGCACCGGAATTTCTTCCGGTTCCAGCCCGGCCATGCGGGTGGCCTTGCGGGCGGTCTCTACTAAGTGGAAATGCGGCTTGATTTTTTCCAGCATGTTGCGGTAGCTGTCCTTGATCTCCACGGTCACAGTGCCTTCGCCGTACTTTCCGTTCAAAAATTCGGCAATATCCAGCATGTTGTCCTTCTTGAACTGTAGCTTTGCGGCATCGTGGTCGCGCAGGATGTAGCCCAGCTTTGCGGTGGTCACATCGCCGTACATCTGGCACAGGTGGTAGAAGCCCTGCCGGCCCTCGGTCGTTTCGGGGCGGGCGGTGATGGGCAGCGCCTGATGAAACTCCATGGCCACATTGGAAGCGTTGATCATGGTGTCCTTGGCGGTGCCCGGGTGCACCGAGAAGCCGCGGATGGTCACGGTGGCGGAAGCGGCGTTGAAGTTCTCGTACTCAATGGAGCCGGCATCGCCGCCGTCCACCGTATAGGCAAAGTCGGCACCGAAGCCCGGAATATCGAACAGCTCTGCACCCTCGCCGATCTCTTCATCCGGAGTAAAGGCGATACACAGCTTGCCGTGGGGCAGGCCTTTTTCCTGAATGGTTTCAACAGCGGTCAAAATTTCGGCAATACCGGCCTTATCGTCGGCACCCAGCAGGGTGGTACCGTCTGAGGTGATGAGGGTCTCGCCCTTCATGGAAGTAAGGAAGGGGAACACAGAGGGCTTCATCACCATGCCGGTGGCGGGCAGAGTTACGTCGCCGCCGTTGTAGTTTTCCCACACAACGGGCTGCACATTCTCACCGCTGGCATCGTCGGCAGTGTCCATGTGGGCAATCAGGCCCAGAGCGTGTTGATCCTCACAGCCGGGCGTGGCAGGCAGGGTGCCATAGACGTAGCAGTGCTCGTCCACATGGGCATCCTCCATGCCAAGGGCCTTCATCTCATCCACCAGCTGGCGGGCAAGGTCAAACTCCCGTTCAGCGGAAGGGTGCGTACCGGAGTTTTCGTCCGAGGTGGTATGCACCCGGACATAATTCAAAAGCCGTTCATAAGCGCGCATAAGGCACACTCCTTTTATATTTCAGTGATGTATACTTCTCAGTTCCTTTATCATACCCTCTTTTCCGACAATTTACAACTGTTTTGCGCGCATTCATATGGAAAGATGAATCCTCATTTTTAAGGTGAACAAAATTCACGCAGTAAAATGCATCCATCTGTGCAGAACGTGCTACAATAGGTACAAAATAAGCCGGGAGGGAAGTTTTATGGCAACAAAAGTCTTTTTTTACACCCTGCGCCCCTACGATGAGCTGGGCATCGCGCAGCGGCTGGCACCGCAGCTGGACGTTGAGTTTGGCTCTACGCAGGAGTATCCAACGCTGGAAAACGCTGAACTGGCAAAGGGCTATGATGCCGTGTCGGTAACGCCTTGTGATATGAGCGCGCCCATGGTCAAGCGGTTTCACGAGCTGGGCGTAAAGTCCATCTGCTGCCGTTCCATCGGCTATGACCACGTAGACCGCGAGACGGCCCGGGAACTGGGCATGAAGGTGGCCAATGTGGACTACCCGCCAAACGGCGTTGCAAACTTTGCCATTATGCTCATGCTGATGAGCCTGCGCAAGCAGGCACATCCTCAAGCGCGGCGAAGCGCAGGACTACTCCCTGCAGGAAAAATCGGCCGCGATATTTCCACCTGCACTGTGGGTGTGATCGGTACAGGCCGCATTGGCCGCACGGTGCTGCAGCATCTGTCCGGCTTTGGCTGCCGCCTGCTGGCCTACGACCTGTACCCCAACGACGAGGTAAAGAAGATCGCCGAGTATGTGCCGCTGGAGACCCTGCTGGCGGAAAGCGATGTCATCACTCTGCACACCAACGCTACGGAGGAGAATCACCATCTCATCGACACCAAAGCAATTGAGAGCATGAAGCCGGGCGTGACCATCATCAACACCGCCCGCGGCAAGCTGATCGACAGCGATGCACTGATCGCCGGGCTGGAAAGCGGCAAGATTGGCGCGGCGGGCCTGGACGTGCTGGAAAATGAGAACGGCCTGTACTATTATAATCGCATGGGCGATGTGATCCCGAACCCGGAGCTGGCGGCTCTGCGCAGCATGCCCAATGTGATCCTGACCGACCACACGGCTTTCTACACCCACGAGGATGTGGAGAGCATGGTGCGCGGTGTGCTGGAAAGCGCGGTTGCCTTTGAAAAAGGCCAGCCCACCCGGCATGATGTGACGGACCTTTGATTTGTCCGGCGGACGATTTTGAATGGCCACCGTTGCACTCTGGCCATCTTCAGCGGAAACAGTATTTCTGAATAGAGCAGATCCCGGCAGACTACGGTCTGCGGGATCTGCATTTTCACGGGAGGGGGTGCAGCGGAAAACGGCATTCCGTTTGTTTGAAGCATCTGCCGGTTGGGACCCTTCCGGTGAAAAAGGGATTCCTGAAAATCCGCAGATTTTCAGGAATCCCCAATAAAAAATAATTATTCCGCTAAATATGCTCAGAGCAAAGCGGAGAGCATTCAATGGTAATCAACCCAGACTGATGCCCATGCGGCGGGCGACGGTGAGCAGGTCGCAGTTCTCCGGCACGTTGCGGGTCTTGCCTGCAATGTCGGCCAGACGGTTCTGGGTGACATGGCGGTTCACCATGGCAACGGTCACGCCGTAGCGCTCGATCTCCACCAGCTTTGCCGCATAGCTGCCGAACTGGGTGGCCAGCACACGGTCGTAGGCGCTGGGGCTGCCGCCGCGCTGCATGTGGCCCGGGATGCACACACGGGTCTCCATGCCGGTTTTTTTCTGCACGGCCTGTGCAATGCGGTTGGTGGCGGTGGTGCCAAAGCCTGCCTCGGCGCGCTTTGCCATCCATTCCTTGCGCTTCATGCCGGCTTCCTCGCAGTTGATGGCACCCTCGGCCACAGCGATGATGGAGAAGTTGGAACCCTTCTTTGCGCGGCGTTCCACGGCAGAGCACACACGGTCGATATCATAGGGCTGTTCCGGCAGCAGAATAATATCTGCACCACCTGCAATGCCGGAATACAGCGTCAGCCAGCCTGCCTTGTTGCCCATGATCTCAATGCACATCACGCGGCTGTGGCTGCCTGCGGTGGTGTGGATGCGGTCGATCACATCGGTGGCAATGTCCACGGCGGTGTGGAAGCCGAAGGTTACGTCGGTACCATAGATATCGTTATCAATAGTCTTGGGCAGGCCGATGATGTTCAGACCCTCCTGCGAGAGCAGGTTTGCGGTTTTGTGGGTGCCATTGCCGCCCAGGCACAGCAGGCAGTCCAGCTTGGCTTCCTTGTAGGTCTTTTTCATGGCGGCAACTTTATCAATGTTGTCGTCCTCCACCACACGCATCATTTTAAAGGGGGTGCGCTTGGTGCCCAGAATGGTGCCGCCCAGCGTCAGGATGCCGCGGAAATCGTCCTCGCACATCTCCTTGTAGTCGCCGTTGATCAGGCGCTGTATCCGTTCAGGATGCCAATGATCTCCACGTTATCGCCCATGCGGGCATACAGTGCTTTTGCTACGCCGCGGATGGTGGCGTTCAGACCCGGACAGTCGCCGCCGGAAGTCAGGATTCCAACACGTTTTTTCATTCAAAAGCCCTCTTTCATTTGGTATTCAGCGCCGCGCGTTCTGCCTTTCAAAGTCAGTCTGCCCGGAGATCTACCTGTTTATAGTATAAGATTATTCCGGATGGGGGCCGCTGTCAAGAGAAGCGCAGAAAATTTACACGCTTCCACGGTGCATTTCTGCGGGCAGGAGAACAGCGGGAAAACTTTTGCAGAAAAAATAAAAAAATGGTTGACAAGCGCGGGCCTTTTGAGTATAATATCCCTTGTCAGCAGCGCACGGCGCGGCAGATAAACTGAATAATGGGGATTTGCATAGTGGTAGTGCGGTAGACTCTGACTCTACTTGTGGGAGTTCGATTCTCTCATCCCCAACCAAGAAAACCGCAGTCTCAACTGGCTGCGGTATTTTCGGGGCATAGCGCAGTTGGTAGCGCGCCTCGTTCGGGACGAGGAGGCCGTGGGTTCAAATCCCGCTGCTCCGACCAAAAAGAACCAGTACACATTCGTGTACTGGTTCTTTTTGTCTCCGCGCGGGATTTGAACAGGGCGGCGGTGCGAAGCACCGCAAACAAAGCCATAGTATGGCTTTGTTTAGCCGCGGGTCCCAACCGGTAGGAATGTCTAACAAGGTGCAAGCTGCTAACACATTCGTGTACTGGTTCTTTTTTGTCTCCGTGCGGGATTTGAACAGGGCGGCGGCGCGAAGCACCG
>ENA-OQEX01000910-OQEX01000910.1-human-gut-metagenome-genome-assembly--contig:-NODE-910-length-12940-cov-1.782252_pt1 | contig 12940 bp, 13 predicted proteins | sample MGYA00242802_ERZ504649 | MGnify/ENA primary metagenome ERZ504649 (study PRJEB26092, sample SAMD00036194) | human gut metagenome | host: Homo sapiens | study: EMG produced TPA metagenomics assembly of... | reverse complement strand
TTCTCAGTAACACGCTTCGCGATGCACAGAATTTATGCTAATCGCATAATCGCGCGGTATATCTCGGGTTTTCTGTGACCTTCGCTCACAAAAAACACCTCGCGGGATATTACCAGTGAACAGTAACTAATTAGTTACATTAATAAAAAATATAAGATATATTAATTTTACTAATGATATTTCCTATGATACTATAAAGAGAGCAATAGTTCAAGCAGCAGGTTCACTGGAGTCGGGCTGCAAGGTGCTTTTAAAGCATTTTTAAAACAATGCATACATAAGAAAGGAGTTTCTATGAGTAACGTAAGACGTGTCTATGTAGAAAAGAAACCGGCCTTCGCTGTACAGGCAAAGGAATTAAAACATGAGGTCAGCAGCTATCTGGGAATTAAATCCGTAACAGCAGTACGTGTGCTGATCCGCTATGATGTAGAGAATATTTCTGATGAAGTTTTTGATAAAGCATGCAAAACTGTTTTTGCAGAGCCACCTGTAGATGATTTATATCTGGAGAATTTTGAGGCAGCAGCAGGCTCCCGCATCTTTTCTGTAGAATTTTTACCGGGACAGTTTGACCAGAGAGCTGATTCCGCTGTTCAGTGTGTACAGTTCCTGGATGAGAACGCACAGCCTATCATTCGTTCCGCAACTACTTATGTAATTGAAGGAACTATTTCAGATGAAGAATTTGATGCTATCAAGCATCACTGCATCAACCCTGTAGATTCCCGTGAGACAGGTCTGCAGAAACCGGAAACACTGGTAACTGTTTTCCCGGAACCGGAAGATGTTAAGATTTTTGACGGATTTAAGGAAATGCCGGAAGCAGAATTAAAGGAACTTTATGATTCTTTAAATCTTGCCATGACATTCAAGGATTTCCAGCATATCCAGCATTATTTCAAAGAAGAAGAGAAACGTGACCCGTCCATGACAGAAATCCGTGTACTTGATACATACTGGTCTGATCATTGCCGTCACACAACCTTCTCCACAGAACTGACAGATGTAAAATTTGACGAAGGTGATTACAAAGCACCGATCGTAGATACCTACAACAAATATCTTGCTGACAGAGAAGAACTTTACAAAGGCCGTAAGGACAAATTTGTCTGCCTGATGGATCTGGCTCTGATGGCTATGAAGAAACTGAAAGCAGAAGGAAAGCTTGCTGATCAGGAAGAATCTGATGAGATCAATGCCTGCAGTATTGTAGTTCCTGTAGACGTAGACGGTAAAGAAGAGGAATGGCTGATCAACTTCAAGAATGAGACACATAACCATCCTACTGAGATCGAGCCATTCGGTGGTGCAGCTACCTGCCTTGGCGGTGCAATCCGTGACCCGCTTTCAGGACGTACTTATGTATATCAGGCAATGCGTGTAACAGGTGCAGCAGATCCTACTGTTTCTGTAAAAGAAACTCTCAAGGGTAAACTTCCGCAGAAGAAACTGGTAAGAAGCGCAGCTCATGGCTACAGCTCCTATGGAAACCAGATCGGTCTTGCAACAGGCTATGTAAAAGAAGTTTATCATCCAAATTATGTGGCAAAACGTATGGAGATCGGTGCTGTTATGGGGGCTGCTCCCAGACGTGCGGTTATCCGTGAGAATTCTGATCCGGGAGATATCATCATCCTTCTTGGCGGACGTACCGGACGTGACGGTATCGGTGGTGCTACCGGTTCCTCCAAGGTACATACAGAGGCTTCTATCGAGGTCTGCGGCGCTGAGGTACAGAAAGGAAATGCACCTACAGAGCGTAAGATCCAGCGTATGTTCCGTCGTGAGGAAGTCAGCTATATCATTAAGAAATGTAACGACTTCGGTGCAGGCGGTGTATCCGTAGCAATCGGAGAGCTGGCACCTGGTCTTCAGATCGACCTTGACAAAGTTCCGAAAAAATATGCAGGTCTTGACGGTACTGAGATCGCAATTTCCGAGTCCCAGGAGCGTATGGCAGTTGTTGTTGCTCCGGAAGACGTAGAGAAATTCCTTGGTTTTGCAAACGAAGAGAACCTGGAGGCAGTTCCGGTTGCAGTTGTAACAAAAGAGCCAAGACTGGTGCTTTCCTGGAGAGGAAAAGAGGTTGTAAATATTTCCCGTGCATTCCTTGATACCAACGGTGCACATCAGGAGACAACCGTAGAAGTTGAAATCCCGAATAAAGAGGGCAACCTTTTTGAAGAGCGTCCGGACGTAGCGGATGTAAGAGAAAAATGGCTCTCCACACTGGCAGACTTAAATGTATGCTCCCAGAAGGGCCTTGTAGAGATGTTTGACAGCTCTATTGGTGCAGGAAGCGTTCTCATGCCTTATGGCGGTAAAAACCAGCTTACAGAGACTCAGGCAATGGTTGCCAAGGTACCGGTACAGAATGGAACCACCAATACGGTAACCATGATGAGCTATGGCTTTGATCCATACTTATCTTCCTGGAGCCCATATCACGGAGCTGCTTATGCAGTGACAGAATCTGTTGCAAGAATCGTGGCAGCAGGTGGTGATTATAAGAAGATCCGTTTCACCTTCCAGGAATACTTCCGTCGTATGACAGAGGATCCAAAGAGATGGAGCCAGCCATTTGCAGCACTTCTTGGTGCTTATGCAGCACAGATGGGATTCGGTCTTCCGTCTATCGGTGGTAAGGACAGTATGTCCGGAACCTTCAATGACATTGATGTTCCGCCAACACTGGTTTCCTTTGCAGTGGATGTTGCCAAGCTTCAGGATGTGATTACACCAGAGCTGAAAAAGGCTGGAAATAAACTGGTATGGCTTCGTGCACCCAAGGATCAGTACGATTTACCAGACTATACAGGCATTATGGAGCAGTATGAGAAGCTTCACAATGATATGCAGGCTGGAAAAGTGGTTTCCGCTTATGCACTTGACCGTCACGGTATTGCTGCAGCTGTCAGCAAGATGGCATTTGGAAATGCAATGGGCGTGAAGATTGAGCATAGCCTGGATCCAAGAGACTTCTTTGCACCAGGCTTCGGCGATCTGGTTCTGGAAGTTCCGGCTGAAAAGGTTGGTCAGCTTTCCATCACATACACCGTGATCGGTGAAGTAACAGCTGATGGTAAATTCTCCTACGGAAACGCTGAGATCACTCTGGATGAGGCTTACAAGGCATGGACAGGCACTCTGGAGAAAGTATTCAAGACAACCTCCGGCGAAGAAAATGACGGACCAGTTGCCATGGCTGTAAAGACAGCAGATCCAGAAGCAACCTATGAGAATGGTGTTTACAATACTAAGAACATTTATGTTTGCAAGCATAAAGTAGCAAAACCACGTGTATTCATTCCTGTATTCCCGGGAACCAACTGCGAATACGACAGCACCCGTGCTTTTGAGAGAGCTGGGGCTGAGGTTGATGTTAAAGTATTTAAGAACTTAAGTGCAGAGGATATCCGTGATTCTGTGGAAATCTTTGAGAAATCCATTGACCAGGCACAGATGATCATGTTCCCAGGCGGTTTCTCCGCTGGTGATGAGCCAGACGGTTCTGCGAAATTCTTTGCAACTGCCTTCCAGAATGCAAAGATCAAAGAGGCAGTTATGAAGCTGTTAAATGAGAGAGATGGTCTTGCACTTGGTATCTGTAATGGATTCCAGGCGCTGATCAAGCTGGGACTTGTTCCATACGGCGAGATCTGCGGACAGAAAGAGGATTCTCCTACACTGACCTATAACACCATCGGACGTCATATTTCCAAGATGGTTTACACAAAGGTTGTAAGCAACAAGTCTCCATGGCTGCAGAAAGCCACACTTGGCGGTGTATACTGCAACCCGGCTTCCCACGGTGAGGGACGCTTCGTAGCAAACGATGAATGGCTTGCTAAGCTCCTTGCAAACGGTCAGGTAGCTACCCAGTATGTAAATCCAAACGGAGAGCTGGATCAGTCCGAAGAATCCAATATCAACGGATCTACCTATAACATTGAGGGTATCACAAGCCCGGATGGACGTGTCTTGGTAAGATGGCACACAGCGAGCGCCGCGACAATGGCGTTGCAATCAACATCTATGGACAGCAGGATATTCAGATCTTTGAGTCCGGTGTTGAGTACTTCAAATAAAACGTTGCAAATAAAACGTTAAAAAAGAAATATCCTGGTAAGTACAAAGCTTTTTCCGCATTGTAACTTATCCAGGATATTTTTTGTATCTTCATTACTTTGATTTTCGTCGCCGCAGATGCATTGCCATCAATATAGTTCTTGCGCTATATTTAATAATTTTAATGAAATATTTTCCAGGCTATTTCCATCTAATGTATGTAAAAGGAAATACAGCAATTAATTTCGTGTACTGCAGAACACAAAAAGGAGCGAAAAACCTTATGGAGAATTTGGTGAAAAGGCAAAATCCGGAGATTCCGGTGCATTTGCACAGCTCATCCGGATGAATACCCAGAGCATGTATAAAGTAGCCTGGGCCTATCTGAAGAATGACGAAGATGTGGCAGATGCCATACAGGAAACGATTTTAAAGTGTTATGAGAAGCTTTCCACTTTAAAAAAGGATTCTTACTTCAAAACCTGGATGATTCGGATTCTGATCAATAACTGCAATGAAATGCTTCGGCATAAAGGCCGTGTTTTTCCTACGATGGAAATGGAAGAGGGAATCTTCGAGGAATCAGGCTATGTAGATTGTGAGTGGAAGGAAATCCTGGCATCCCTGGAAGAGAAGTACCAGGTGGTGATGCTTTTGTATTACAGCAAATCCCTTAGTGTAAAGGAAATTGCCGCTCTTCTGGAAATCAGCCAGAATACAGTGCTTACAAGGCTCTCCAGAGCCAGAAAACAGCTTCGTGCAGAGTATGAAGGAGGATATATTCATGGATGATAAATTGTTTGATGTTTTTTCAGAAGAAACAGAAGTGCCGGAATGTGTGCGCAGGCGTGTAGATGAGACATTGGAAATGATAGAGAATTCGGCAGAGTCCGATAGAGGGTATCAGAAAGAAGAAAAAACGGGAAAAGTAATAAATGGCACTGACAGAATGGGAAAAATTGGTACACGGAAAAACTGGAAGCGCAGTTTAATCCTGACATTTGCGGCAGTGATGGCATTTGGTGCCACTGTTTTTGCAGCAGAGAAGTATATAGGAATTTCCGGTTTTTTTCAGGAAGTTGGAAATAAGATGCCGGAAGAAGCCAAGGGGCTGATTGAAAAAGATCCGGTGCAGCAGGAAGATGGCGATTCCATTCTCACTTACACCGTGAAGGAAGCCCTATGTGATAAGAACAGTGTCCAGGTGGTGGTGGAAGTCACAGCGAAAGAAAGAGGCAAATATCTTCTGGCAGGACAAGACACCATGAATGAGGATCCTGTAAGAAATCTTGGAATTGAAAGTGACAAGACAATAGGAGAATATGCCGCAGAAAAAGGGCTGATCATCGTAAAGGTTGGAGCCAGCTTTGATTTTGATTCAGATCTTGGCATTGAAACAGCAGTGGGAGATTATCGAAATCTGGAAGATGATGTAGTAGATTTCTATTCTTCCGCGGTAAAGACAAATGAGAGTAAGAATCTTACCATTTCCTGCATCGGAACTGCCACGCTTCCGGATGCTAAGTGCGTTGATGATGTGATGCGTACAAATATTACTTTCCAGCTGAAGATAAGAGCCAGGGGAAAAGTATGACCTATGTGCCTGTGGATGGTGAAGGGATAACTGCAGCTGGAAAAGTAAAGATCCTGTCCGCAGATATAGAAGAAACAGAAGTGGGCGATTACGTCACAATCCATTGCATCTTCTTAGAAGAGTGCGACAGTATTTCCCTTGACGTAATGGATCTGAATGGAAATCTGTGGCAGCTTTCCGACCTTGGCGGTGGTTCAGAGGTGGCAGAGGTTGGAAAAGAAGCCACCTTCCAGAGAAGCTATCAGAAAACGGACCTTGCCGACGAAATCGGAATACGGGGATATGACTATGAAACGAATACCACGTATGAGCCGGTAAAAATGAAGCTTAAGAAATAGAATAATCGAAAAAAGTCCCCATTCACTGTTTTTTGCAATTAAAACAGTGGGATGGGGACTTATTTGATTTGTTAAATTAAGATTATCCGAACTTTCGCATATTACTCAGATCGGAAAAATCAATCATTTTGATTTCTTCAACGTTGCCGGTTGAACCATTGGGCAAACGGCGTAGTTTCGCGTCTCATTTCCTATAGTAAGCTTTACCACATAATGCCATATGGACCATGATGGAGAGCCAACCGGATAATCACCAAAGCAATAATGAATATCATCAAATCCACCGACTAATTCAGCGAACTCACCGAGAACTGACGGTGATGTGCTAGAGTTCCAACGGTAAGTTACAAAAAATGGCTCATTGGGATCTGCTGCCAGATCGACTGTATGATCGTTATATCTGGTTAAATATTTAAAGCGGCCTGGTTCTCTGAGGTAGGCACTTATAGCGTCCATCTTTTCAAAAGGAGTCATATCAGCAGTTGTAGTTTTGTTAATAATGTCAATCAGCCATGCGTTTTCTGCCTGATCATAATCCAGAACATTTAATGTCACTGTATTTGCAACCGTATAACCTGATAATGAATATTCCCTGAATTCTACAGTGTAGGTTCCTGCTTCGAAAAATTTCACGTATTTGATATAACCGCCTTTTACTTTCTCTAATGAAGTAGTTTCTGAGTCATTGTTTTCTAAAGGAATATCATCAAAGAAACGAGATGAACCACTTCTGTATGCGCTGGTCCGCGAGTCATTTCCATTAAAAATCAAGGAAAAAGAGTTCGGATCCGGATTGTCTGTCTTTATAAAAAGAGGTTTGAGACAATCGGTGTAAATATCTGCCTTCTGTTTGTCCAGACCGTAAATTTCATATGTATATTTAGCTGGTGCATTTTCTTTTTGGTCGTGTGCAGGCAGATCAGCTTTGGGAATCGGTGTGGGTGTAGGAACCGGTGTGGATGTAGGCGTTGGTGTAGGTGTAGGGTTGCACTTTGGTGGGTACTGTTTGTCTCTCTGTTTGTTGTGCAATGGCCTGTAGAAGACCATTTGGAATAGTATTTTTTCCTTTAACGGTCATGTAAGTGCGGGTTTGCATATAATATGTAGTCCCGGCACGGAGGCCATTGAGAAAAATTGTGTTGTTTTTGTTACCTTTGACTGTTATAGTTTTTGCATTTTTTAGTTTTGAATTAGTGGCATAGCGCAGCTGGTAACCACTGGTCTGGGAGGTTTGTCTTTTACTACTACAGTTGCAGCTGCTGTTTTGCATAGATATTCATTATCTGGGCTTTCGGCGGTAAAATAACAAACTGTTTTTTAGCAGTGCCGGTATAAGTGCCTTTTCCAATAATCTGAACCGTGTAAGTTCCTACTTTTTTGCAGCCTTTAGAGTACTTTACAATATAGTTTTTCTTTTCCTTCAAGACTTTTCCTTTATAAGTTACTCTTACTTTTGGACGCTGTACCTTTTTATTATAAGTAAGCTTTGTGGCTGATAATTTAATCCTGGTATTTTTCACATTTACCCTTGCTGCGGCAAATACCTGGCTTGAACTGCAAAACAGAAGCAGTAAAATGATGAGGCAGAGGTGAATCTGCCGGTGTAGATGATGATTTTTTTTCATGGCTTTTTACTCCTTTTATATGATAAGTTTATTGGGTTTTGTAAAAATATAACTATTTATGACCAGACCGTAGCAGCCATTTCTGGTCAATCTTTTTTACCTCATCATCTGCAAACCGGATATGCAGTCTGACGGAATTGGACAGTTGTACGATTTCCTCTACAGTACCTTCCCCAAATTTGGGATGAGTTACCACATCGTTTACCTGGAATTTTATTTCGCTATGTTTGGCGCTTTTGTAGGCCTGTTCACGGCGGTAGGTGTCCCGGATGGGAACTGTCTTGTCGTGAATAGGGTTTTTCAGAGCTTTGTCATAATCGTGCTTCAGAAGGCTTTCTCCGATCCTGTAATAAGGCGTAGGTGCTGCGCCCACAAGAGAGCAGCAGTATTTCCAGGCACTTCCATGCTTTCCTGCCTGCCAGTTATACTGCGCCGGGATTTTCATATTGTATTGCATATAATGGGCGTATTCGTGCTTATAAAGATCCAGGCGATCCTCTTTGGAAAGAGGCTTCTTTACGGCATAACCAATAAACAGAAGGGAAAAATAGAAGCCTTCCTTTTCATGAGAAGAAGCAGGTGTATAAGAGCCAAGTACAGCCTCATCGTAACCAAAGCGGATAGGCACAGAAGCTCCACGAAGCCCAAACCTGCGGTCAAGAGTCTGGAACAAAGCGCGGATCTGAGCTTCGTGATGGTAGTTTCATTATCAAGAAGTTTACGGATGGATGGATCAATATTCATGCAGTTACTCCTTTAAAAATTATTAACTGGAAAAATTACATGCCAAGTTTTATGGCGTTTGACTTGAAAGCTCCTACTGACAGATCGCGAAGCGACTGCGTTCATGAGCAAGTAGCGAAGCGGATCTGGAATGTCCGCTTTACTGATAGACAAAAATAGATGCTGCAATCTGCAACATCTATAATAGCGAGAGGGGGATTCGAACCCTCGACACCGCGGGTATGAACCGCGTGCTCTAGCCAACTGAGCTATCTCGCCATATTCATTTCATAAGTATGGGGCCTACAGGGCTCGAACCTGTGACCCTCTGCTTGTAAGGCAGATGCTCTCCCAGCTGAGCTAAGACCCCATATACAAACTGTGAAGTATCTTCTCTTCCGCAGCTCGCTTTGCTATTATACTATTAACTGTCGCAAATTGTCAACAACTTTTTTTAATTTTTTCAAAAAAATTTAGAATTATATTTTTTTACTATTTTATTGGAAAAAAGAAAACTAGAGCCTGTTTGCAAAATCTCCCGCAAAGTGGGGCGTGCAGATTGCAGAAAGCCTTTCTCAAACAAGCTCTGGAAACAGAAATTTTTATTTTGGGTCCTTATTTGCAAAAAGCGGAAAACAATTTGGCAAGTAAGGTTCTTTCCAAAATGAGAATTGGTGTTATACTGAGTCTGTAAACAAGAAGAGCAAACAAAAGCATACCGGATACCTGTAAGAAGAAAAAGAACGGACGCAGCGTATTCGTATGGTCTCATAAGAAAGGGCTCACAAACACGCCTTGAGACCATAATTGCGATCAGCTGACAATTGTTTTTCCTATTAGGAAACGTCAGTTGGCGATACGAAAAATAGAAGAGGAGAAGATGGTATGAAGATTTTAGATTCCAAATTTATGAAGGGCTTTATCAAAATGGCGGACGATGGTTTCCAGCAGGGCTGGCATGAGAGAAACGGTGGAAACTTAAGCTATCGTCTGAAAGCAGAAGAAGTAGAAATGATCCGTCCCCGTCTGAATGCACCAGGCGAGTGGCAGCCTATCGGCACAGAGGTGCCGGGACTTGCAGGAGAGTTTTTCCTGGTAACCGGAAGCGGCAAATATTTCAGAAACATAGCAGTTGACCCGGAAGCATGTCTTGCAATCATTGAACTGGATGACAAGGGTGTTAATTACAGGATCCGCTGGGGACTGGTAGAAGGCGGCCGCCCAACCAGCGAGCTTCCAACCCACCTTATGAATCATGAGGTAAAAAAGAAGCTTACAAACGGCAGACATCGTGTTATTTATCACGCACATACAACCAACACCATCGCATTAACCTTTGTCCTTCCACTGGATGACAAGGTATTTACAAGAGAGCTGTGGGAGTCTGCAACAGAATGCCCGGTTGTTTTCCCGGATGGCGTAGGCGTTGTAGGCTGGATGGTACCAGGCGGAAGAGAAATTGCAGTAAAAACAGCTGAGCTGATGAAGAAATATGACGTTGTTATCTGGGCACATCATGGAATGTTCTGCTCCGGTGAGGACTTTGACCTGACCTTTGGCCTTCTCCATACAGTAGAGAAGTCCGCGGAAATCCTGGTGAAGGTAATGTCCATGGCACCGCGTAAGCTTCAGACCATTACTCCTGATGATTTCCGCGCAGTAGCCAAAGACTTTCATGTTACTTTACCGGAAGAATTTCTTTATGAAAAAGAGCAATAAGTAAATTAATATAATAATGTGAGATCTGTCTGTGATGAGAAATTCACAGGCAGATTTTTACGTTAGAGGAAATCAATTTTAATAAATGTTTATAAAATGTGAAAAAATTGCTTGACAATTCATTGCCTGTATGCTATTTTAAATAAAATTTCAATTCAACGAACTAAACCGATGAAGCGGGAATAAAAACAATCGTGCACCCACAGAGAGTCCGGGAGGCTGAGAGCCGGGCGGTAAGGCAGTTTGTTAAATGGGCCGCTGAGGCGCATGGAAAGGCAGAATGTGTGCAGAACAAATGCAGAGAATTGCAGAAGAAATACAAACATATCTGATTGAAGCATGAAAGTAGATTCTGCAGAAGCCAAGTATTATGCGACGTAGGACATACGTCAGTTGTCAGGAATATGATGGTATTCCGTTAAGAGCACGATTTTATCGTGAAGCAAGGTGGCACCGCGGGTGAATATTCAGACCCGTCCTTGACAGATATGGAAATTCTGTCCTGGACGGGTTTTTTGTGTACTAGAAAATTACTCCGTAATGTTCCTGTTACACCTAAAAACGCTCTGCGAGGATGCGGCACGTGCACTGTTCAGGTAATAAATCGGGAGGTGTTCTATGTATCCAACGTTTGAAAAATCAGGGAAATGGCAACAGGAGATTACAAAAGAATTCCAATCTGCAAAGAGTTATACGCAGACAGCTACACACCAGTAGAGATGATGCGGATTCTGCAAAAGGCGAGTCATCACTGCTATCTGCTGGAAAGCGCCAGCCAGAGCGAAGCGTGGGGCAGGTATTCTTTTCTGGGATATGACCCTTCCATGGAAATCACCTGTACAGACGGAATCCTGCGAATTCGAAAAACCAGTAAGACGGAAACTTTTGGTAGAAGCGGCAATGCTGCAGAAAGCAGTACAGAAAGCAGTACAGAAGAGGTTCGACAGGTTGCCCATCCAGCGATGCCATCCGTGAAATCATCAGTCAGTACAAAAGTCCGGTTATGGACGATATGCCCACATTTACCGGCGGTCTGGTAGGTTACTTCTCCTACGATTACATCAAATACAGTGAGCCCAAGCTGGAACTAAAAGATAAGGAACAGCAGGATTTCCGGGATCTGGATCTGATGCTGTTTAATGATGTGATCGCATTCGACCACTACCGTCAGAAGGTTCTTCTTATTACAGGTGTGATGACAGATGATCTGGAAAAGTCCTATAACAGGCCTGTGAAAAACTGGAAGAAATGACAGAGCTGATCAAAAAGGGTGAGAAAAAAATCTTTCCTCCGATCAGGCTTAAATCTGAAATCCAGCCTCAGTTCGCTAAAGAAAAATATTGCCAGATGGTGGAAACGGCGAAGCATTATATCCACGAGGGCGATATTTTTCCAGGTGGTTTTTCGTCAAACCCCATGAGGGCAAAAGCAGAGGGCAGCCTGTTTGATACTTACCGTGTTCTGAGAGCCACCAACATCCCCTACATGTTCTATTTTTCCAGTGATGACATTGAAATCGCAGGTGCATCCCCGGAGACACTGGTGAAATTAGATCACGGCAAGTTAAGCACTTTCCCACTGGCAGGAACAAGGCCGCGAGGAAAAACACCGGAAGAGGACAAAGAGCTGGAAGCTGATCTTCATCAGGATGAAAAAGAGCTTGCCGAGCACAACATGCTTGTAGATCTGGGAAGAAACGATATTGGAAAAATCAGTGAGCTTGGCAGCGTAAAAGTGGAAAAATACCTAACTGTGGAACGTTATTCCTGTGTCATGCACCTGGCTCCACAGTAACAGGAACCATCAAAAAGGGCAAAGATGCCATAGACGCAGTGGATGCCATCTTACCTGCAGGAACCCTTTCAGGGGCACCGAAATTCCGTGCCTGCCAGATCATTCAGGAACTGGAACAAAGCAAGAGAGGCATTTACGGCGGTGCAATCGGATATGTGGATTTCACAGGAAATCTGGATGTGTGCATTGCAATCCGTCTGGTATATAAGAAAAAAGATGAAATCTGTATCCGGTCGGGAGCCGGAATCGTGGCAGACAGCGTACCGGAAAAAGAATTTGAAGAGTGCCAGAATAAGGCAAGAGCGGTGGTAAGGGCCATCAGCCAGGCAGAGGAGGGATTAGAATGATTTTACTGATTGATAATTACGACAGCTTTTCCTATAACCTGTATCAGCTGATCGGGTCCGTTAATCCGGATATTCAGGTGGTTCGAAATGACGAAATTTCCCTGGGAGAAATAGAGAAGCTGGCACCGGAAGCAATTGTTCTTTCCCCGGGTCCTGGAAGACCGGAGGAGGCAGGCATCTGTATTCCGGTGATCAAAGAGTTCGCTGGAAAAATCCCAATTCTGGGTGTGTGTCTGGGACATCAGAGCATCTGCGAAGCCTTTGGCGGAGTGGTTTCCTATGCAAAAGAACTGAAGCATGGGAAAAGAGATGAGATGATCCAGTCGCGGTTCCAATGTCCTGTTTAAAGGACTCCCGAAAAGTTCCCGGCAGCAAGATATCATTCCCTGGCAGCAATAGAAGAGACTCTTCCGGAGGAGCTGGTTGTGACAGCCAGAGCAGAAGATGGAGAAATCATGGCAGTGGAGCATAAGGAATATCCGGTTTATGGTGTACAGTTTCATCCTGAGTCTGTTATGACTCCCGATGGAAGGAAGATGATTGAGAATTTTCTAGAACGTGTTTGAAAAAGGCTTTCTGCAAGATGTGCGTCACAATTTGTGGGAGATTTTGTCCGGATGAGGGCGCCGTAGCGGGCTACGCAACCGATTCGGGCAATCTCCCGCAAGTGGGGCGTGCAGATTGCGGGAATGATTTTTCAAACACGCTCTGGAAGCGCAAGTCAGATTG
>ENA-OQEX01000908-OQEX01000908.1-human-gut-metagenome-genome-assembly--contig:-NODE-908-length-12962-cov-2.011765_pt1 | contig 12962 bp, 20 predicted proteins | sample MGYA00242802_ERZ504649 | MGnify/ENA primary metagenome ERZ504649 (study PRJEB26092, sample SAMD00036194) | human gut metagenome | host: Homo sapiens | study: EMG produced TPA metagenomics assembly of... | reverse complement strand
CCCGAATTCAGTTGCCGTAGTCCGCTACGGCGCCTTCATCCGGACAAAATCTCCCACAAATTGTGACGCACATCTTGCAAAAAACCTTTTTCAAACACACTCTAATAATTGCCCAGAATTTTCAAATAGCTGGTCTCTGCTCCATGCCCCGCAGCGCATTCTTTACCGCGCTGTCCCGCAGGTTTCCCTCGAAGTCCACGAAGAAACGGTATTCCCAGGTTTTTCCCGGAATAGGCCGGGACTCGATCTTGGTCATATTCAGACCATTATAGATCATATGGGAAAGTACATTGTAAAGAGTTCCGCTTGCATGACGTGCCTCGAAGCATACACTGATCCTGGAGCTGTTATTCTCATAAACCGGTTTCTTTGCCAGAATAATAAATCTAGTCACATTGCTGTCATTTTTGCAGATATTCTCTGCCAGAACCTTCAGATTGTAAATCTCTCCGGCAGCCCTGCTGGCAATCGCTGCGTGAGTCTTATCCTGATCTGCGCTGACCTTTTTTGCCGCCGCGGCGGTGTTGGTTACTGCTGTGGTTTTCCAATCTCTATGCTCTTCCAGATATTCCTTACACTGGGCGAGCCCCTGAGGATGGGAATATACCCCGGCAATATCGGAAAGCTCAGCCTCCTGCAGGCCAAGCAGTACATGCTCAACCTTCAGGATCTGCTCTCCCACAATAAACAGATTATATTCTGTCAAAAGGTCATAAATATCTGCCACAATCCCAGCTGTGGAATTTTCAATAGGAAGGACTGCGTAATCTGCTCTTCCTGCTGCAACTTCTTCCATGGCATCCCGGAACAGCTTCACATGATAGCTCTTAATGTCTTCCTGAAAGTAGGCGCGCATGGCTCCATAGCTGTAGGCGCCCTCTACCCCCTGGAAAACAACAGTCACATTATTTCTGGGAAGCTGCTCCACCATTTGGAAGTCTTCCTTTTCTTTCGGACCATATTCGGTGAGAAGCTGATACTGACGCTTTCTGCTGATGGCCATGATCTGCTGAAAAAGCTCCTGGGCTCCAAGTTCGTTGAACTCACCGTGCGCTTTTTTCCTAATCTCTTCCAGTTTGGCATGCTCTCTCTCCGGATCCAGCACTTTCTTTCCGGTATGGATCTTATACTCTGCAACCTCCTCGCAGACCTTCATCCGCTTCTCAAAAAGTTCCACCATCTGATTGTCAATTTCATCTATTTTTCGTCTGCATTCCTGCAAATCTGTCATATTGTTTTCTCTCCAGTTTTTGTATTTAATCATGCAAATTCAGCTGCTGCACACTTCAATTTCCACAATGTACTGCCATTACTGTTCACTCCGTGACCAGTAACACGCTGCCTTTTCAGTACCTGACACTTATCCGACATATTCTTCCACCGCATTTGTAAGCGCTCCAATAAAGGAAAGTGAACCAAATGCCAGAATCACACTGTTCTCGTCATCTCCTGCACAGGAAAATGCCTTTTCTACAGCATCTTTTATACTTTTTGTACTCTCGGCACTGGAATTATATACCCTTGCCGCCTTCGCCAGTTCCTCTGCCGGCAGTGCACGGGGATTATCCGGTGTCTCTATGGTATAGATTTTTTCTGCAAAATGGGCTGTTTTTTCAAGGACAATCTTATATTCCTTGTCTGCAAAAACACCCATAATGTAGATCAGTTTTTTCCCATTAAAATAGTGCCGGACAGATTCTGCCATCTTGTCGGCTGCTCCGGCATTGTGAGCGCCGTCTACAATAAAAAGAGGCTTTTTATTGATAACCGTAAATCTTCCCTTCCAGCTTGTGTGGAGAAGACCGTCCTTCCGCTGTTCCATGGTAGTAGTCCAGCCAAGTCTGTCCAGTTCTTCAAGGGCGTTTAATGCCAGCACTGCATTTTCTTTCTGGTAAACACCGGCAAGGGAAATTGCAAATTCCTCTCCTTTATAAGAAAAGGTCTGACCGAATACGCTCTCTTTTTCCAAAACAGCCTCATCAGGGTCAGATACCACACAGGGTACATGAAGCTTGTTGCAGGTATCTGCAATCACCTGTGCCGCTTCCTGCTTCTGCTTTGTGGTCACAACCCGGCAGCCAGGTTTGATAATTCCCGCCTTCTTCTCTGCGATTTCTCCAAGGGTATTTCCAAGAAATGACATATGATCCATGCTGATAGAAACCAGCACAGCCAGTTTGGTATTCTTCACAATATTGGTGGCATCCAGATTACCGCCCATTCCGGTCTCCAGAAGGACCAGATCACAATTTTCTTCCTTAAAATATAAAAACGCTGCTGCGGTCTCAATCTCAAAAGGGGTGGATGATTCATGCCAACCGCTGTCATCTGATCAATTGACCTGGAAATTTCTGTCACATACTTTGCAAAATCTTCCTGTGAGATCTTCTCACCGGCAATCTCAAGACGTTCTCTGTAAGAATAAAGAGTTGGAGATATGTATCTGCCCACTTTATAGCCTGCCCGGGTAAGAGTGGTGTATAAATAAGCAATCACGGAACCCTTTCCATTGGTTCCGGCTACGTGAACATAAGGGACTGCATCCTGTGGATTTCCAAGCCTGTCCAGCATTTCACGCATATTATCAAGTCCCAGCACGGAACCGTATTTCGCCGAATCATCGATATATGCACGGCATTCCTGATAGTTCATAATAAAAGCTCCTCGTTTATCAAATATCTTTTTCTCTCCATTATAACCTTGCAGCATAAATTTAGCAAGAATGGGAATGTTATTTTTATCATTTTACCCAAGGAGACCAAGCATATGAAAAAATACCCTTTTCTCTTCTGTGGTTTTACTGGCCTGTGTCTGGAGATTCTCTGGACCGGGCTCCATTCCCTGCTCCGGGGAGATGCTTCCATGAAAGGCACTACCTCTCTTCTTATGTTCCCCATTTATGGCTGTGCATCCCTGATTCTGCCTGTATACAAAAAGCTAAAAAGCCTTCCGGCACTTCTGCGCGGCTCCCTTTATACTGCCGGATTTTACCTGGCAGAATTTACCAGCGGTTCTATCCTGCAGGCTTTTCACATGTGCCCCTGGGACTATTCTGGAGTGCCCCATCAGTACAAAGGAATCATCCGTCTGGACTATCTCCCGGTCTGGTTTCTCACTGGATTGTTTTCGAAAAATACTTACAAAATCTTCTTGAAAAATCATTCCAAGTAGTATATGATAGGTCGAAGAGATTTTGCGTTACCACTCACAGAAGATCCTTTTTGAAAGAGTTTTCGTGAACCGTAACACTCTACCCCAAAACCACACACTCATAACGGAGGTATATCATGAGACACTTAATGAGTCCGCTGGACCTTAGTGTTCCGGAGCTTGAGAAGCTTCTGGATCTTGCCAGCGATATTGAGAAAAACCCCAAAAAATACGCACATACCTGTGACGACAAACGACTTGCTACACTTTTCTATGAGCCAAGTACCCGTACCCGTCTCAGTTTTGAAGCTGCTATGATGAACCTTGGCGGTAAGGTTCTTGGTTTCTCATCTGCAGATTCCAGTTCCGCAGCGAAAGGGGAAACTGTTGCCGATACCATTCGTGTTGTTTCCTGCTATGCAGATATCTGTGCTATGCGTCATCCCAAAGAAGGTGCTCCGCTGGTAGCTTCTATGGTTTCTAATATTCCTGTTATCAATGCCGGTGACGGTGGTCATCAGCATCCAACCCAGACTCTTACAGACTTACTTACCATCCGTTCCTTAAAGGGACGTCTTGACAACATTACTATCGGTCTGTGCGGAGATCTGAAATTCGGACGTACCGTTCACTCTCTGATCGAGGCGTTGGTTCGCTACAACAATGTTAAATTCGTACTGATCTCTCCGGAAGAGCTTCGTATCCCCAGCTATATCCGTGAAGATGTACTGAAGAAGAACAACATCGAGTTCATAGAAGTAGAACGTCTGGAGGATGCAATTCCGGAGCTTGACATTCTTTACATGACACGTGTTCAGAAAGAGCGTTTTCTTCAATGAGGAAGATTATGTTCGTATGAAGGATTTCTACATACTGGACAAGCAGAAGCTTTCCCTTGCAAAGGATGACATGTACATTCTTCATCCGCTTCCTCGTGTTAACGAAATTTCTGTTGAAGTGGACAGCGATCCGAGAGCTGCATACTTTAAACAGGCCCAGTACGGTGTATATGTTCGTATGGCCTGATTCTTACATTATTGGAGGTGGAACTGCCATGTTAAATGTTGGAGCACTTCGTGAAGGTTTCGTATTAGACCATATCAAAGCCGGCAAGGCTATGACCATTTATCATGACCTGAAGCTGGATAAGCTTGACTGTACTGTTGCGATCATCAAGAACGCAAAGAGCAATAAGATGGGCAAAAAGGACATCATCAAGGTTGAGTGCCCGATTGAAGATCTGGATCTGGATATCCTTGGTTTCATTGATCACAATATCACCGTAAATATTATTAAGGATGAGAAGATCGTTGAGAAAAAAGACCTTCGTCTTCCGAAGCAGGTTGTAAACGTGATCAGATGTAAGAATCCCCGCTGTATCACTTCCATCGAGCAGGGACTGGATCAGGTGTTTGTTCTGGCAGATGAGGAGAATGAGGTTTACAGATGTAAATATTGTGAGGAGAAATACTCCGGTCACAGAAACAAATAAGTCATCTCTGTAAATCATTGTTTTTAATAACAATATTGATATTTTATTGTGGAAGCTGAATACAGCTTCCACTTTTTGCCTTAAAGCGTGTTTGAGAGTGGAAAAAGACCTTTGGGTCCTGGTATCGGAGCGTTTTTATGTAATAGGAACATTACGGAGTAATTTCCTATTATATAAAAAACCTGGGAAAATCCAGCAGTGCTGAACCTTCTCAGGTTAAATATCACATTGTATGATACAATTCGATTCTTAAATACGCAAGCAGACCGATAAGCCGGGTTATGTCGTTGAGTGATCATCTGTCTAGGCCTTCCGTTGCCGAAAGGCTCAAGCGACCTACCTGAAAGCACGACGGGCCGCCGTATCGCTTTCTACTCGGTCTTGCTTCGAATGGAGTTTACATGTGCCCGGCCTGTTACCAGGACGGCGGTAGTCTCTTACACTGCCTTTCCACCCTTACCATGGCAAGCCATGGCGGTTTATTTCTGTTGCACTGGTCTGGGAGTCGCCTCCACCGGACGTTATCCGGCATCCTGCCCTGTGAAGCCCGGACTTTCCTCGTCTGAACCCTTTCGTCTGTTCAGCCGCGATCACCTGGCCTGCTTGCGCAAATGCTATTTTAACATTATTGTGGTAAGATGTAAAGCACTATTTCTCCCTGTCGTATAACCTGTTAAGGTTGCGGTAAACGGAGTAAACAGTAACCCTCAACTTCTTACAAGCACATCTGCATCATCAGGTGTTAAAACAGCTTCCCCCTATAAATTCTCTTAACAGGGAATTATTAGGCACTTCCTCGCTTGGCACAGCTACAAAATAATCAAAAAATTTCAGCAGCCTGTTTGCCTCCAGATATTCCGGCTCCTCTTTGGAAATTCCGAAGAGAAGAGGCTCTGCATACACCTTCAGACATGCCAGTTCATAGATCAGTGCCGAGTTAAACATAACATCCGCTTCTTCCTGATATGGAAAAATATTTTTCTCCTCGCCGCGTCTTACAGAGGGCCATCTTGCAATGGTCTCGCTGGCTGAGGTTCCTCTGGTTCTTGCATCCCGGACGATTCTTCGGATCAGTCTGCCGTCTGTAGTAGGAATCCGGTTGTGTTCATCAATGTTCAGCTGGGTGAGGGCACTGATATAGATTTTGAACTTGCTCTCCTTCGGAAGCGCATAGCTTAATTTGTCATTCAGACCGTGAATTCCCTCAATAACAAGGATATCTTCCTTCCCCAGCTGGAGAAAATCGCCTTTATATTCTCTCTGCCCGGTCTTGAAGTTGAACACCGGAAGTTCTATTCTCTCTCCATTAAGAAGTGCCAGCATATCTTTGTTGAACTGCTCCACATCAATGGCTTCCAGACACTCATAATCCTTTTCTCCGAATTCATCCAGCGGGGTATGCTCTCTGTTTACAAAATAATTGTCAACAGCAATGGGATGTGGCTTCATTCCATGTGCGCCAGCTGAATAGACAGCCTGTGGGAAAAGGTAGTCTTGCCGGAGGAGGACGGACCAGCGATCATGACGAACTTCTTGTTTCCAGCCTCCACGATCTGCTCTGCAATTCTGGCAATTCCAGACTCCTGGATGGCCTCCTGCATAAGAAGGATCTTCTGTATCCCCTGGGAAACGATCTGTCATTCAGCTCACCTACTGTGGAGATTTCCAGCTTTCTGCCCCACTCTTCAGAATCCTTCTGCACCTGGAAGATTTTCTCCTGGGGCTGGAATTCCGGAAGCACATCCGGAGCCTTAGCCTCCGGCAGAATCAGCACAAAGCCTTCATCATACAGTTTCAGGTCAAAATATGGCACATAGCCGGTACGTAAGCCATTGCCCCATAATAATAGTCCTCAAAATTCTCTATGCTGTAAATATTCACCCTGGAAACCCTGCGATAGCGGAACAGCTTCTCTTTATCATACATTCTGTGATGATGAAAAGTGCAATTGCTTCATCCGTTCCTACACTTCGTTTCTTCACCGGGATTTTCTGCTCCACCAGCTCTGTCATCCGCTTCTTTACCTGGTCAAGAAATGCCTGATCCAGCTTCTGTTCTCCCGCCATAGTAAAGTAAAAACCGCTTCCTACAGAATAATGAAGCACCACTTTATCTACTTTTTCTTTGCCTGCAAGATCGTAAATTGCCTTTAAAAGCACCAGACATGCAGTTCGCTTATAGGTTTTATTTCCAATGCTGTCTTTTGTGGTGACCAGCCGGACTTCGCCGTCCCGTTCTGCTTTTTTATGAAGCTCACAGATCTTGCCTCCTGCAATTACAAGAATAACAGGGGCCGGGCTGGTCTTTTCGTACTCTTTTACAACTTCTTTATAGGTAATTCCCATGGGAAACTCTCTGGTTTCCCCATTGATCGTAAGTTTCACTGCATGATCCATAAAATCTCCTTTTCTGATCTGAAAGATCAATTAGGCTAAACATAAATCACATTTTCCCAAACCAGACAATATTATTCTGACAACTCATTTTATCTCCGGGCGGACGAACACCATCACGCCCATCCACAACAAGTCTCACCCTTATAATATCGTATACGGCTTCTCACCTTTGCGCAGCTGACTGTAAGCTCCGGAAACGCTTTTGCCAGTCTTTCCTTCATATCTTCCATAAAAATATATTCCGTACCGTAATGACCTGCGTCAATGATTGCAAGCCCCTGGCTACGGTATCAATTCCGGTATGATGGTCAATATCACCTGTCACATATACATCAGCCCCGGCTGCAAGCACATCCTGGATCATGCTTTTACCAGAACCGGTACATACGGCAGCCGTTTTCACAGTCTGTTCCAGATTTCCGTACACTTTCACATCTGAAAGCTTCAGTTTCTTTTTTACAAGAAGGGCGTACTCCTTTAAAGTCATCTCACAAGGCAGATTTCCCACACGTCCAAAGCCAATGGGCTCCCCGTCTTTTTCCCCGGTAGCACAAAGTACCTTCGTATCTGACAGTTCCAGATATCCAGCACTTAAATCTGCCATTCCCAGAATATCATAGTTGGTGTGCATTGCATAATAAGATATTCCATGGCGCACCAGACTGATAATCTTCCGTCCTGTAAAGCTATGATTGTTAATCTTCTTAATACCGGAAAAGATCATAGGATGATGGGTAACGATCATGTCAGCGCCAGCCTGGATAGCCTCGTCTAACACCGCTTCGGTAAGATCAAGGGCAAGAAAGACATGTTTTACCTCACTCTCGTCATCTCCTGTAAGAAGTCCCACATTATCCCAGTCCTCTGCAACTGCTGCCGGAAAATTTCCTCCCAGCCATTCTGTCAGTTCTTTAACCTTCATATTCTGCCAGCGCAGCAGCGATCAGCTGCGCCTCCTCCTTTACTTCCAAAATGCGGGCAGTAACTGCCTCTGCCTTCGGTGCCGTTTCCAATTGGTCCAGAATCTGGGAGCGGATCCGGGATTCCCGCTGAAGATAATGGTAAAGCACCTGGTTCTTTTCCTGAAGAAGATATTTGCCAAAGGCTTCCTCCAAGGTGTAAGCAGCTGGATTTTCCGGCATTTCTGCCCATTCATCAGCATGTAGGTTCTCAGAAGAAGCTTTCACAGACGTATTTTTTGGGAAAGAATCCACGTTAAGTTTCAAACTGCTGTGAACATTTTCCCCAGGCACCACCCGCATCATGGGATAAAATTTCCCATCCTCTTCCACCATTTTCTCTTCTGTGATCTCCCAGCCTTCAGACTGGATAAATCTGCGAAAATGGGGAATGTCGGACTGTGGCTGTAAAATCAGCTCAGAGAAAGAATTTCTCACAGACCTGCCATCTGTGAGAATCCTTTCCATAAGGGGACCGCCCATACCTGCGATCACAAGGGTGTCACCCTCTCCGGCTTTCAAGCTTCAAGTCCGTCTGAGAGCCGGGTCTGTATGTATTCCTCCAGTCCATACTGCCGGATATGTTCCTGTGCCCTGGAAAGGGGTCCTTTTCGCACATCCATTGCAATGCGGATGGAATTTTTTTCTGCTGTATCAGGTATACCGGCAGATATCCATGATCGCATCCCACATCTACCAGCCGGTTTCCTTCTGTCACCAGGTCTGCGATTGCAGACAGTCGTAAGGATAACTGCATAGTCCACTCCTTAATCCAGATAATCCTTCAGCTTGCGGCTGCGGCTTGGATGACGGAGCTTACGAAGAGCCTTTGCCTCAATCTGACGGATACGCTCTCTGGTAACATTAAACTCCTTGCCAACTTCCTCAAGCGTTCTTGCACGTCCATCATCAAGTCCGAAACGAAGGCGGAGAACCTTCTGTTCTCTCTCAGTAAGAGTGCCAAGAACCTCCACCAGCTGTTCCTTCAAAAGAGTAAATGCTGCTGCATCAGCCGGAACCGGAACATTGTCATCCTGAATGAAATCTCCAAGATGCTGTCCTCCTCTTCACCAATAGGGGTCTCCAGAGAAACCGGCTCCTGGGAAATCTTCAGGATCTCACGCACACGGTCTACCGGCATGTCCATCTCTTCCGCGATTTCCTCCGGAGTAGGTTCACGTCCAAGCTCCTGGAGTAACTGTCTGGAAACGCGGATCAGCTTGTTGATCGTCTCAACCATATGAACCGGAATACGAATAGTACGCGCCTGGTCTGCAATGGCTCTTGTGATAGCCTGACGGATCCACCAGGTAGCATAGGTACTGAATTTGTAACCCTTTCGGTAATCAAATTTTTCGACAGCCTTGATAAGACCAAGGTTACCTTCCTGAATTAGATCCAGAAAAAGCATTCCGCGTCCTACATAACGCTTTGCAATGCTGACAACAAGACGAAGGTTGCTTCTGCCAGACGCTTCTTGGCATTTTCGTCGCCCTGTTCCATTTTCTTTGCAAGCTCGATTTCTTCTTCTGCTGAAAGAAGCGGAACTTTACCAATTTCTTTCAGATACATACGAACCGGATCCTCAATGCTCACACCTTCCGGAACAGAAAGATCGATCTTGTCCAGCTCTACTTCTTCCTCATCGTCCAGACCATCAATATCCATGTCATCGTCCAGCATAAGGTCATCTGCACTGTTCTCTGTGATACGCAGCACATCTACCCCACTTGCTTCAAGGAAATCGAAGATCTTGTCCATCTGTTCCGCATCCAGTGGCTGGTCTTTGAAATAATCACTGATTTCCTGATATTCCAGTACGTTTTTCTTCTTTTTGCAAGCTCCAGAAGTCCCACCAGTTTCTCACTGAATTTGCCCATATTCATTTCCATAGGTACTCTAACCTCCATATAGTGTTAATATTTTATCCTTATTCAAAAGAAATATGCAATTGCTGCCTTTTTCTTCCAAGCTCCTCCAGATCCTTCTTGGCCTTTACAAGTTCCTGTAAAGCCCCCATATCTGCAGGATCCCAGTTTTTATTTTTCTCCGCCAGACTTTCCTGTTTAATGCGGATCAAAGCATCAGAAAATGCTCTCTGCTGTTCCTCCTTTGTCTCAAGGTGGATCGTGGCATTAAAGAGAGAGGCCACCTCTTTCTGCTCTTCACTGTCTGTAAAAGCATTCAGAAGTCTGGCCGGATTTACATCTCCCTCTTCGTGCTGCTTCCAGAGCATTTCTGCCACCTCTTTATAAAGAGGAACTACAAAATCTGAAGGGGAAAGATATTTCTCCACAGTGTCAAAAATTGCCGGATAGGTAACCAGCCAGGTAAGCATCAGCTTCTGGGATTTATCTGCCGCGCTCTCCTTTTTTCTCATTGGGGAGCTGCCGGATTTTGGCTGAATGCGCTTCTCCGCAGGCGTACCCTTCAGAGCAAGGGTATTTACACGCTTCCGAAGGTCTTCCACACTGATTCCATACCTGCGGTATTCTTTTACAATTGCTTCAATATACAGATTCCGCTCCAGTTCATCAGAAAGTTCCAGAAGATACTGGGCACACCTCTCAAAAACCGGTTCCTGCCCTGGGCTCATCCATGGGAAAATCACCGGAAGCAATACTTACCCGGAACATAAAGCTGTCCATAGCTGCCTCCAGCCTTTTCTCAAAAGCCTCTGCGCCTTCAGCTTTGATAAATTCATCTGGATCCTTGTGAGGCCGTAAATTCACCACTCTGGAATTTACGCCGGCTTCCCGGAGAATGGGAATGGCTCGCAGGGCGGCTTTTACACCAGCTTCATCACTATCGTAAAGAAGAAGTACTTCCTGTGTATACCTCTTCACCAGACTGGCATGTCCGGATGTAAGCGCCGTTCCCAGAGAAGCCACTGCATTGGTAAATCCCGCCTGGTGCATGGAGATTACATCCATGTAGCCCTCGCACAGAATCAGGTAATTTTTCCTGGTGGTTCTGGCTATATTCAATCCGTACAGATTACGGCTCTTGTCAAAAATACGGGTTTCCGGCGAATTCAGGTACTTGGCTTGCCGTCCCCATCACTCGCCCGCCAAATCCAATCACCCTGTTATTGACATCCATGATTGGAAAAATAACACGGTTCCAGAATTTGTCATACATGCCCTGGCGCTCATCCACATTGAAAAGGCCGGATTCCCGAAGAAGTTCATCACTGTAATTCTGGGATTTCAAGTATTTATACAGGTCATCACTGTACTTATCTGAATACCCCAGGCCGAATTTTCTGATCGTCTCTTCGCTGAGGCCTCTGCCTGTAAGATAATCGTGGGCATTTTTTCCACCTTCACGGCGCAGCTGGTAATAAAAATACTGAGCCGCTTTCTTATTGATTTCAAGCAAGGTTGCGCGCTTCTCTGCTTTTGCCCTTGCCTCCTTGGAATATTCGATCTTGGGAAGTTCCACGCCGGCACGCTCTGCCAGATGGGAAAGTGCTTCTCCAAATGAATAATTCTCATATTGCATTACAAAATTGTATACATTTCCTCCAGCTCCGCAGCCGAAGCAGTAATACATCTGCTTGGACGGCGTTACGGAAAAGGAAGGGGTCTTCTCATTATGAAAAGGACACAGACCAAAATAGGAGCTTCCTCTTCTGGTCAGTCTTACATACTGGGATATCACGTCTACAATATCATTTTTCATTCGCACTTCTTCAATGATATCGTCGGAATAGCGCATGCTTATCCTCCTTTGATTTGATATGCCGCATATCCAAGAAAATGCGACATCTTTCGCGTAAATAAATATTATATCTCATTGCAAGAGTTTTGTCCACGTTCTAATAAACCTCCCAAGCTCTTGGTATGAAAATCTCCTTGAATTTCTTCATGGAATACTGATCCGTCATTCCTGACAGCCAGTCACATACCGCCCGGTCTTTGGGAACTCCCTTTTTCTCAATAAGAGCAACGTACTCCCTGGACATTGCTTCCGGGTGATCTATGTAATAGGCGTATAATTCTGTCAGCATTTTGATTGCCTTGGATTCCTCACGCTTCGCAATGGGATTCAGATATACTTTCTGGAACATCTCTGATCGAAGATCCATGAGTGCCTGCTCTACAGGAGCAGACATCTGAATGGAAGGCTGGTCAATGCTGTGCTCAATCACATCATGTACAAAGGTATTCAACCTTTCTCTTGTGGTCTGTCCAAGAAACTCCCTGAGACTGGCAGAAATATCATTCTCTGTAATGATCCCAGCTCTCTGGGCATCGTCCATATCATGATGAACATAGGCAATCTTATCAGAAAAGCGGACTACCTGTCCCTCCAAAGTGGACGGATGACCGCTGGTACGGTGATTCAGGATTCCGTCTCTTGTCTCCCAGGTAAGATTCAGTCCGTCTCCATTCTTCTCCAGTACTTCCACCACGCGGACGCTCTGACGGTAGTGGGCAAAGCCTCAGGATGAACGGTATTAAGTGCGGTCTCTCCTGAATGTCCGAAAGGCGTGTGACCAAGGTCGTGTCCCAGTGCAATCGCCTCCACAAGATCCTCATTCAGGCGAAGTGCCTTAGCTATAGTACGTGCGATCTGGGATACCTCCAGAGTGTGCGTCAGCCGGTTCCTGTAATGATCTCCTTCCGGAGCCAGAAAAACCTGAGTCTTATCCTTCATCCTGCGAAAAGCTTTGCTATGCAGGATCCTGTCCCGGTCTCTCTGGTAAACCGTCCGGACGTCACACTCTTCTTCCTCCCGGTCTCTTCCTCTGGAACGTCCACTGTATGCGGCATAAGGACTCAGCAGTTCCAGTTCTCTTTCTTCCATGCTCTCTCTGATATTCATATATCTTCTATCCTCCAAAGACTGACAGGTACGCCGATAATCTTCCTCCTATTAATTATATTCTACACAAAATTTCAAATTCCTCTTTTTCAAAACTTGAAAAATTTTAAATTTTTTTAAAAATTGCATTGATTG
>ENA-OQEX01000907-OQEX01000907.1-human-gut-metagenome-genome-assembly--contig:-NODE-907-length-12962-cov-2.208960_pt1 | contig 12962 bp, 18 predicted proteins | sample MGYA00242802_ERZ504649 | MGnify/ENA primary metagenome ERZ504649 (study PRJEB26092, sample SAMD00036194) | human gut metagenome | host: Homo sapiens | study: EMG produced TPA metagenomics assembly of... | reverse complement strand
CTCCATGGACGGCGAAACAGGCGATTATGTATATGCAACCTATAAGACGGAAGAAATAGAGGGAAAAAAACACAATATCCTTTCCAATGTTTCCGAAACGCAGCCAACCAGCATGAATTATATCAAAAACCATAGCTTTGAAGAGAATGCCTATAACTGGTCGGTTTATTCAGGCGATAATACGCATGTCCGTTTCCGCAGCGGGCTTTACGCCCAAGCTGGCGCTTATTGTTACCGTGTTGCACGGGATACGTTGGGAACGGTTACACTGCACCAAGATTATACCAATATCAAAGCGGGAGAAACCTATACGCTTTCAGCTTGGATTAACCTCCCACAGGCCCTAACGGGAGACGGCGCGCGGGTTTCGTTGCAGGCATGGAACGGCAGCACCTGGCTCAAGGAAACCTCCAGTGCCAAGGTGAAAGATACAAAAGGGAAATGGGTGCGGCTGGAGACGACACTGACGGTTCCCGTAAACGCAACAAAGCTGCGCTGCCACGTCCGCATGGATAATTCCGCCGGCGCGATCTATGCCGACGCATATCAGCTCGAAAAAACGGCTAAAGCCGCTGCTTATAACTATGTGGAAAATCCGGACTTTACCTTTGGGGCAGAATCCTGGCAGGTCATCCCCACAGGCGCGGTGGCTGCTGACACAAATAACAACCAGCGTGCAAGCACACTCGATAACAGCGTTTATCGCCATACCGGTTCCATTACCACGCAGCCCTGCCTGATCCAGCGCGTTTTCATTAACGGCAAGGCTGGCGATACGTTCCGATTTGGCGCATGGGCAAAGGTAACGGACGGCCTGCCGCTGGCTTCGGGCAGAAGCTGTGCGTTCCGCGTACAGACGGATGACGGCGAAGGGAACGATATTGAAACACTTGGCCGGATCGATTACAATACGAATACGCAAAATTGGCAGTATATGCAGAAGTCATTTACGCTGGATCAGGATACCGCCTTTGTGGATCTCTATCTCTCCTATGACCGTCAGATGGGCTCCGTGATGTATGATGGCGTCCAACTTTATAAAGAGGAAGCGCAGGCCGAATCCTCCGACAGCGGCTCCGGCACAGAGGAGGCGCACTGCACCTGCGAGGGCTGCGAGGAGGCGGATTGCTCCTGCCGCTGCGCGAGCAGGATGCTTGCACCTGCGTACAGTGCAAGCGCGGCACAAAAGAGACAAAAGATGCGAAGGGCAATGTGACTGTTTCCACACAGACGGATGGCACGAAAAGCATGGAAACCCGCAATACCTACACCGCCTCCGGCAACTATTTGGCCAGCACGACGAATTCCGCAGGCGATACGGTATCCTATGGCTATAACGAGAAGAACGGCCAGCTCGACAGCCAGACGGACGGCAACGGCAATACCGTGCAATATTCCTACAACGCTATGCAGGCGCTGACCAAGGTGTCGCAGCAGGTCGGTTCCAAAACGATGTCCACCGCCTATGGATATGAGAACGACAGGCTTTCGAGCGTGACGCACAATGGATTTTCTTACAATTTTACCTACGATAGCTGGGGCAATCAGACCGGCGTAAAGGTTGGCAGCCAAAGCCTCGTCACCTATTCCTACGGCACAGGCACAAACCATAACAAGCTCAACAGCATCACCTATGGCAACGGCCAGGCCATCACCTATCAATACGACGCCAAACAGAATATCACAGGCATCAAGTATAGCGGGGATAGCGCCTGGCGCTTCACCTACACCTATGATCGGCAGGGCAACGTAAAAACGGCCACCGACAATATTGCCGGGACAAAGGCGACGCTGGACGGCGACCGCATGGAGGTGCGCAAGCTCTCCGATAACAGCCTTGTCTACTCCAGCGTTACAGCGGATGACGGGAGCGTAACGGAAACCGCCTTTGGCAAGACCTATACCAGAAAACAAACGACGACAGCTATACGCAGTCCACAGGCCAGACCGTCAAATCTGGCACGGTCACAAGCCCCGGAACCGCCACTGCCCTCTCGGAAAAGACGGATTATTTCGGCCGCACGCTGGAAAAGAGCGTGCTTGCGAAAAACGGCACAGCGGTGACAGGCGGCGTCAGCACGAGCTATGAATACAAGTCCGCCTCCGCCGCGCAGACGAGCGACCGCGTGAATATCCTGCGCAACGCGATCAAAACCGGCGCGAACACGTCTGCAACCAAGGATTTTTCCTACACCTATGACGGCAACGGCAATATCAAAACCGTGCATCAAGTCAATAACGACGGCGGCTCAACGCTCCTGTATACCTACCATTACGATGCTGCAAACCAGCTCACGCGCGTGGATGATAAGGTGCAGGATCTGACGGTGGTGTATGTATATAACGAAGGCGGCAACCTCGTCAGCCGGACAAATTACAAATACACGACGGGAACGCCGCTACTGCTCAAGCGGACGTGGCTGTATACCTATGACAGCACATGGAAGGATCAGCTCGCGTATTACGACGCAAAGCGAATTCAGTATGATACTGTTGGCAACCCGACGAGCTACAATGGCTGGGCGTTCACCTGGGAGCCGGGCGGCAGCTTGCCTCGATGAGCAAAAGCGGGATGGATATCGCATATCAATACAACGCGGACGGCCTGCGCACGAAAAAGACGGTCACGCAAAGCGGCGCGTCAACCGTGTATGAATACCTCTGGAATGAATCGAAGCTTGTCGGGCAGAAGGTTGGAAACGATGCGGTCAGGATTCTGTATGACGCAAACGACGAGCCGGTAGGCTTCACGGTTAATGACAGCGCAAGCTATTACTATGTGAAGAACTTACAGGGCGACGTGCTCGCCATCGTTGACAAAACGGGAGCGGAGAAGGTATCCTATGTGTACGACGCATACGGCCAGATCGTGTCCATGACGGGCGACGCAACGCTCCAGAAGCTGAACCCCTGCACGTACCGTGGGTATTACTACGACGCGGAAACGGGGCTGTATTATCTTCAGTCGCGGTATTACAACCCGGAGTGGGGCAGGTTTATCAATGCGGATGTTGCGGAAGTGCTCAATATTTCTCAAGAGCATCCAGTAAGTGCGAATCTATTTGCCTATTGTAAAAACAATCCCGTCAATATGGTGGATCAGTCTGGGACAATTGCCGCCAACGTAATCGGGGCTGTTATCGGCGGTGTAATTGGAGCGGTCGGCGGATATTTCCTGACGAGATGGCTTGCGGATCGTATTGGGTTAAGAGGATGGAAAAGAAACACATTCATTTGGGGCTTGTCTGCTATAATTACGGCTTCCGCTGCGACAATCGGCTATTTTGTCGGTCCATATGTTGCAAGAGCGTGGTCTACATTTAGTGTAAAAATAGCTGGCATATTACGCTTAAGCTACAAAAGTGTTGCAAAAATCAGCACATTTAAAATGAATAAACATATGAATGTTTCGAAGCACTTATGGAAAAAGGTTCTTCCAAAAGTTACGACTGCAAATATAACAAATCTTATTAATCAGGCAATTAGAAAAGGAGAATGGCGAATGGATAACAAAGGGGTTGTTCATATAATATGGAGATATAGAGGGAAAATCATTGAGGTAACAGGATATCTAAAGGACAAAGTATTTAATGTAGGAAATGCGTGGGTGAGAAAATGAAATCATTAGATAAGATGATAAAAGAAAGATTGTATGCTGAAGTATACGAGGTTTTAGCAACGGATAACTTTGTCTACTCATATGAAAATTTGCAAAAAGCCTTTCCAAAAGCTGATTCCATGCAATACTATTGTTTTTTAATGTATTCCATTTCTAAAGAAGAAACACCGGAAAAACATCTAGCTGTTTGTAATTTGCTTGCATTTGGTGAACCATTATTAGATGATATTTATACATTGATTAATTGGCATATCAATCGCACTCTTTCTCTTTTTCCCGCATTTACACCAATAAAGTCGTTTGCAGTCTATATATTTTTTCACTGTCCCGACTCTCCTATAAGCGAAGGATTACTTTATGAATATGCATTATCCGTGTTACAGGAGAATCCCGACGATTCACTTTCAAAAGAGCTAATTGATGAGTTTGAAAAGAGGGATAAGGTAACATAATGCAAGCAAAAGAAAAACTTTATTGTTTATGAGAAAAAATGTAAAATCAAAACCACTAGTAAACTAGTTGGTTTTGATTTGCTGTTTTAAATTTCTTTTTTCAGAAAGATGCGCACCGAAATCAAATAGGAAACGGCAATCGCAGCAGCGACCAGCGGCAGGAATATCGGCCAGGCCCGCGCAAGGCTCCAACGCGCCGGGGCGGATTTTTTAAAACACATATCCGCCGAACACAACAAAAACAGGACGAAAAAAACGGCAAGCAGCAAAAAACGCATTTTTCAGCGCCGAACCGATAGGTCATTGGATCATAACCGATACATACAGGCACGCGGCGATAAAGCATCCGCCGACTGTCGCGGCTACCTCTTTCAAGTCAATATTGCCCCGGAGCGCACCGGCTGCAATGCCGGCCGCAATTGACAACACAATCCCTATCAGGCTCAGCAGAAAAGCAAGCGCATATTTCTCCCGCACAGCTGTTTTCCGCGAAACCGGCATAGCGAGCATATAGGAATTCCACTTTGCCATATCGTCATAGGAAAACGTGCTCACGGCAAGCATCACAGATTCAATCATAACAATGCCCACGATAAACGCGGGGCCCGACGTCGCCCGATGATCAAAAACAGAAGGAACATCAGCAAAAGCGATTTGCCATAAGAACGGAGCAGCAGAAAATCCTTGATCAATAAGCCTTTCATTATTTATGACCATTCCTTTCTTGCGCCATCTCACGGAAAGGCGCGGTTGGTTTTGGCGCGGCTAACACTTCGAGCGTTTTGAGGTTGCCGTTGCGCCAGAAGGCGGAGGGCGCAAGGTTACATTTTGCTGCCCCGCCCTTCCCCTTTGATTGAAAAGAGCATGATATCCTCCAGCGTTGCCGGATCAAGCACACAACCGTCATAAGCGTGCGGCCGTGTCGAATCATACCTTACGAGCGCCTCTACGCCAACGCCGCTCTTCCGGAAGCCGAGCACGTCGCTTTGGTTGAGGAAAGCAAAACGATCCAACCCACAGCGCAGAACGCGGTGAGAAAGCAGCAGCTCGTCTTTTGAGTTGCTCATCAGAACCCGCCCTGATGGAGAAATGTGATATAATCCGCCACGCGCTCCAGGTCGCTGGTGATGTGGGTTGAGAGCAAAATGGAATTGCGCTCATCCTGGATAAACTCCTGAAATAGGTCGAGAATCTCGTTGCGCACGATGGGGTCAAGGCCGCTGGTCGCTTCGTCAAGCAGCAGCAGGCGCGGGTGGTGCGCCATAGCCGCCGCAATGGCGAGCTTCATCTTCATGCCGCGGGAATATTCCTTGATCCGTTTTTCAGCAGGCAGCTGAAATCGCGCGCAGAGCGAATCATAGAGCCGATCATCCAATTGGCATAAATCGGACGCATAATCGAGGGGATATCCTTTGCACGCAAGCACATCGTGAAAAAAATTTTCATCGAACACTACGCCGATCTGCTCCTTAATTTTGTGCTCCTGCTTTGCCGGGTCCAAGCCGAACAGGGCGATCTCCCCGCCATCCTTTTTCAGCAGGTTCAAAAGCAACTTGAGCGTGGTGCTTTTGCCCGCGCCATTTTCTCCAATCAGGCCCATGATGCAGCCCTGCGGCAGGTTGAAGCTGACATTTTTTAGCTGAAAAGAGCCATAATCCTTGCACAAATTTGAAACGCGAATGCACTCGTTTATCATTGTGACCATTCCTTTCCGCGTGGAAGTATACCGCTGCTTTATTCTCCATATTGCAGCCGGACGATCTCCAGAAGCTCCTCGAGCGTGATCCCGCTGCTGTGCGCGAGCTCGACCGCCTGCTGCAAATGAGCCTCTGCCTTTTTCAATTGCTCCTCCCGGATAAATTCCATATTCCTGCGCGCTACAAAGCTGCCTTTGCCGGGAAACGTTTCAATAAAGCCGTCGCGCTCCAGTTCTTCATACGCGCGCTTTGTCGTAATAACGCTGATGCGAAGCTCCTGCGCCAGCAGCCGCATGGAGGGGAGGCTGTCCCCTTGCGCGAGTTGGCCGCTGATAATCAGATTTTTAATCTGTGAAGCAATCTGGTCATAGATCGGCTTCCCACTCGCATTGCTGATGAGAATGTCCAAAGTATCGTCTCACCTCCAATATTGTATATATTGATTATATACAATATACTCGAAAAGTCAAGTCCTTTCCAAAAAAAGAAACCCCGCCTGGCGTCATGCGGGGCCGCTATGCATGATTTCGTGGCGCGCTTAAAAGCTGCTCCGGTTGTTCGGGCTCATATTGGGGAAGGCATTCGGCGCATTATTCTGCATCATATTGCTGCCGGAGACCGGCCTTCCCTGGCTGTCGAACCGCATTGTTGGATTGCCACCATTGCGCGGCTCATAGAAGGTGATAAATTTTAACGAATATACGTCACATACAACGTAACGGCCTTCGTTGGGCTGATACAAGGTGACAAAATTTACGCCGGCGGAATAGAGCACGCCGTCACGCCGGACAATATTGTTGGTGCCGATGAGGAATTCGCAAGTGACCGGCTGGCCAATGTTTTCCTGTAGAATTGCCGCGAGCGAGTCGAGATAGTATTCGCGTCCAGTCTGCGGGTTTTCGATCTGCTCCTCCGTCAGCCCCGCCTGTGCGGCCGGGTTAAGATGGAGGTCGTTACCATTGGCAGGGGTTTGGGCAAACGTGTTGTTGTTACCGTCCATTCTAACACTCCTTTGACTGTTTTCAAGGTAATCGAGAGGTCAAGTTTGAAAATAGGCATCTGTAGGGTTATAAAAGCAGTGCTCATTGATCCTGGCGGTGAAAATGCCGACATTGCTTGGGAAATAGGTCTGACAATTTGGGGAATATGGGTTGAAAAACCAAAGCGCCTGGCCTACGTTATACAGCCGTTGGCCCGCGATCGCCCAATCCGCGATTTCATAATGGATAGCCTCCGGGCGCATATTGTAGATGTTTTGCAGATTTGGCCGTCCCCCCACAAATTCCTGCACACAGGTAACTGACCGGGCTGAAAAATAATATTCCGGATGCTGCCCTGACCGACGCGCAGATATTCCCCGCCCGGCGCGTTGACTCGGTTCATGATCACGCCGGCCACGCCGCGCATGCCCGCGTCGCCCTCGCCCCCTGCCTCACACTGGATCAGGCGGGCCAGAAGCTCGCGGTCTGAAAAAGCCATAGCATCCCTCCTCTGCACAAAAAATCTATATGCTTTTCAACCGTTGATTATGCAAAGCCTGCGATTCAGGAAGCCATGCGCTTGCCCTGTGTTGCACATTAAAATATTAATTGAATAAAGAATAAAATTTGACAAAAAATTATAAAATATTAAATCATATACATCATTATTGTAATATATATATTGACAAATTTAATATCAAGGAGGATAATCATAGAAAAAGGAGGGTTTGATGTACTGGTTCAACAAATACCGGAGTTATCTGAAAAGCCCGCAGGCCTACTATTATTTTTTGGAAAAAACAGATTTAAGCAGATTCCCCGCGCTTCAAATCGGCGCGATTGACAAACTGGAGGAGGCGGACGAAAGCGGGCTTTACCAATGGATGGAGGATTATCCGCTTTTGCTAAGGCAATATCCTTTGCAGGACTGCGCACAGGCGCGGACGATTTCCACACGGCGCTGCGCGTGATGGATTGGCTCTCCGCGCATACCCATTATTGTGGATTACAGTTCCGTTTGATCCCCGACCGCACGCCGGCAATCCTCGCATATGGATATGACAAACCCTTCCGCAATGCGATCAACTGCCGCTTCAAAGCTATCGCCATGGCGGACTGCCTGCTGGCTCTACAGAAAAAGGCTTACCCAGTCGCCTAATCGCGCAGAAAGAGAAGGGGAAGAATCAGCCTTGTCACCTGATGGTACAGATGTATGCACGGGAACTGGAAAAATGGGTCGTGTTCGATCCTTCCTGCCGCACCTATTTTCTGGATGAAACAGGCCGCCCGCTCGATATTTTTGAGCTACGGGAGCAATTTATGGAGGAAAAAACGCCCCGGTTCCCCGGTTATGATCTCAACGGGTCGGACGGCTTACAGGATATTTACATCCAATCGTTTGTCAAACCCGCATTGACCAATATTACCACTTGGAGCGACAACTCGATGGATCGAAGGAATGGTAAGTCTCTTCAGACCCGCAAGCCTTTTGACCGGATTCCGCCCGGATTCGGGCCGGTGATCAAAGCGCAGGCGGAGCGCTTCCAATCGCTCCATACAACTCGTTGAATTGAAGAAAGCCGCGCGCCATGGCTGTGAAGCATGCGCGCGGCCTTTTTATTCGATTGTTTATTTTGCAACCTCATCAAAGGCAAGCGCACGATTCAGGAGCGTACCTCTCCGCCAGCGAGCTTCTCCGCCTTCACCGGGCCGGCGGGAAGCGTTTCATTAATCTGTTCCGCACAATAGGCAGATGCATCCAGCGCGCCGTCCAGATACAGTTTCAGCATCCCGTTTTTCTCGCGGACGGCGGCAACGCTGCGTTGTTTGCCGTCATTTACAGCCCGCGTGGAGGTGACGGACACGCCGCCGGCTGCAAAGCATAGCTTCCCATTTGCGTCAATAGAGGCTACAAACGCGCCTCCTGCGTCACGAGCAATGCGTCTGCCTCCCGTATGGCAATCGGGAAGGTCAAAGTGAAATCTCCTCTTCCTTCCACGCCGCGTTGCGCCAATTCTTTCCCTGAAGCCGCCTGCGTGTGAAAAATCACATCGTTCGGGTAAGCCGTCACCCGTGCCGTTTCATGCACCTGATTGCCCGCACAATCTATCAAACTCACGGCTATCTCCACAGCCTCATTGGGAACAAAGGCCTCTTGGCACGATGCGAGCACCGTGTGGTAATCCGCACAGAGCGTAAGCTCCGCCTGTACGCCGTTTAACAGCACCTTCGCATCCCCAATGCTGACGCGCTTATCAAAACACAGGCTGACCACGCGATCAGAAATCGTTTTCGCCGTATGCAGTGCGGCAGGTTGGCGATCCGGCGCGCCGAAACGCAGAATTCGCACCTCGTGCGGGGCGAGAGTCAGCTTTACCCGACCGCCGTATTGATAGGTTTTTCCATCCGGCTTCGCCGCGTAGGGGAGCACTTGCAGGCAGACGAGATCTTTTACGCCCTCCTTAACGCCGATCAGCCGATCCAGCGTGATTTCATAATCCTGCGCAAAATTTGCCGGGTTGCGCAGGGAAACGATCCCCTCCCCGCCATCCCAGGCGGAGTAGCCGTAAACATCGCCGCCGGCAGGCGTTCTGCCGATGAGCTTCGCGTTGCGCAGAATGTGGAAATTCTCCTCCGCCCAACGGAGCAGCTCGGCACAAACCTGCCATTTCTCCTCATCCAGCATATTGTAGCTGAAATACAGCTCCCAGAAGGAGGTGCCGCGCGCCGCAAGCTGATAGAGGAATTTGCGAAACTCATCCGTGGTCGCCTGAATGGTTTTTTTGGTGCGCGGGGATTTTACCGTATTTCCATAGATTGGATCATGGTTATATAAATGCGCCAGCGGGAATTGCAGATCGCGTGTGCGAACGAAATCAAAATATCGGTCGTCGCGATAGGTCATCATCCGTCGACGTCTGAATCCTCTCTGGAGCCGCCCTTCGATGGGATTTGGAAGGAATGGTCTCCACTGTTCTGCATCCAGATGGAATTGACCCATTGCAAAAACCACGGGCTCGGGTTGACATAACAGGTGAAATTGATCCAAAGGCTCTTCCCCTGCTCCTCGCGCTGAGCGCGCATAGCGGCGAAGATATCCGTCCAATTTTCCCACAGCTCGGTCGTAAAATACATATCGTGCTCGCCGCCGATCATGTGGCCGTGCTTCTTTTTTGGGCAGGGTCGCAGGGCGAAACCATCCAGCTTCCAGTAATTGAGATCAAACCGCTGCATAAAATCAAGAAAGAGCTTTTTAACTCCCTGCTGATAAACAGGAGCCGCCACGCAGATATCATTCGACTTGGGGTTTCGGAAACCGTACCGGCCTTTTGAATATGCTTGGCGAATCTCGGCGTGTCAAGCGTATAACCTCCACGCGGGCCGAGCCATAGGCCAAAGTTAGAAGCAAATTTCTTTGCCAGCGCGGCGGAGGGATATAGTTCCTGCGGGAATTTATCATTAAAGCACCAAAAGCCTTTCGTATAGTCGTTCCAGCCGTCATCCACCACATAGGCGTCCATTGGCGCTACACCGTGCTGCGTCAGCCCCTTCTCCATTTCGTAAAAGGAGCCGACGATATTTTCCGAGGTAATATCTAACATATGATCGTACCAGGAATTATACTGCTTGCGGAATTCTGTCTTCGTCGAGATTGTCTCGATATAGCGAAAAAATCGCTTTGCAGCACCTCTTTGTCATCGCTGCGCGCCACACCGAGCACAGCGGGCCAGGAGAGAAATACGCCCTGTGTCTTTTTTAAGCGCGAAAATGGCTTGCCGGAGTAGTAGCGGGTGCGCGCGGTCGCATCCTCAATGCGGGTATCGGCCGCTGGAAATTCGCAGCCGAGGAACAGGCTGCGAGATAAACCGGCTGGCCGAGTCCCATATGGAAGCCGGAGATATTGGCGGGCTTCATCTCCGGCCGGGACCAGGTTTTTTGCCCTTGCTGCACATGGAAAGACAGAAGGTCGAGCGAATCGAGCGTAAGCGAGTCCGCCTGCTGCTTCGGCACGGAAACCTCTATGTATTCGCGCAGAAAATGATCCTGCTCCTTCAAAACGGCAACCAGACGAGCCGTTACCGGCACGCCGAGCACGTTAGCCGGTTGAAAGGCGATGCACAACGCCTTCCCTCCGGATACAGTGGCATAGGAGATGGAATCGATCGTGAGGTCACCGGCAGATAGCGCGGCCCTTTTCCTTCTGGATAAAAAGCGCAGGATAAATTCCTGGGGACGCTCCTCCGGCAGATACTCCGCCGCAGCGCCGTCCACCCGCCGGTTCAGTATGCTGCCGACCGACAGCCTACCGCCTATCGTTTGATAGGTGCGTGAAAAATGCCCGTTTCCAATGATGACGCCTGATCCGACAGGCGCAGATAGACGCCGCCTTCCACGGATTCCTGCATAGGCGCAAAAGATTGAGAGGCTGTTGTAAACGGTTGAAAGCTCATAAAAATTATTTCATCCTTTCGCAGAAGCCAAAAATTGGTTTCTGAATGCATGCGGAAAGAAGCATTTCAGTAAAAACAACTTTTTTGCATGAAACGCTTTCCTAATTCTCGCATCCGTTAAATTGCGTTTGGTTAAGCCGCTCTTTATTGTAGCAAAGGCGCTGGCTGTTTGCAAGAAAAAAGGTCCGTTTGGCGCATTTTTGCTGCGCAAAACGGGCCAGGGCTAAGAGGTGCAAAATTGAGACGGTCAATCTGGTTTGATAGCTGCCGGGCGCTGTTTTCCCCTATCAAAAAGCGGTTTTTACAACCGCCCTTTTTTTCACAGGAGTCGGCATGCATGCAGTGCAGCTGCCGTTTCCGATTGGCATCGAGCCGCTCTTCCATGACGACGTTATGCCCACTACCCAGCAGTACTGCTCCCGGGGCTTTGAACAATTGTATTCCATCCTCATCACCCACTTTATCCGTTTGATTCTCCTTTTTATTATATTCATCCGTTGGGCGGATAAACAATCAAGGCGGCAAAAAATATATGAATAGCCTGCGGTATATTTGTCCAATAATATTTCATAAATATAACAGGGAGCTGATGATTCGTGGATAGTAACTTCAAGCTCACCGTTTTAGAAAAGGTGCGAAAAACGCCAGCGGAACCGACGCCGGAGGAAAAACTGATTGATGATATCAGAGAGATCTGCCGGAGGATCGATACGGCATACGCCCGCTTTGAATACGAAGAGGACGCAGATCTGGTGGAGGCCGCTATCTATGAATTGGAAGCGCTCAAGGCCCGTTACCGGTACCTGCTGCGGATTGCAAAAGAGCGGGATCTCCACGGCGCGGCGATCAAGCCGTATGGGGCGCAAACGGAAGGATGGATACGATGGGATAGGCCTGACGGTTACTCTCTATGTGGCCGGAATTGCGGCGGCGCTCGTGATTCTAGGCGCAATGCTGCGCTCCGGCCATGCGCTTAAGGCGCTGTTAATGAGCGTTTTGCAGGGCGTTGCCGCGCTGTTTGCAGTCAACGTGCTGGGTACGCTGACAGGTGTAACGCTCGCTGTCAACTGGTGGACGCTCGGCATCAGTTCCCTCGGTGGCACGGCAGGAGTGGTGTTCCTACTGGTTTTGAATGTAATTTTGTAACAGAACATAACAAAAGGAACGGTCATTACAGATAACGTAATGACCGTTCCGGAACATGTCAGAAAAGCAAACTGCGGATGAAAATGTGCAGATGATGCCATGTCTTCTAAAGAATAATGGGATGATAGGTGAACTAACAACATTTTTACAATATAAAAGATGTTTTAATGAGGATTGTTTTTTTAGTATATAAAAATAAAAAACCACGTAGCTTCAAAACTCCTTGAAACTACGTGGTTTTTCCTGGTGGACGTTAACGGACTCGAACCGCTGACCCTTCGCACGTCAAGCGTTATCTGTGCCCCATTACAACTGCTTAAACAGCGTATCTACGCAGGAAAGGAACAGTATAGAGTTGCAAAAAACAAGACGGTTGCACACGAATTGCACACGAAAAACGATTAAGCGCAAATAGCGCGAACACAATACTGTTTTTTGCAGAGAATGTGTTCGGCATCGTTTTGCAATAAGCAGAAACCCCGCCAAGGATTGAACTGACCCCCAAAAGTTAGACAATATTTTGGATTAAAAATTGTTCAAGCAACCGAAAGGGCTTGTAGTCTGTGAATAGCAGGCGGCAAGCCCTTTAGCTTTGCCTTGATACGTCGGTTATTGTA
>ENA-OQEX01000906-OQEX01000906.1-human-gut-metagenome-genome-assembly--contig:-NODE-906-length-12965-cov-8.925611_pt1 | contig 12965 bp, 17 predicted proteins | sample MGYA00242802_ERZ504649 | MGnify/ENA primary metagenome ERZ504649 (study PRJEB26092, sample SAMD00036194) | human gut metagenome | host: Homo sapiens | study: EMG produced TPA metagenomics assembly of... | reverse complement strand
GGTGAGGATGCTGTTGATGACGATGGTGATGTAGTTGCCTGATTGGACAGCACCACCATGTGCAGGCCGTCGTATTGTTTTTCCAGCTCTTTAAATGCGGTCAGGCAGTTGTCGGAGACCTCGCCTGCACTGGAAGTCGCATTCTTATAGATTTTGAGGATGGATGCCTTTTCGCCGTTCAGGCGGGTGTAGCTGTCGGCGGAGTTATCAATGACCTCCACATCCGCCACATCAGAAAGGCGCACGTCGCCGTAGCCTCCACATGCAGCAGCAGGGCACCGCTGATATCCTTCACACTGTTGTACTCTTCGCCGACTTTCAGCAGCCAGGACTCGCCGTCCTTATCCTGCACGTAACCGGCCGGCATGGAGAAGTTCTGGGCATAGATGAGCTGCGCCAGCGTTTCAATGTCCAGCTGCTTTGTCACATCGGCCTGTGCCAGAGCGTTGGTCTTGGCCGTCTCGTACTCTGCTTGGCAGCCTCCAGCTGCTTTTCGTACTCGTTCAGCATTTCACGCGCTTCGGTGAACTGCATATAGGCGTTGAGCTGCTGCTGGGAGAAGCTGCCCAGTGCGCCGGAGAACTCGGTCATCAGCTGGGGCACATTGTCCATGGCCTTGATGGTGCTTTCCAGCGTGTTATAGACCACATTCAGGCTTTCCTGCAGCTGCATCTCATTGGCAAGATCCTCTGCGGTGCTGCCTTCGGAACCGGTCTCGGTGTTCACGCGCTCCTGCAGCTTCTGCAGGGCGGTAGTGAGCTTATCGGTAATGGTGCGCAGCTCAGCCACAATATCGATCAGAGAGTCGATATCCCGCATACCGGTCTCGTTGAACTTGTCCATGACCTTCTGCAGACCGTCGCGCACCTCGATCAGGGCCTGCTGGATCTCAGGCTCCTTGACCACAGCGATCAGGCTGTTCACGCTCTCCAGAAGAGCCTGCGCCTGCGCACGCACCGTTTCCACTGCGGTGCCCACCTCGGTGCTCATCTGGCTCATGACCGAGTTGGACACCGTATTGCCAAAGTTTTTCAGCTGCTTTTCGTATTCCCTGCGTCCGGCGGTGATCTGTGCCTCGGCGCTTTCCAGCTGGGAGCGGGCTGCAGCCAGCTGGGTATCGATCAGTTCCAGCAGCTTTGCGTTGATCTCGTCGATCTTATCCTGATTGAGCTGCACCTGCACCAGCTTTTCCACCAGACCGCTGGACGAAACGCTGGACACACCGCCCTTGCGCTGCACTTCCGGCACAAGGGTGTTCTGGATAAACTCAGAAAGCTCGTACTGGTCGGCACCTTCGCGGCTGACAGCCACCGTCATGAAAGCGTTCATGTTGAGGCTGTACTCAATGATGGAGGGGGTCAGGCAGGTGCTGGGCAGGTCGCTTTTGGCCTGATCCAGCTTGTTGGACACCTTGACCAGCGCGCTGTTCATATCCGTATCCTCGGTAAACTCCATCAGCAGCAGGCTGTAGTTTTCTGCCGATGTTGCGGTGATCTTGGACACGCCCGGCACTGTGAGCGAGTTCTGCAGCACATCCGAGACCTCGCTCTCCACGCGCTCCGGGCTTGCACCAGGATACACGGTGACCACCATCAGATACGGTGTGTTCACGTTGGGCAGCAAGTTCGTATCCATCTTTGTGACCGCCACAAAGCCCAGGATCAGGATCATGACCACTGCAACCAGCACCGTAAACGGCTTTTTGACACTGAATTTTTCCATTTTCTCCTACCGTTTCTCTGCCTTGCCGCAAAGCAGGACAGCTGCTTTCTGCGGGAAAGGCTACACTTCAACATTTTTATTATACACGCAAGCCCCCGCCTTGCAAGAGCGGGGTGGGATTCTTTTGCGATTCTTTAGATACTTTCGCAAGATTTTAACATTTGCCGTTCCGTTTTTCCATTTTCCGGCTGCGGGTGCGACCAAATTCGGTCAGTCTTCCTTTATGGATACGCGGCAGCAGGGCAGATTGTTGCACCTTTTTAAAATTTTTCTGCCGAAGCGCCAGAGCCGCTTTTTGTTTTTTGCGTGGAAATGTGCATTTGAATATGTTATACTAGAGTACAGAATGGATCAGCAGGCTCTTTTTCGGGCCTTATCCTATAGATTCGACCAATAAAAACGAGGAACACTATGAAAAAAGTCATCTCCGTCCGTTTCAAAGAGAACGGCAAAAGCTATTATTTTGATCCCGCCGGGGCCGACATCAAAACCGGCGAATATGTGATCGTGGAGACCGCCCGCGGCGTTGAGTGCGGCGAGGTGGTGCAGGGCGTGAGGGAGATCGCCGATGCGGCAGTGCCCAAGGCCCTCAAGCCCATTACCCGCATGGCCGACAGCGTGGATATCCGCCGGATGCGCCAGAACCGTGAGGACGAAAAGCGCGCCTACCGCACCTGTCAGGAGTGCATTTCCCGCCATGGCCTGGAAATGAAGCTTGTGGAGGCCGAGTATACCCTAGACCGCTCCAAGATCATGTTCTACTTTACCGCCGATGGCCGCGTGGACTTCCGCGAGCTGGTCAAGGATCTGGCCGGTATCTTCCACACCCGCATCGAGCTGCGCCAGATCGGCGTGCGGGATGAGAGCAAGATGATCGGCGGCCTTGGCATCTGCGGCCAGCCCTTCTGCTGCAGCCGCTTTTTAAAGGACTTCCAGCCCGTCTCCATCAAGATGGCCAAGGAGCAGGGCCTTTCGCTGAACCCCACCAAGATCAGCGGTGCCTGCGGCCGGCTGATGTGCTGCCTTGCCTACGAGGAAAGCGCCTACGAGTACCTGAACAGCATCATGCCCATGGTGGGCAGCACCGTGCGCACGCCGGACGGTCTTGGCACCGTGCTGGAGGTGAACCCGGTCTCCGGCTACCTGCGGGTGCGCTGCGGCACCGAGAGTCTTTCGCCCCGTTACTATAAGGTGGGTGTGTGCGAATATATCAGCGGCGGCAAGCGTGCGCCCCGCCGCCCGGACCCGGACGACGATTACTCCGGCGTGCGCAACCCGGCCCCGGTGGTGGCTTCCTCCGACGATGGCGAAAAGCGCTGCGCGGGCGGCGGCTGCGCCCGGAAGCGCGCTGCCGAAAAGGAGTGAGGGACGCGCCGGAGGTTCTGAGGGGTTAGTCTGCTAAAACTAACTGTTCTTCGTGATTTTTGCCAAAAAACTCCTGCAAATTTGGCCATAAGTTAGCCTGTGCTTTTGTGCAACCCAACAAAAAACAGACTTTTGTGTTTTTCGGGTCACGGTTAGTCTTGCCTTTTCTCACCTGCTTTGTTAAAATGCAGGCAAGGATATGATTTCCGGAGAGACATGCACAGCCGTGCCATACATGACTCTTCATACAATACTTCGGGCACGGAGATAAAAAGGAGAGTTTATTATGGCACACAAGGTTTCTGACGCATGTGTTGGCTGCGGCGCTTGCGAGGGCGCTTGCCCGGTTGGCGCTATCACCGTTGATGGTGTTGCTTCTGTGAATGCAGACGCTTGCATCGACTGCGGCGCTTGCGAGGGTGCTTGCCCCACCGGTGCTATCACTGCTGAATAATTTTAGCAGCTGCACAAAAAACGCATCAAAAGCAGCAGGCCTGTCCAAAGCAGGTCTGCTGCTTTTTTGTTTTGCAGTAATTCGCACAAATTCCCCGAGCAATTCCACGCATTTTTTTGAGAGGGTACGGCACACTTATCTATGGAACATTCTACCGAAGTCTTGTATAATAGAACTATGGTTTATTGCTCGCCGGAGCATCGTTTTGGCTCCGACGCGCTGCTGCTGGCCCGTTTCTGTGAGCCAAAGCGCGCCCAGAAGGCCGCAGACCTGTGCTCCGGCTGCGGCATCGTGGCGCTGGAATGGCACGACCGCGGCCACCGCGGCCCCTGCATGGGGCTGGAGCTGCAGCCCGATGGCAGCGCTCTGCTTTCCGCTGCGGTGCAGGAGCAGGACATCGGGCACATTGAGCCTGTCTGTGCCGACCTGCGCGCTTTCCGGCAGGGCGAGGGCAGTTTTGACGTGTGTGCGTGCAATCCGCCCTATTTTACGGATGGGCCCAAAGCCAAAACGCAGCCCACGCCCTTGCCCGGCACGAGAACACCTGCACACTGGACGATGTGTGCCAGTGTGCGTTCCGCCTTTTGAAGGACGCGGGCGCTTTGCGCTGTGCCACCGGCCGGAACGACTGGCGGAGGTGCTGGCGGTGCTGCGGGCCAACCGGCTGGAGCCGAAGCGGCTGGCCTTTGTAAAGAACAAGGCGGACGGCGCGCCATGGCTCTTCCTTGTGGAAGCGCAGAAGAACCGCAAGACCGGCCTGCGGGTGGAGCCGGATGTGTTGATCAGCGCCGGTGCGGCGTTATATGGGAGGTAAACTATGGCAGGAACTCTTTATATCGTGGCAACGCCCATCGGCAATCTGGACGATATGCCGCCGCGCGTAGCGGCCACCTTTGGCGCGGCAGACTTATTGCCGCCGAGGACACCCGTGTGACCATGAAGCTGCTGAACTTCTGGGCCTGAAAAACCCATGGTCAGCTACTATGAGCACGCCCTGCAGAAGGGTGAGGGCATCCTGCGCCGCATTGAAGCAGGCGAGAGCTGTGCCCTGTGCAGTGATGCGGGCATGCCCTGCGTCTCCGACCCGGGCGAGGTGATCGTGCGGGACGCACTGGCCCGGGGCATCAAAGTGGTGCCGGTGCCGGCGGCTTCCGCCTGCGTCACAGCGCTGGCCGTGTCCGGGCAGGACACCTCCCGCTGGGTGTTCGAGGGCTTTCTGCCCGTGAACCGCAAGCAGAAAAAAGAGCGGCTGGCTGAGCTTTTGCAGGAAAAGCGCACCACCATCTTTTACGAAGCACCCCACAAGCTGCGCACCACGCTGGACGATCTGGCCAATGCCTTTGGCGCAGACCGCAGCATCACCCTGTGCCGGGAGCTGACCAAGCTGCACGAGGATATCTGGAAGACTACCCTCGGCGAGGCGGTGGAGCACTACAAGACCAACGAGCCGCGCGGCGAGTATGTGCTGGTGATGGCCGGTGCGCCGGAGACCGCCGACCCGGAGCAGGAGCTGACGCTGGAGCAGGCAGCGCAGCGGGCACTGGAGCTGACCGGGCAGGGCTTTGGCCCCACCGCCGCAGCCAAGGCGGCGGCACAGGGCACACCTTATTCTAAAAGCGAAGTGTACAAGCAGCTGCTGGTATTGCAACAGGGCCAGCAGGCTGGTGAATGACAGCATCTCAGGTAAATGGTAATAGAGGAGGACCCCTTTTGTGACAAAGCTTCTGGTTTTGAGCGACAGCCACGGCGGACGTGCCGCCATTGAGCGCGTGCTGATGAAAGAGAGCAAAAGCATCGATGCCCTGATCTTTCTGGGCGACGGCCTGCGGGATCTGGAACTGGCTCTGACGCTGTGCCCCAAGCTGCGGGCCTACTCGGTGGCGGGCAACTGCGATTACGGTGCACTGGAACCCACCGATGGCCTTGCCGCCTTTGACGGCGTGGTGATCTTTTACACTCACGGTCATATGTACGGTGTGAAATACGATCTGGATACGCTGGCAGATGCCGCATCTGCCCGGGGTGCCGAGGTGGCGCTGTTCGGTCACACCCACATCCCCCATGCAGAGACCCGCAGCAAGGTGTTTTTGTTCAACCCCGGCTCCTGCGGCCGGTGTTACACCGGGCCGGACACCTACGGCATCCTGACGCTGGACGAAGGCAAAGTGACCGCCTATGAACATAAAGAGGTACCCAAACAATGAGCATCAATGAGGTGCGCTATCTGCCGGAATGCGGCAGCACCAACGCTTACGTGAAGGAACATTTTGAAGAGTTTGGCCCGGTGGGTGCGGTGTATACCGAGAACCAGACCGCAGGCCGGGGCCGTCTGGGCCGCAGCTGGGTGAACGCCGAGGGCAAGGCCCTGTATTATACAGCAGCCATCCGGGAACCGCTGGCCCAGCCTGCCACCCTGCCGCTGCTGGCAAGCCTTGCCGTGCGCACCCAGCTCAAGCTGCGCTACGGCGTGGACTGCCAGATCAAGTGGCCCAACGACCTTTTGCTCAACGGCAAAAGATCGTGGGCATCCTGTGCGAGGGCGTGAGCTACGGCTACCAGCAGCAGGGCCGGGGCATTTTGTGCGGCATCGGCATCAATCTGGCCCAGCCGCAGAGCTACTTTGATGCCGCCGGTCTGCCCAACGGCACCTCGCTGGCGCTGCAGGGCGCAAAGGTGGATCTTTCCACCGACCCCGCATGGCTGGCCGAGGGCCTGACCGACTTTGGCTTTGACCGCAACATGTATGTGTTTGCCCGCGATGGCTTTGCACCCTTCCGGGAGGAATACAAGGCCGCCTGCGTCAATCTGGGCCGCCGGGTCACCTTCGACCTGCCGGACGGCGGGCAGGGTGCAGGCGAAGCCGTCGATGTGGACGAAGAGGGCCGTCTGGTGGTGCGCACCGACAGCGGCGAAGTGCACGTTTTTACCGGCGAAGTATCGGTGCACGGCATCTACGGTGCCGTGTAAAAGCACTCTTTATCATAAAATATCACCGCAGGGAACTGATGAGGGCGCAGGACAGCGCGATAGGTAAACCCTCTCAGTCACGGCTTACGCCGTGCCAGACCTCCCCCTTTTGTCACCTGCGGTGACATCCGTTCCCCTCTTTGTCACCTGCGGTGACATTTCTCCCCGGCCGGAGAATCTGTCCCGGAGCGGGGGAAGTCTTTCCTCTCAGGGGGAGCTTTTTGCTATCCTCCGGACAGGCGCGCACGCTGTTAAAAGGCATTCTTTTCCTGCAGAACTGTTCTTCATGTGCGCACAGTTTTGGAATTATATGGAAATTTTTCGCACGCTTTTGCCCAAATTTCCCGCAAAATGCTTGAATAAACGAATTTTTTGTAAATTTCTTGTGTACATTTCCAGTTGCCAATTCAGTCATACTTTAGTATAATAGAGTACGTGCCAGCGCGTCCTTTTGGATGGGATGCGCGTGTTTAGGAAATCGGAAAACGGACAGCACAAGCGCCCTGCCCCAAAAAGCAAGGCGCTTGTGCTGTCGCAAGGAGAGCAAACATGAAAGATCAAGAATCCTTCAAGCCGTATATTCCTGCGGAAAAGATCACCGCAGAAATGACGGCGACCTCTGTGATCATGGGCATCATCCTGTCCGTGGTCTTCGGCGCTGCAAATGCCTATCTGGGCCTGCGCGTCGGCATGACTGTTTCTGCCTCCATCCCGGCAGCAGTCATTTCTATGGGCGTGATCCGCGTCCTGCTCAAGAAGAACTCCATTCTGGAGAGCAACATGGTGCAGACCATCGGTTCCGCAGGCGAGAGCCTGGCCGCCGGTGCCATCTTCACCATGCCCGCACTGTTCCTGTGGGCAAAAGAGGGTCTGTGCGACAAGCCCAGCATCCTGGAGATCACCCTGATCGCCCTGTGCGGCGGCATTCTGGGCGTTCTGTTCATGGTGCCCCTGCGCAACGCCTGATCGTCAAGGAACACGCCACCCTGCTGTACCCGGAAGGCACCGCCTGTGCAGACGTTCTGCTGGCCGGTGAAGAGGGCGGTGCAAACGCCTCCACCGTGTTCTCCGGCATGGGTCTGGCAGCCATCTTCAAGTTCATCGTCGATGGCCTGAAGATGATCCCCGCCGACATTGCCGTGGCCTTCAGCTCCTTCAAGGGTGCTCTGGGCATGGAAGTGTACCCCGCTCTGCTGGGCGTGGGCTACATCGTCGGCCCCAAGACCGCTTCCTACATGTTCACCGGTTCTCTGGTGGGCTGGATGGTCATTATCCCGCTGATCTGCCTGTTCGGCGCAAACATCTCCCTGTACCCGGCAGCAGCCGGCACCACCATTGCTGATCTGTATGCAGCAGGCGGTGCAGACGCTATCTGGTCCAACTACGTCAAGTATATCGGCGCAGGTGCCATTGCTACCGGCGGTATCATCTCGCTGATCAAGAGCCTGCCTCTGATCGCATCCACCTTCCGTGATGCCATGAAGAGCATGAAGGGCGGCAGTGCTTCCGGCACCTCCCGTACCGAGAAGGACCTGCCCATGCCCTTTATTCTGGGCGGCATCCTGCTCATCATCCTCATCATCTGGCTGGCTCCGGCCATCCCCGTCAGCCCGCTGGGTGCTCTGCTGATCGTCATCTTCGGCTTCTTCTTCTCCACCGTCTCTGCACGTATGGTCGGCATGATCGGCAGTTCCAACAACCCGGTCTCCGGCATGACCATTGCCACCCTGCTGATCGCTACCATGATCCTGAAGGCCACCGGCAACGTTGGCATCGAGGGCATGATCGGCTCCATGGCCATCGCCTCTGTCATCTGCATCTGCGCTGCCATTGCTGCGGATACCTCTCAGGACCTGAAGACCGGCTACCTGCTGGGTGCGACCCCGGTCAAGCAGCAGATCGGTGAGCTGATCGGCGTTATTGCCGCCGGTCTGGCCATCGGTGGTGTGCTGTACCTGCTGGACAGCGCATGGGGCTACGGCGGTGCCGAGGTCCCCGCACCGCAGGCTACCCTGATGAAGATGATCGTCGAGGGCATCATGGGCGGCAACCTGCCCTGGAACCTGGTGTTCACCGGTGTGTTCCTTGCCATTGCTCTGGAGGTCCTGCGCATCCCCGTGATGCCGTTCGCCATCGGCCTGTATCTGCCCATCTACCTGAACACCTCCATCATGATCGGCGGTGTTGTGCGCTGGTTCATGGACAGCCGCAAGAATGTTGACGCGAAGCTCAAGGAAGAGCAGACCACCCGCGGCACCCTGTTCTGTGCCGGTATGATCGCAGGCGAGGGCCTTGTGGGCATCCTGCTGGCTGTGTTTGCCGTGTTCGGCATCAGCACTGCCCTGAGCATTGATCTGGGCAACATTGGCGGCGTGGTCCTGATGATCGTGATGATCGCATGCCTGCTGGCCTTCTCCATGAAGAAAAAGAAGAACTGATGAGTAAGAAAAAGCAGTCCATCAACTATCTGGACCTCATTCCGCAGCGGGCGGAAACCCTGCGCTGGCACACAGACGAAGCCACCGGCCTTATCACCCTTGAGGTGGAGAACACCGGTGTGTTCAATACGATCGCGCAAAAAGTGTTCCATAAACCGCGCACCACACAGGTGCATCTGGACGAGACCGGCAGCTATCTCTGGCCGCTGATCGACGGCCAGAAGACCGTTGCACAGCTTGCTGACTGCATGAAGCAGCAGTTCGGCGAAAAGGCCGAACCACTGTACCCGCGCATCATCAAGTATTTCCAGATCGTGGAATCTTACCACTTTATCAAGTTCCTCAACCAATAAGCGCAAAAGAAGCGGCGCTCAGAGCCTGTTGCAAGGCACTGAGCGCCGCTTTTTCGCTGTTCTTTATTGTTTTTTGCAGTTTGCTGTGATATTCTGTAATTGCCGCATTTGCGGTACGAAGGCGCTGTGTCCCAAAACGCAGGCGGCTGTTCCTTACCGGCACCTAGGCGCGCCGGGCAAGGCGATTTTTTCTTTGGATCTTTCGCACCCCCGGTTTTGCCCAAGGCAGAAGGGGGATGCACCATGACGTTTGAACAGGTCGTGCTTCTGCTCACGCTTCTTGGCGGATCGATCTACGTTACGTTTGAAATTACATGGACTGTTTCTCACAGTGATGATAAAAAGAAAAAATGACCGCCTCTTGTTCCCCAACACGACCGGTCATTTTTCTTTTTGACTAGTATGGTAAGGAACTAGCCGTTTGTGGGCCAGCGCCTTTGTATTTTCAGTATAGCTTATTTTCCAAAATTGTCAAGCCCATGCACTTTATCTGCGGTGCTTTCTCCTTTTAAGGTTCAGCGAGCCACCGCCCGCGGCAAGAGTGACCGCCGTTAATGCAATGAGGATGAACAGCAGTGCACACAGCAGAAGCGCTGTGGCTTTGGTGTCAGTGCGGAAGTCGGAGACGTACTCTCGGTGGGTCACAAGGTCCACCGTGCCCACTTCATCGCCGTCCAGATACACGGTGGCTGTACCCACCACACTGCCGCTTTTAACGGTGGCCGCAATGCTCTCCGGCAGGTCGAAGGAGTAGGTGACGATATCATCCGCGTGGCCGTAGCCGCTCACCGGTGCGGCAGCATACAGCTCCACTGCCGGTTCAGTGCGGCACTTGGTCAGGTCTACGGTGGTCAGCACGGTCTGGGTGTCCACCAGCGGGCGGTCGGCAAAGCTGGCAAAGGCCCAGTCGAACAGATCATCGCACTCGGCAAAGAGGTGGTCCGGCGTATCGCAGCAAGGATCACCAGCCCGTAGGTGTGGCCGTCCTTTTCCGCAAAGGCAACGATGCAGCGGCCTGCCAGCGTGGTAAAGCCGCCCTTGACCCACCGGACATACTCCCGGTAGTTGGCGCTCTCGCTGTTCATCAGGCTGTTGGAGCTGCTGATGGTGTGCTCAGCCTTGCGGAGGTTCGTGGCCGGCAGGACATAGCTGGCGGTGCCCGCCACCTGTGCAAAGGTCTGGTTTGCCGCACAGGCGGCGGCGATCTTTGCCAGATCCTGCGCGGTGGACACGTTGCCGTAGTCAAACAGGCCGTGGGCACAGGTAAAGTTCGTGCCGGTGCAGCCCAGCTCCTGGGCACGGGCGTCATCTGCTTGACGAAATCCAGCACGCTGCCGCCCACATCGTAGGCAATGACGCTGGCGGCGTCGTTGGCGCTGACGATGAGCATGGCGTTCAGCAGGTCGATGCGGTGCACCGTCTCGCCGATGCGCAGGCCCATAGTGGTGCCGTTGGCGTTCTGGATATCCCGGAACTCCTGGGTCAGCGCGGTGGGCACGGTCACTTCACCGTTCAGATCCTTGCCGCTTTCCAGCAGCAGCAGGGCCGTCATAAGCTTGGTCAGGCTGGCAACATACTGCTGCTGGTCAGCATTCTGGTTCAGGATGGTCTTGCCGGTGTCGGCGTTGAACAGGTACACCGCCTCGGTCTCGCTGGCGGTCTGGATGGGCATGGGATATACCGCAAGGCCCGGCAGTGCAGCGGCAGCGGCCAGTGCCAGCGTGAGCACCAGCGCCGTCATGCGGCGGAAGATGGTGTTTTTGAACATGAGCGTGCCCCCTTGTATCTGCTTGCCGACGCACGGCAAAAATTTTTGTTTTGAAACAGCTCCTACTTGCCGGAAAGGCTCTGGCTTGCTATACTACTTTAAAGAATACCATAAACCAGCCAAAAGAAGAAAGAAGAGAAAGGCGGTTTTTAACAATGTTTCTGTCCTTTTGTGGAAAAGTTCCCCGCAACGAGGGGGCTGCGTTCGTTGCGCCCAACGCCACCGTGCAAGGCGATGTGATCCTGAAAGCCGGTTCCACGGTGTGGTACGGGGCCGTGCTGCGCGGCGACGACGGCACTTTGACCATTGGCGAAAACTCCAACGTGCAGGATAACGCCGTGCTGCACTGTGATGTGGGCGGTGCTGTAATGCTGGGCAAAAGCGTCACCGTGGGCCACGGTGCCCTTGTGCACGGGTGCACGGTAGGGATGGCAGCCTCATCGGAATGCACGCCACCCTGCTCAACCACTGTGTCGTGGGCAAAAACTGCATCATCGGCGCGGGTGCGCTGGTGCCGGAGGGCATGGTGATCCCGGATAACTCGGTGGCCGTGGGCGTGCCTGCAAAGGTCATCAAGCAGGTAAGCCCCGCACAGGTCGAGGCCAACCTGCACAACGCCGCCCACTACGTGGAGCACGGCAAGCTTCACGCCGCCGAGCTTGCCAAGGGCTGACCCTGTGCCGATTTTACAGTTTTTTGCCACATTTTTTCGTCTTTCCGCCAAAAAGCCGACATTTTAATTGACACCTGCGGTCTTGTCTGCTATAGTGAAATTGGCAGTTTATGTCATTCTGGAATACCAGAATTTTTGTACACCGCGCTGTTTGGTTTTTATCATTGGGGGAATTTTGTAAAAAGTTCATTGCAGGATGTTTTTTCACAAAAATGTAATGACTTTTCACTTAAAATCGGGTATACTATATCCTGCGGGGAGACGGGGCCGCAACCGTCTTTCCGCACATGATTCCTCCTCACACCAAAGCAATACCCCAAACAGAAACTCCCTCCGGTGTACCGCAAGCGCCGGAGGGAGTTTCTGTTTGCATCAGCTTTTGTATTTTATGATTTCCTGCAATCAAAGGAGAGATTTTTATGTCTGAACTGATCACCCGCCGTACTTTTTTAAAGGCCACTGGTGCCGCCGCACTGGTCGCTGCCGCCGGCAGTATGCTGGTTGGCTGCGGCGATGGAGCGTATGCTTCCACTCCCGAAAATCTGGTTGCCCCTCCCATCGATAATAGCGATTTCGCTAATTTTGGCTCTTTTACCGCAGATATCGGCCCCTTGAGCGGGCAGTGGACTTCCAGCTCCATCTATGAATCTGATACCCGCCACAACTATTTCTACACCGGCTTCAAACTGGATAATGACAGCGGCACCAGTGCTGTCACTGTCAACATCAGCAACTTTGCTTTCAGCCATACCGCTGGCGGCACTGGTAAGGTATGTGGTCTTGGATACAAAGGTCTGAACAGCAGCAAAACCGCCTATGTATTCAACCAGTCTCTTACTGTTCCTGCAGGCCGGTCCAAAAACGTTATTCTTTTCATCGACATCGGCCCCGTCACTACCTCTTCTTTCGATAAATTCTATAGAGGAACCATAACCATCACGCTGAGTAAACTTAATAATCAAACGGCCACCTTTACTTTTAACGGCCTGATCAGCGACCCTTCCTCTACCGTTTCCTGACAGCAAAACTCCCCTGAAATGCCGTAAAAAGCCTTTCGGGGGAGTTTTTGTTTACAGCGCGCGGAACTTTGCCGCAAACACGCTGAGCACGATTTTAGGGTTCACCTGCGCGCCAAGGCGCTGGATGGCGGCTTCGGCCAGCCGCAGGGCACGCTGGGCGGCAATGCCCTGCACCGGTGCGTGGGGGCTTTGCCGCAGGCCCGCTG
>ENA-OQEX01000903-OQEX01000903.1-human-gut-metagenome-genome-assembly--contig:-NODE-903-length-12974-cov-2.855219_pt1 | contig 12974 bp, 24 predicted proteins | sample MGYA00242802_ERZ504649 | MGnify/ENA primary metagenome ERZ504649 (study PRJEB26092, sample SAMD00036194) | human gut metagenome | host: Homo sapiens | study: EMG produced TPA metagenomics assembly of... | reverse complement strand
GTGTTTCCTAATTCGTCTGGGAATGGTGGGAGCAGAATTCAAGGCGGCAAGAAAGGTCATTCTTCGGCATCTGTCCGGCAATTCCGCATTCAGAAAGGTTGGTGATACTGATGCAGTTTCCGAGTAAATCTTATCTGGAGCAACTCCGAAAGCAGTATCCAAAGGGAACAAAATTACAGTTGATTTCTATGCGGAATGAAAAATATCCGATTTTTCCCGGAACAGTTGGTGTGGTCACGCACATTGATGATGCGGGCAGCATTCATATGCGGTGGGAGAATGGTTCTTCCCTTGCCCTGATTCCCGAAATTGACAGTTTCCAGACCGTATCCGAGGCAAAAAATAAGGCGAAACCTCCTCCATTGTACGGTATGTTACCATACAATCGCAAGGATTGCAAGGGTGTATTCTACACAATCTTTTGACCCCATTTTCTGTAGATTTAGCCGCTTGCTATCTCCTCCGTTTAGAGTTAATATGGGTACAACGGAACGGGAAACCGACCGAAAATACCAAAACGGAGGAATTATATCATGAACCCTTACAAACTGAGAACACAATTGAATCTGATCAACTGCAACACGGAAATCACCCGTGAGGATTTCGACATCCTTTTCTACAGGACTAACGAGCAAATCACCTTCACATTCAATGGCTGGGATGGAAAGAGTTATGACGGTGAAAGCCGCAGCGGTTATGTATACCGCACGACCCTCAAAGGCTATGAGGATGTGAGATTCATCAAGGTCGGTAAAGGGCTGCACTACATTGATGAGGACAGCAGCATTATCGAGAAAGCAACGGGCGTCGCTCACAAGGAAGCGAGTGGCTTATCGATGTGAAAAGAGCCTGAATGTAAACATCATTTCTCGGAGGACTGACATGATCGGTCTTCTGAGAATGGTGTAATATGTACAGTTAAGGACGCAGATATGCCGATTCTATTCTGTACATTTAGCCACTTGCTATCTCCTCCGTTTAGAGTTAATATGGTTACAACGAAAGGGAAAAAAGCCCGAAATTACGGAGGAAAACACCATGAACGCTAAAACAGAAAGACAGATTGAAAACCTGAAAAAGCAGACCATCGGCGTGGAGATTGAGATGAACCACATCACCAGAGAACGGGCTGCCAGACTTACCGCCGACCATTTCGGCACAGGCAGATACGAATACACTGCCAGCCGAAACGGCTACAGTACTTGGTCAGCATGGGATGTACAAGGCAGAGAATGGAAATTTCAAAAGGACGTCAGCGTTGCAGGATGCGATGCCGAAAAGTGCGAACTGGTCACGCCGATTCTGAAATACGAGGACATCGAAACCTTGCAGGAACTGGTACGCAAACTCAGAAAAGCCGGAGCAATCAGCCACGCAGGAATCGGTGCGGGGGTGCACATTCACATCGGTGCCAACGGACACACACCGCAAACCCTGCGAAATCTCGCCAACATCATGCGAGCCACGAATCCTTGCTTGCCGAGCTTTGAAACTCGATACCAATCGGATGCGACATTATTGCCGAACGATTGACCCGAACTTTTTGGAGCAAGTCAATCGGAAAAAACCTCGCACGATGGCACAATTCGCCGACATCTGGTACACCTCGCAAGGACAGGATTGCGGCAGAAATCAACACTACAACAACAGCCGATACCATATGTTAAACTACCATGCGACCTTTACCAAAGGTACGATTGAGTTCCGATTGTTCCAATTCGACCGACCGGAAAACGGTAAAAAGAATGGCTTGCATGCCGGGCAATTGAAAAGTTACATTCAGCTTTGCTTGGCACTTTCGGAACTTGCAAAGGAACTGAAAACAGCAAGTCCAAAACCACAGCAAACGGAAAATCCAAAATTTGCAATGCGAACATGGCTGATTCGATTGGGACTGGTTGGCGATGAATTCGCCACTGCCAGAAACTTTCTCACCAAAAACCTTGATGGCGATGCAGCTTCCGGTTCGGCAGATAAAGAGACAGCCTTTTGCTACCAGCTACACCAGACCGCTTCGGCGGTCTTATGGTGGTGAAAGGGTATCCCTTTCAGAAAGGATTTGATCACATGAAAAAGTTTTACCTTGCCTACGGCAGCAATCTGAACGTGAAACAGATGCAGTTCCGCTGCCCGGATGCCAGAATTGTGGGGACTGCGGAGATCCCAAATTACCAATTGCTGTTCAAAGGCAGTAAGACCGGTTCCTATCTGACCATCGAACCCAAGCAGGGCTGTACCGTTCCGGCGGCAGTCTGGTCGGTGTCGGAACGAGATGAACTTGCCCTTGACCGCTATGAGGGTATCCCCATTCTACTACAAAACGGAACTGGAACTTCCTCTTGCAGAAACCGGAAAAAGCTGACTGCCTTTGTGTATATCATGCACGAGGAATGGAAACTGGGCATTCCCACTTCTGCCTATATTCGCACCTGTGTGGACGGATACCGCCAGTTCGGCTTTGACCTGAAACACCTGCGGAAAGCCGTGGACATCAGCGAACGGGAGGTGTACCACCATGAAAACGGATAAGCCAGTTTCGGCAGTCTGCCCACTCTGCGGAAAACCCTACTCCGGTGTTCCGGCACTTTCCAGAACGGACAACCAAACGCCCATTTGCCCGGACTGCGGCATTCGGCAGGCACTGGAAAGCATCGGCGTTTCCACGGAGGAACGGGAGAAAATCCTGTCTGTAATGCACCGAAAGTTCCCCATGTAACCGCCCTGTTTGCCCTGTGTGGGCTTTCAGAACACTTGCCGAAAAACTGCCCAAAGTCAAAACCAGCCCCACACAGGCGAACTGTGCGGGGCTTGGTTGGTGGCTGCAATTTTCCGAGATGCCTTTTCCATTGTACTGTATTTTACCATAGAAAAGCAAGTTTATCCAGTGTCAGATCCACCAAATATACAGCGAAAATATCGCCTTATGTTCTGTACATTTAGCCGCTTGCTATACGCCGAAAGGTATGGTAATATACAGTTACCGAAAGGGAAAACAACCAAAAAACCACGAAATTTGGAGGAAAAACACAATGGTATCATACGGAATCGCAAAGGCAAGAGCAATGGCAAACAGAACGGACTGGAACGAAAGAACCGAAATCACAAAGGCGGTCATCACCTGGTTCGATGCGGACTACGAATACGAACTGGAGATTGAAAACGAGGACAGGATGGACAACGAGGAGTTCACTGCATGGGTTGAGGAAAACGCAGAAAGCCTTGTAAAGGCAGATGCCGAGGAAAACGGAACGACCTTTGAGGAAATCGACAGCATCGACTTTACGGAAAAGGAAATCGATGACGATGCCCTTTTCGATGAGGAGTACGAAAACGCCTGCGAATTTGAATGGGTGACTCCCCACGGGGTGGGGAGATGTCCCGAAGGGACAGAGGGGACGGGCACCTGTTAGGTGTGCCAGACCGGACGGTAACCCAAAACCCACAATCCAAGACCAAAGCCCCGAAAGGGGCTGCGGCTCGTACAGCCGCTGTGTTGCCCCGTCCGGCGTGTTTTTGTTTTCTCCGAGTGGTTTTCCCTTTCCCACAAATGCCCCACACAAGGCGGCACAAGGGCTCTTGTTTCGTTGGTGTATGATACACAAGAAAGTGCCGAAATTCCATCGCTTTTTCTGTACGTTTAGCGGCTTGCTATCCCTCCGAAGTATGGTAATATACAGTTACCGCAAGGGAAAAACAAAAAAAACGGAGGAACACACAATGGCAAAAACATGGAAAGTAAAAGCGTTGACGGTAACAGGAACAGCAACCGAAAGGGTGGAAAATGGGATTCACATTTACACCCCCGGCAAGCAGGAATGGCTGGTGATCAAAGAGTTTGACGACTTTGAAAAAGCCGAAAACTGGATGACGGATTACATCAGGAAAAACCATTTCTACTACGGCGATTTCAAAATCACACGATAAGCTTTCCTGCACGCTCCAAGCAGCCCCTGAATCAAGGGGGCTGCGGCTCGTACAGCTGCTGTGTTGCCCTGTCCGGCGTAGTTTTGTTTCCTCCGAGTGGTTTTCCCTTTCCCACAAATGCCCCACACAGGCAACGTGGGGCTTGCTTTTTTGGTTGGTATCATACACAATTTTCTGCTTTCATCTTTGTGCAGAATATGCCGGAAATTTCGTTGACTTCTCCTTTGGTTTATGGTAATATACATCATGCCGAATGGCAAAAACAACGAAAACTGGAGGAAAAAACAATGTGGACAGAAGGAACAATTCAGGTAGGAACAAGCACTTTTCACTACTGGGTGAAACATTACGAGGAGCCTTCCACTTTTGGATATGAGGAAGGCAGAGCTTCGAAAATCTCCCTGCGGCGGAATGGCAAAACGGTGTTCAATTTCGACCGGGGCATGGATATTCCGCCGGAGGATGAGGAAACTGAAACTGCACTGGCAATCCTGCTGAAACAGTACAACTGATTCTTCCAAAACCAAATCCCACAAGCCGGAGCCGAAAGGCTCTGGCGGTCGTACACCTGATTTTTGGTGGTGTATGATACACAAGAAACTACAGAAATTTCGGTGCTTTTTCTGCCTATTTAGCCGCTTGCTATCCTTGCTTTTGTATGGTAATATGGTTACAATGGGAATAGAATCTCAATTATAAAAAAGCCCACCGGGGCATAAAAATAAATGATATAGACTTGCTTTTGGCAGGTCTTTTTTGTTGATGGAGGTGAGAACAATGGCAAGATTTAAACCAACACGTTTTATGGCGGAGGATTCCAAGTACAACAAAAAGACGGCAGACTATGCTGTTTCTTTTATTGAGTGCCTCAGCCACACCAAAGGCACATGGGCAGGAAAGAAATTCGAACTGCTGGACTGGCAGGAACAGATTATCCGTGATTTGTTCGGCATTCTGAAACCGAATGGCTATCGTCAGTTTAACACGGCTTACATTGAGATTCCGAAGAAAAATGGAAAACAGCTTGCTTTAAATACCCTTATTCCTACACCAACAGGCTTTACCACTATGGGCGAAATCTCTATCGGAGATGAGCTTTTTGATGAAAAAGGAAACATCTGTCATGTTGTTGCCAAAAGTCCTATCGATTACTCGGAACAGGGATATAAAATAACCTTCAAGGATGGAGAAACTGTTATTGCAGGGGCAAGACATCTCTGGACTGGTGATGTCACTTATGGAAAAGAAAAAGAGTGACAATTTCTACGGAAGAAATGTATGAACATATCTGTGATTCCTCCGGCTGTTATCGGTTCAGGATTCCTATTTCAGATGCAATAGACACTGATAATGCTGATTTGCCGGTAGACCCATATTTAATGGGGTATTGGCTTGGAAACGGTAATGCTGTCAAGCCTGAAATTACAATACAAACCTGTGATATTCCTGAAGTTCTTGACCAAATATGGCTTGGCACAAACTGAAAAGAAGATGGAAAAATACGGGCGATTCAGAAATTTGTCCTGTTCCCGATTTAAAAAAGGTGCTTGTGAAAACCTTTCATGACAAGAAAATCCCTATAGAATTCCTAAGAGCCTCTGTGCCTCAGAGGCTTTCCTTATTGCAGGGACTTATGGATTCAGACGGATCGATAAGCAACAGAAAAGGTCAGGCTATTTACACGTCAACAGAAAAAGTACTTGCTGAGAGTGTAAGTGAACTGTTATGGAGTTTAGGCATAAAAAATGCAATCACGACTGCGGTATCCACACAGAGAGCAGATTGGAGCAAGCCGAGCAGCGAATGTGGAAGAGTGGCAACAGGAGAAACGATATACTATGTGAAATTCACTGCCTTTGACGATATTCCTGTTGCGGGTCTTAAAAGAAAAATGAAAAATACAGTAAAGCGAAATCCTAATACAAGAAGTCATTTTCGATATATTGACTCGATTGAAAAGGTTGATAATCCCGGAATGCAGTGCATTCAGGTGGATAGTGAATCACATCTTTACTGTATCGGTCATTCTTTTCTTCCAACTCATAACAGCGAGCTTGCCGCAGCAGTTGCGTTGCTCCTAACTTGCGGTGACGGCGAAGAACGTGCCGAGGTGTATGCTGTGCTGCCGACCGTCAACAGGCTGCCATTGTATTTGATGTGGCTGCTGATATGGTACGAATGTGTCCTGCCCTTTCCAAACGAGTGAAAATCCTGACCTCACAAAAGCGTATCGTGTACATTCCGACCAACAGCTTCTATCAGGTGCTTTCGGCAGAAGCCTACTCCAAGCATGGCTTTAACATTCACGGAGTCGTATTTGATGAACTTCATACGCAGCCGAACCGAAAGTTGTTTGATGTTATGACCAAAGGCTCCGGTGATGCGAGAATGCAGCCTTTGTATTTTCTCATCACCACAGCCGGAACGGACACTAACAGCATCTGCTATGAGGTACATCAAAAGGCAAAGGACATTCTGGAAGGCAGAAAGCATGATCCGACTTTCTATCCGGTTATCTATGGAGCAGATGAATCCGAGGACTGGACTGATCCGAAGGTTTGGAAAAAAGCAAATCCAAGTCTGGATAAGACCATCGGCATGGATAAGGTGGTGGCTGCGTGTAACTCTGCAAAAGAAACGCCGGGCGAGGAAAATGCGTTTCGGCAACTGCGTTTGAATCAATGGGTAAAACAGGCGGTACGTTGGATGCCGATGGAAAAGTGGGACAAATGCAAGGTGGTTTTTAATGAAGAATTGCTTGCCGGGCGTGTTTGCTATGGCGGGCTTGACCTATCTTCCACTACGGATATTACAGCTTTCGTGCTTGTCTTTCCACCCACTGAAGATGATGAGCATTATTATATTTTGCCTTACTTCTGGCTGCCGGAGGAAACACTGCCACTTAGAGTAAGACGTGATCATGTCCCATATGATGTGTGGGAACGGCAGGGCTATCTGAAAACTACGGAAGGAAATGTGGTTCACTATGGCTTTATCGAAAACTTCATCGATGACTGGGGCAGAAGTTTCACATCAAAGAAATTGCATTTGACCGCTGGGGTGCAGTGCAGATGTCGCAGAATCTGGAGGGACTTGGGTTTACAATGGTTCAGTTCGGGCAAGGCTACAAAGATATGTCACCACCGACCAAAGAACTGATGAAGCTGACCTTGGAACAGACACTTGCCCATAACGGTCACCCGGTTCTTCGGTGGATGATGGATAACATTTTCATCAGGCGTGACCCTGCCGGAAACATCAAGCCGGACAAAGAAAAATCCACAGAGAAAATTGACGGTGCGGTTGCATGATCATGGCTCTTGACCGTGCGATTCGCTGTGGATGTGTGTCTGAGGAGTCGGTTTATGATTCAAGGGAGATGTTGATCATATAAGAAGGAGTTGATTTTTATGGGAATTTTCACCGGACTTTTTAAGTCCAGAGATAAGCCGACCAACAGCTATGACAGCCCCAGCTACAGCTATTTCTTCGGACGAACGAACAGTGGTAAGCGTGTCAATGACCGCACTGCCATGCAGCACACAGTGGTTTATGCCTGCGTGAGGGTTCTGTCCGAGGCCATTGCCCAGCTGCCATTACACGTTTACCAATATACCGAAAATGGAAAAGAGCGAGTGCCGCAGCACCCGCTCTATTTTTTGCTCCACGATCAGCCAAATCCAGAAATGACATCATTTGTTTTCAGGGAGACCTTAATGTCCCACTTACTGATTTACGGTAATGCCTATGCACAGATCATCCGAAACGGCAGAGGTGATGTTTTGGGATTGTATCCGCTGATGCCGGATAAGGTCAGAGTAGACCGTGATCAGCGAAACCATCTGGTCTACATCTACAGCCGCTACGATGAAGCCAATCCAAACCTGAAACAGCAGGGCGATATTGTCCTGCAGGCAGAAGATGTGTTGCACATTCCCGGACTTGGGTATGACGCTTGGTGGGATATTCTCCCATTGCTCTTGCGAAGAATGCAATCGGTATTTCCCTCGCCTGTGAAGACTATGGTTCTACCTTTTTCGCCAACGGTGCCAGTCCATCCGGTGTATTGGAACATCCGGGTGTCATTAAAAATCCAGAGCGTGTACGAGATGCCTGGCAGCGTGCCTATGGCGGTTCTAACTCGCATCATACCGCAATTTTGGAAGAGGGCATGAAATACACGCCTATTTCCATCCCCAATAATGAAGCACAGTTTCTCGAAACCAGAAAGTTTCAGGTAGAGGAAATTGCACGGCTGTATCGAGTGCCGCTCCATATGATCGGTGACTTAGACCATGCAACATTCAGTAACGTGGAACATCTGTCATTGGATTTCGTGAAGTACAGTCTTGACCCATGGATTGTTCGTTGGGAACAGGGACTACAAAAGGCATTGCTTTCCGATTCGGAGAAAGGCAAGTATTTCATCAAATTTAATGTTGAGGGGCTCTTGCGTGGTGATTACGCATCGAGAATGCAAGGATATGCTACCGCACGACAAAATGGCTGGATGTCTGCTAACGATATTCGTGAACTGGAAGATATGAATATGATTCCTGCCGAAGAAGGCGGAAATCTCTATCTTGTAAATGGTTCATTTACAAAGCTTGCTGATGCAGGTGCATTTGCAAAGAAAAATGAAAAGGAGGAAACGACCCATGAAGAATAATCGTTTTTGGAACTGGGTATGCAATGAAGAAACCGGTGCATCGGAGATGTATTTGTACGGTGCCATTGCGGAGAGTACCTGGTTTGAAGATGACGTCACCCCCGCCATGTTCCGCTCGGAACTGCAAAAACACAGCGGTGATGTGACCGTCTTTATCAACTCGCCGGGCGGCGATGTGTTTGCTGCCAGTCAGATCTATACCATGCTCCGAAACCATCCGGGCAAGGTCACGGTCAAAATTGACGGCATTGCCGCTTCTGCGGCTTCCGTGGTGGCGATGGCTGGAGAAGAAACCTTGATTTCACCGACCGGAATGCTGATGTGCCACAATCCGATGACCTGTGCCATGGGCAACAAGGCAGATATGGAGAAAGCATCGCACTTCTGGACGAAGTCAAAGAATCCATTATCAATGCTTATGCAGAAAATCGCATCTCAGCCGCAATAAGATCGCAAGGCTGATGGATGAAGAAACGTGGATGAATGCAGAAAAGCATTGCAGCTGGGATTTGTAGACGGCATTCTCTTTTCTAAAAAGAATCCGTTTGTTCCAGAAGAAGAACCAGAAAAAACAGAAGAATCTTCGGAAGAAGATCCGGATGAAAAAAAGAAGGAAAGCACAGCATCCATGCTGTACACACCATCTAAAACGCTGGATTCTTTTCTGCAGAAGATTTCTGCAACTGCATCCAAAGGCACGCCGATCAACCAATTGGACAAGCGGCTGGAGCTTTTGAAATATTAAAACCTATAGGAGGACTGATACTATGACAATTCAGGAACTGAGAGAAAAAAGAAGCAAGGCATGGGATACTGCCCGTGACTTTTTGGATTCCAAGCGAAATGAAAGCGGTCTGCTTTCGGAAGAGGACAGCAAGACATACGATGCCATGGAGCAGCAGATCGTGGCATACGGCAAGGAAATCCAGCGGCTGGAACGACAGGCTCAGATTGAGGCAGAAATGAACAAGCCTACTTCTACGCCGATTCAGAACAAGCCGAACGCATCCACTCACAGTGATACCAAGACCGGCATTGCATCGGATGCATATCGTACTGCTTTCTGGAACAACATCCGCAACCGTAATTTTGCCGATGTGAGAAATGCTCTGCAGATTGGCGAAGATACCGAAGGCGGCTATCTTGTGCCGGATGAGTTCGAAAAGAAGCTCATCTCCGCACTTGAAGAGGAAAATGTATTCCGTCCTCTTGCAACGAAAATTCAGACCTCAAGCGGAGACCGCAAAATCCCCGTTATTACGCAGAAGGGCGAAGCAACGTGGATGGAGGAGGAAGAGGCTTATACACTCTCCGATGACGCTTTCGGACAGATTGCTCTCTCCGCTTACAAGGTCGGTACGGCTATCAAGATCTCTGAGGAGCTTCTCAATGATTCTGTTTTCGACCTGCCGTCCTACATTGCAAAGGAATTTGCAAGAAGAATCGGCACAAAGGAAGAGGAAGCCTTCCTCATCGGTGACGGCAAGGGCAAGCCTACCGGCATTTTTGCTGCGACAGGCGGTGCGGAAAACGGTGCGACCACAACAGGTGCAGCTATCACTTTTGATGATGTAATCGAGCTGTTCTACTCCCTCAAGAGTCCGTATCGCAAGAAAGCTATGTGGGTGCTGAATGAGCAGACCGTGAAGGCGCTCCGTAAAATCAAGGATAATACGGGCAATTTCATCTGGCAGCCTTCTGTCAGTGCAGGACTTCCCGACACCATCCTGAACCGCCCCTATGTGACCTCTGTATATGCTCCGACTATTGCGGCAGGTGCAAAGGCAATTGCATTCGGCGACTATTCCTATTACTGGGTGGCTGACAGACAGGGACGTTCTCTTAAGCGTCTGAATGAGCTTTTCGCTATGAACGGACAGGTCGGCTTCCTTGCTTCTCAGCGTGTGGACGGCAAGCTGATTCTGCCCGAGGCCGTAAAGACTCTTACAATCAAAAAGGCGTGATAGCATGATTACCCTGAACGAAGCTAAAAATTATCTTCGTATCGACTATGAGGAGGATGACAAGCTCATCCTCCAACTGCTCGATACGGCAAAATCACTGGTCAAGGACGTGGGCAGAATGGACGAGGAACGCTTTTCAGAAAACGAAGATGTGGTACGGACAGCAATGCTTTACACGGTTTCTTATCTCTATGAAAACCGCAATACCGCAGACTTTTCCAAGCTGACGTTAACGCTTCGTGCCATGCTGTTTGCACAGCGAGAGGGTGTGATGTAATGGAAATTGGAACACTCAATCAGCGAATTACCTTTCTGGAAAATCGTGTTGTTACCGATGAAATCGGCAATCACACTGCTGTGTGGGACGAAGCTTTTTCCTGCTGGGCAAAAGTGACTTTGAAAGCTTCTTCGGAGCATACGGACGCTGGTGTGACCAAAGAAACACAAACACTGGAATTCCTCATTCGGCAAAGTCAGCACTGGATGCCGTCTGTAACAGGCAATCGCATCCTGTTTCAGGGGAACATTTATGACATCATCGGTATTACACCGGATTATCTGCACAAGGATTATCTGAAACTTATGGCAGAAGCCAGAAAGGCAGGACAAAATGGCCAGTATTGACGATCTTGCAGAGGAAATCATGCAGGGCTTGCAGGAATATGCAGACCTTGCGGATACTGCCATGAAAAAAGCAGTCCGGAATTCTGCAACGCAAGTGAAAAATGAGATCTCTGCCAATGCTCCTGCGGACACCGGAAAGTATGCGAAAAGCTGGGCAACGAAAAAGACTGGCGAAAACAGTCACTCTTTGGAGATGACTGTACACAGTAAAAATCGTTACCAACTGGCACATTTATTGGAGAAAGGTCATGCCAAGCGTGGCGGTGAACGTGTATCCGGCAAACCGCACATTGCTCCTGCGGAAGAAAACGGTGTACAGTTGCTGGAGCATTTGATCGAGGAGGCATTGTCATGACTTACGAAGAAATCGCTGAAATGCTGGAAGAAATGGGGCTGCCCTTTGCCTATCATCATTATGCAGAAGGCGAAAGTCCTGAACCGCCTTTTCTGCTGTTTCTATCTCCTGGAGAGAATACATTTTCAGCGGATAATGTGGCATATTTCAGTTTTAAGCAACTGGACATTGAATTGTACACGGATAAAAAACTGCCGGAACTGGAAGAACAGGTGGAGGCAGTGCTTGCCCAGCATGAAATTTATTACACAAAAACAGAACTATTCATTGATTCGGAAGAATTGTATGAAGTACTCTATGAGATGGATGCCTGAGTCCGAGGCAGGATGCTGCACGAGGACGAATGGTATGCCGACATTAGATTTTAGGAGGCTGGTATATATATGGCAATGGAGAAAAACAAGGTAAAATTCGGTCTGAACAAAGTTCACTATGCAAAAATCACCTCTTATGATGAAGAAGGTGTGCCGACATTTGCAAAGCCGGTTCGCATTCCCGGTGCAGTATCGCTGTCTATCGAGGCAGAAGGTGAAGCATCCAATTTTTACGCTGACGATGGTGTGTATTATGTGATCAACAATAACTCTGGTTACACTGGAGATCTTGAAATCGCACTGGTTCCGCTTGAGTTTGCGACAGACATTCTCGGTGAGAAGCTGGATGGAAAGGGCGTTCTCACGGAAACCAATACCGCAGAAGTATCGCAGTTTGCACTGCTGTTTGAATTCAGTGGCGATAAGAATAAAATTCGTCACTGTCTGTTCTGCTGCTCTGCCTCTCGTCCGGCAACAGAATCCAGCACCATTGAGGACGAAAAGGAAGTTAAAACGGAAACGCTGTCTTTGACCGCAACGGCATTGAACAGTGGTTTGGTAAAAACTAAAACCTGTGAGAAAACGGATGCTGAGGTTTATGAGAATTGGTACAAGGCGGTATATATGCCAAATCTGGCTGCCGCTGTACAGAGTGGTAAAGCATCCGCAGCATCTGTGAAAGCGTAAGGAGGTGGCAGTATGGCAATTCAGAAAAATATTACAATTGATGGGATTGAAGTGCCTTTTAAGGCAAGTGCAGCAGTTCCCAGATTGTATCGCTTGAAATTTCGCAGAGATATTTATCAGGACTTTGCAGCACTGCAAAAGTCTGTGGGAGAAAATACAGAGGAATCCTCTGCACTGGACATCGAGAGCCTTGAGGTGTTTGAGAACATCGCCTATATCATGGCAAAACACGCCGATGCAGCCATTCTGGCTTCTCCGGATGAGTGGCTGGAACAGTTTAACACGTTCAGTATTTATGAGATTTTGCCGCAACTGATCAATCTCTGGGGTTTGAACGTAGAAACACAGGTCAAGTCTAAAAAAACATCGCCCGATTGACCGACCGATGACCACACCGCTGTTTTTGTTGCGGTGCGTTCAGCTTGGTTTGTCAATGG
>ENA-OQEX01000901-OQEX01000901.1-human-gut-metagenome-genome-assembly--contig:-NODE-901-length-12976-cov-2.242198_pt1 | contig 12976 bp, 19 predicted proteins | sample MGYA00242802_ERZ504649 | MGnify/ENA primary metagenome ERZ504649 (study PRJEB26092, sample SAMD00036194) | human gut metagenome | host: Homo sapiens | study: EMG produced TPA metagenomics assembly of... | reverse complement strand
CCGCCTGATCCGACACCGCTGGCCGTGGTCGTGCACTTCCAGGCCGAGCCGCGTCGCCGAAGCCGCCCGCTCCTATGACGAGCAGGTCACCATTGTGACCACGGACGACATTCCCGGTACCGGCCGCGCCGTGCAGTGCGCAATGGCGCAGCTCACCGAGGCTGGCAAGTCGATGGCCCGGTGCTGATCGCCGCCTCCGACATGCCGCTGCTCGACAGCGAGACGCTGCACCGTCTGGTCGAATTCCACACCGCCTCCGGCAACGGCGCCACTGTGCTCACCACCATCCTCGATGACCCGACCGGCTACGGCCGCATCATCCGCGATCGCGAAGGCAACGTGCTGCGCATCGTTGAACAGAAAGACGCCAACCGCAGCGAACTCGCCGTGCAGGAAGTGAACACCTCAGTCTACGTGTTCGAGCTTCCGTGCTTACCGAGCAATCGCCGGACTGAAGTCGAACAACGCGCAGGGTGAGTTCTATCTGACCGACGCGCTGGAAACCGCCAAGGCCGCTGGCAAGGTCGGCGCGTTCGCCGCTCCGGATCCGCTCACCGTCGAAGGCGTGAACGACCGCGTGCAGCTGGCCGCGCTGTCCAAGACCTACAACCGCCGCGTCTGCGAGCGCTGGATGCGCGACGGCGTGACCATTCTTGACCCGGAAACCACCTGGATCGAGGACGATGTCCAAATCGGCCGCGACGCCACCATCCTGCCCGGCTCCTTCCTGCAAGGCCACACGGTGGTCGGCGAGGACGCCATCGTCGGCCCGTACACCACCCTGATCGACGCAACCGTGGACGAAGGTGCCGTGGTCGAGCGTTCCCGCGTACAGGAATCGCACATCGGCGCACGCACGAACATCGGCCGTGGACCTACCTGCGCCCGGGCAACGAGTTCGGCGAGGATGCCAAGGCCGGCGCGTCGTCGAAATGAAGAAGGCGCACATCGGCAACGGCACCAAGTGCCGCACCTGAGCTACGTGGCGACGCCCAGCTTGGCGACCACACCAACATCGGCGGCGGCACCATTACCGCCAACTATGACGCGTGCACAAGAACCGCACCACCATCGGCTCCGGCTGCCACGTGGGTGCCGGCAACCTGTTCGTGGCCCCGGTTGAAGTGGGCGACAACGTGACCACCGGCGCCGGTTCCGTGGTGCGCCACGCCGTGCCGAGCGACACGATGGTCTACTCCGAGAATACGCAACACAACGTCGAGGGCTGGAAGCCCGCCTGGGAGCGCTGAACCATGCCCGCACTTCAGGATTCCATCAACGCCGTCCGCGTGGCCGCCGAGGCCGCGGACCGTATCAAAGCCACCGACATCGTGGCCTTCGACGTAGCCGACCTGCTCGGCATCACCGACATCATGATGATCGCCGGCGCCTCCAACGAGCGTCAGGTACTGGCCGTGGCCGAGGAAATCGAAAAGGACCTGTTCCTTAAGTGCTCCGGCCGTCAGCCGCGCTCTCGCGAGGGCCTGACCGAGGGCCAGTGGGTGCTGCTTGACTACGGTGATTTCGTGATTCATGTCATGCACGAGGAATCGCGCGAATTCTACGGGCTCGAACGACTCTGGCGCGACTGCCCGGCCATCGATCTTGAACTCGCACACCCGGAAACGGCGGAGCATGCGGAAGATGCTGCCGTCACCACCGCGTAACGTGCGAATCACATAACGCTGATATTCGCTGATATTCGTGTGTCGGGCTGCCTGTTGCCAAACATCATTGACGGCATCAGGCAGCCCTCCCCTTTTTCCTGTTTCCTCACTGGAACCGAAAGGATCGTCACTATGACCAATCATGTTCGTTCCGTTTTCCTTATCCGTCATGGACGCACCTCCTACAACGCCGCTCACAAGCTCCAAGGCCAGGTCGACATTCCGCTGGACGCCGTGGGTGAATGGCAGGTCAAGCAGACCGCCGCGGCCTTGAAAAGGCTGTACGTCGATCGTCGGCCGGAAATCAACCACCGGTTCATTGTCTGCTCCGATTTGAAGCGTGCGCACGCCACCGCGCAAGCTTTCGCCGACGTATTGGGTGGAATCGAGCCCGTCGATGATCGTCGCGTCCGTGAACGCAGCTTCGGTGATTGGGATGGCCATGCCGTGGCCGAACTGGCCGAACGCTACCCCGAGGACTTCCGTTCCTGGATGGAGTCTCGGGGCGGCGAGCTGAAGTATGGTGCCGAGCCCAAGGAAGCTGTGGGCAAGCGCGGCGTAGAGGCTCTTGAGGACTGGTCCACGCGTGCCGGAGACGACACGGACCTGTTCGTGTTCTCGCACGGCGCATGGATTGCGCAGACATTGCAGACCCTGTTGGGCATTTCTGCAATCGATCCGACCTTTTCTACGGTGGTTTCATTGCGTAATGCGCACTGGGTGCGCTTGGTGCCGATGGACAATCCCGATGGCACTGTGCGCTGGCGTCTGCTGGACTACAATCACGGTCCGGCCATCGCCGACACCGACGAGTGGGAACGCGAACGCTGATCGTGTCACGGCTCCCCTGCTGAGCCAACAGGTTCAGTGTATTCGAAAAACCGTTCAAGCAGTAATTGAATAACCCAATGCCTGAATAATGGCGGAAACAAGCCAAAAAGTGTCGCCAAATCCCACTTTTGCCATTTGGCGACACGCCGGCTTTTGCCAGAATCGACATCTCGTCGTAATGTATACGAGGTCCAAACAAACGGGCCAACAATTGAAAACGGGGCTATAGCGCAGCTGGTAGCGCATCGTCCATGGCATGGAGAGGGTCGGGGTTCGAATCCCCTAGCTCCACAATCAAGGCCGGTGCTTCATGCACCGGCCTTTCTCGTTTTCTGGCCTATCGGCCGACTTTTGCGCAACATTCCCCGGAAAGCGTCGCCAAGGGGACGCTCTTCCGATTGGCGCGACACCGGCGTGAGCGATAACAGTAATCGCCACTACAATGAGGTGTGGTCCCTATCGTGTTGATCATCAAAGGAGACAAAAACATCGTGACCGTCACCCGTGTATATATCGCCAGCCTGAAGGCGCCAATGGCCGCAACGTCGTCGCTTACGGCATGCTCAACGCATTGACTTCCAAGTACAAGACCATGGTGTTCCGCCCTGCTGTGTCCAACCATGACGAATTCACCCCGATCCTGCTCGCCGCCTCCAATGCCGGACTCGGCGTGGCCCTGTCCACCGGCCTCGATGTGCACAAGGTGCGCGAGGATAAGGACACCGCCCGTGGCGATATCGTCGGCGCGTTCAACGATGCATGGACGTTTCCCGCGCGGACGCCGCCTGATCGTGGGCACCGACAAGTCCCACGTCAACGATCCGACCAGCTATGAATTCGACGCGAATGTCGCCGCTGATCTGAAGGCCGGCGTGTTCCTAGCCGTGTGCACCATCGACCGTTGGCCGCACGAGCTCGACGAGACCGTCAAGCTGTCCATCGAGGGCATGGAGGCCGCTGGCAACAAGGTGCTCGGCATCTTCGTGACCGGATGCGAGCCGCGCCACGCTTTCTCCGTTAAGGAGACCCTCGCCAAGTACGGCCTGCCGGTCTGGACTCTGCCGCAGGTGCCGTTCACCGATGAATCCACCAAGGATCTGGCGCTGGAGACCTTCCGTAAGAACGCTCCCACCGATGAAGTGCTCGCCGCGCTCGATGTGGACGTCACCGCGCCCATCACCCGTACGCCTTCCAGTTCGGCCTGCTCGGCAAGGCCAAGAGCAACAAGAAGACCATCGTGCTGCCCGAAGGCGAGGAGGACCGCATCATCAAGGCGGCCGACTACCTGCTTGAGCGCGAGATCGTGAACCTCATCATCGTGGGCAACAAGGACGCCATTCTGGCTCGCGGCAAGGAACTGGGCCTGAACTACTTGGAGCGCGCCCGCTTCCAGGCTATGGACGACGAGAACGTGTTGAAGCCCATGGTCGCCAAGCTGTGCGAGTTGCGTGCCAAGAAGGGCATGACCGAGGAGCAGGCCCGCAAGCAGCTGGCCGACGCCAGCTACTTCGGCACCATGCTCGTGGTGCTCGCTACGCCGACGGCCTGGTCTCCGGCTCCGTGAACTCCACCGCCAACACCGTGCGCCCGGCCCTGCAGGTCATCAAGACCAAGCCCGGCCAGAAGCTGGTCTCCGGCGCATTTCTCATGTGCTTCAAGGACCATGTGGCCGTGTTCTCCGACTGCGCCATCAACCTCAACCCGGATGCCGAGCAGCTTTCCGAAATCGCGTTGCAGTCCGCCGAGACCGCACGTGCCTTCGGCATCGACCCGAGGTCGGTATGCTCTCCTACTCCACCCTCGGCTCCGGCAAGGGACCGGACGTGGACATGGTCGAGGAAGCCACCAAGCTGCTCAAGGAGAAGGCTCCGGATCTGCCGGTGGTCGGTTCCATCCAGTTCGACGCCGCCTGGTCCCCCACCGTAGCCGCCACCAAGGCCAAGGGCAACGATGTGGCCGGACACGTCAACGTGTTCGTCTTCCCGGACCTGTGCGCCGGCAACATCGGCTACAAAGCCGTGCAGCGCTCCTCCGGCGCCTTGGCCATCGGCCCGGTGCTGCAGGGTCTCAACAAGCCGGTAAACGACCTGTCCCGTGGTGCTCTGGTGCAGGACATCATCAACACCATCGCCCTCACCGCCATCGAAGCGCAGTGAGCCCGGCTTGGCTCCCGGTGGCTCCCGCCAGCGGGAGCCACCGTAATGCTTATTTTGTAGCAAGCAACGAGTAATCTAATCAACGGTAACCCGTGTCTCACGGGAACATTCAATCACAATGGAGGATGCCCACAATGGCGAAAACCGTCCTTGTCATCAATTCCGGCTCCAGCTCGATCAAGTACCAGCTGGTTGATCTCGAATCCGGCGAAGGCCTCGCTTCCGGCCTCGTCGAGAAGATCGGTGAGCCGGTCGACGGCCACTACAAGCACGAGTACAACGGCGAAAAGCACGAGCTTGAAGAGCCGATTCACGACCACGAGCAGGGTCTGAAGCGCGTGCTCGGCTTCTTCGAGGAGTACGGCCCGAACCTGTCTGAGGCTGGCATTGTCGCCGTCGGCCACCGTGTGGTGCAGGGTGGCTCCATCTTCCCGAAGCCGGCCCTCGTGACCAACAAGACCATCAACCAGGTCAAGGATCTGGCTGTGCTCGCCCCGCTGCACAACGGCCCGGAGGCAAGGCGCCGAAGTCATGCGCTCCCTGCTGCCGGACGTTCCGCAGATCTTCGTCTTCGATTCCTCCTTCTTCTTCCAGCTGCCGAGGCGCCAGCACCTACGCGCTGAACAAGGAAATCGCCGATCAGTACCACATCCGCCGCTACGCGCCCACGGCACCTCCCACGAGTACATCTCCTCCGTGGTGCCGGACGTCGTCGGCAAGCCGGCTGAAGGCTGAAGCAGATCGTTTTGCACATCGGCAACGGCGCTTCCGCTTCCGCTGAGGTCTCCGGCAAGCCGGTTGAGACTCCATGGGTCTGACCCGCTTGAGGGCCTGATGATGGGTGGCCGTACCGGTGACATCGACCCGGCTGTGGTCTTCCACCTGATTCGCAACGCCCACATGAACGTGGACGAGCTTGACGCCCTGTTCAACAAGCGTTCCGGCATGATGGGCATGACCGGCTATGGCGATTTGCGTGAGGTTCACCGTCTGGTGTCCGAGGGCAATGAGGACGCCAAGCTGGCTCTGGATGTCTACGTGCACCGCATCGTCAGCTACATCGGCAACTACACCTACCAGATGGGTGGCTGCGACGTGATCACCTTCACCGCTGGCGTGGGCGAGAACGACGACGTGGTCCGCAAGATGGTGTGCGACAAGCTCGCTCCGTTCGGCGTCAAGCTGGACGAGGAGAAGAACGCCACCCGCTCCAAGGAACCGCGCATCATCTCCACTCCGGACTCCTCCGTGATCATCGCCGTGATCCCGACGAACGAAGAGCTGGCCATCGCCCGCAAGTCCGCCGCAATCGCCGAAGCCGGCACCGACACCTACGGCAACACCTTCGCCAAGTAAGTAACCGCCGTTAGGCATCTCACCAATCTCTAGTTGCAACACTATGGGGCTGATTCCGATTGGAATCAGCCCCCATTCGTATATGGTCATGAGACCACTACCCCCGCGTCATACTCCCCTCAGTCGCCTCCGGTGGACAGATCCACTCAGAGAGGGGATCCAGGCCCTATAACTTGGCTCCCTTCTCTGAGGGGAGCTGTCCGCGTAGCGGACTGAGGGGAGTTCCACCAGAACACAGGACCTTACTGCCTCAGCATGCCACTCCACATACCGACGAAATCAGGCAAGGTCTTGCGCGTGGTGGCCACGTTGATGACCTCGATATCGGGAATACGCAGCCCCAGCATCGCGGCGAACGTGGCCATACGGTGATCAGCATAGGTTTCCATCACGGCACCGTGCAACGTCTCCGCCGGCACCGGTTCGATACGCAATCCATCAGGCAATTCCTCAGCCGCTCCCCCAACACGACGAATCTCGTTGACCAATGCCTCCAGACGATTCGTTTCGTGGCCGCGCAGGTGACCAATACCAACCATGTCTGTCGATTTATCAGCAAACACCAGAATCGCCGCCAACGAGGGCGCAATCTCCCCGGCCGCCGTCAAATCGAACGTACCAGCCCACGCACGGTGCCGTCACCGGTCACCTCGCAATAGCGCACGCCGCCGATGGTCGGGAACGATACTTCGGCACCCATCTGCTCCAGATATCCGGGCAACAGGCCGCCCGGCTGGGTGGTGGTTCCAGGCCAATGAGGCACCCGGACCGTGCCGCCGGCGATCAATGCCGCGCCGAGGAATGGCGCCGCGTTCGACAGATCGGGCTCAACGGTCACCTTGCTCGACAGTTGCATTGCGCGCGGTTCAACCGTCCATGTGCGGGCGGATTCGTCGGCCTCAACCGCACCGCCGGCACCGGTCACATCGGCCACGGTCATGCGAATGTGCGGCAGGCTCGGGGTCTTCTCCCCCGTGTGCGCGAGGTGCAGACCGCCAGGCAGTTTGGAACTAATCAGCAACAGGCCGGAGATGAACTGGGAAGAACCGGACGAATCGATGCTGACCTGCGCCTGGGCAGCCGGCAAGGTTGCAGGCGGCGTAATAGTGAACGGCAGACGGCCAACCTCGCCGTGGTAATCAACCGTTGCACCCAGCTGTTCCAAACCGTCAAGCACCGGCTTCATCGGACGTGCATAAGCCTGTTCGTCGCCATCAAAATTCACTGGGCCATCTGCAAACAGGGCAAGGCCGGGCACGAAACGCATCACCGTGCCGGCCAGTCCGCAGAACACATTGACGTTGCCATGGAATCGGCCGGATACAGGAGGAGTAACCGTTACGGTGGTGTCGGTTGCGGAATCCACGTCGCAGCGGACACCGAGGGCTTCGAGTGCGCCCATCATAAGGTCCGTGTCGCGCGAACGCAGCAGGCCAATCAGAGTAACGGGCTTGCTGCCGAGGGCGGCGAGAATCAGGTAGCGGTTGGATAGGGACTTGCTGCCCGGCACCGTTACCGTAGCGTTCAACGGCTGTGCGGCGAGCGGGGCAGGCCAGAGATTCGTGAGTCGTTCAGTCATAAGGCCAAATCTATCAAACAAATTATTCACCGGTCGGCAGCGATGCGGGATTCGATCTGCTGATCAGGTGCGGAAGACGGCTGCTCAAAACCGCCTTCGATGGCCTGCGCGTGCAACAACTGAGCGGCCGCGCGATCGGCCTCGATGGCGGCGATCTGGCGCGAGAACACGATGAACCAGCCTAGGAACGCCAGACCAGCCAACGCCTCCACATTGGTGAGGGTGTTGTGACCCATCATCATATTGACCCAGAATGCAGCGCATACGAGCGCGGTCAGGTCGGAGGCACCATCACTGCTTTGGACAGGCGTGGCGCAAGCCACGGCAGGAGCACGAACAGCAGCAGCATGACGAACGGCAGGCCTTTGGCGCATATATTGTGCAAGAGATTGTGTGGCGTGTACCGAAACACGCCGATGCCGATGAATGCCAGGCCGGCCACCATCAGCAGGAAGGACAGAATGGAGATGCGCAGCATGAAATGTGGGATTTCGTAGCCGCGATTCGGATCTCTGTTGGTGCGGTCGTGCCAGAGGCGCTGTAGCCGTTCGGTGGTCACCAGTTCGGAGATGGCGAAGTAGCTGACGATGATGATGCATGTGCCGGCAAGAATCAGCGTGGAGTTGAACATACGGGCCGCAAACGTGGTTCTGTCGCCGAGCTGCGAAAAGTTGTTGTGATACCAGTATGGGTCGTCGGTGGTCATGCCGGCGGTGACCACGCCGGAGATGACGAAGAACGGCAACAGACTGGCAATAGTTTTGGCGTTCATCATCTCCGCCTGTACAAAGGTCATGTACCCCACCACGCCGGCGAAGGCGGCGCAGACGCTGGAGATATAGCCGGAGAAGATGGCATTGCCCATCATGTCGTTGGCCGCACCGATGAGTGCAAAAGACGACAGGAAAATGGTCGAGGCATACACCACCGAAAGGGCGACGATTTCGAAAATGCGACGAATCGGTGCAAACCAACCATGTTTGAGGTTCAATGAACGTGATTTGCGCGCATAGCCAATAATGAAGGAAATGACGCCGCATGCCGCCACGATGCCCGAACATACCATGAATCGGCGTTGCGTCAGCTGCCAGATGGCCGGCGCGTATTCCATGTACAGGTTCATCGATACCGCGCCAACGACGGCGCAAATCAAGAAGGAGATGAGTCCGGAGGTTTCTGCACGCTGATGACGTCCCATGCCGGGCCTCCCCTATCTATTCGATGCCGCGTTATCTTTCAACAACAAACAAAACTCCCCCCGAGGACAACGCTTTACTAGCAAGCCAGCGGGATTTGGCTGTCGCCATTCTACTGAAAATCTGAAACACTACAAAAAAACGATTATGTACGGGCTTCTTAGCCTTTGCGACTATCGTTACCGCCTTGCCGAGTACCGTTGTTCATGCAGAAAGAAAGCAGTATTGGACACAATCGAATGAGCGTGTCAGTATCGTTGAAAAGTAATGAATGACGGTTCTATCGGTTCAACCTTTAAGGGACGAACCAGCCGCGGTACCATGGCGCTGATGCATGACTATGCCGAGCTCATCAATGAATTACGTCCGACAGCAGAGCAATTCACCGAGATCGAGCAATACTGGGTCAAACGAATTCAGGCGTTCTTCACCAGCAAACCATTCAAGCTGGAGTCCGACAACTCGCTTTCCGTTGATGCGGCCGTGGAACATCTGCTGCGGCAGGCAGCGCAGCGGCGAAGGGAGAATCCGGGCACCATGTACGTCGGCACCGTCCTGCAGCATCTCGTCGCGGCAAAGCTCACCATCGTTGCTCCGGAAGTGGAAATCAACGGCGCGTCCGTTGCTGATGATCCGAGTCCGCGGCTTCCAACGGTGAGGCCGCGGACCGTCTCACAAAACCGTCCGCGGCTCCGCCCTCCTGTTTCGTCGCAACTGACTACACCGACGGGTTCGGGCGCTTCGTCACGAAAACGCCATTGCGATGCACCGTATACGCGCCGCCGTCACTGCCCCGTTCCGCCCGGAACAGGACGATCGGCTCCCCTGCGATGTCGCGCAGTTCGACATCCGATCTGCCACGTGTCAGATAGAAGTCGAATATGGCGTCGTCGGATTGACGCACGGTGTGCAGAACGTCAGAGTCACGCCGCGTGGCGGGCGACCGGCAGGTTCGCTTCCGGCTGCCGGCCATCCTGCGGCTGCGCGGCAAGCCAGCCTCCCACGAATCGCGTCAGATCGCTCACGCCCAGATCGCAGCCGAGGAAATACGCCTCCCCTTCGCCGTACGTGTTGCGGGTGATCGCGGCCATGCCGTCAAGCTCCCACTCATCCGCTTCTTCGCCGGCATACGAGGCAAGCACCTGCACATGCGGTCCGGCGACGGTCACGTCACCGAGCTTGTCGATGACGCGATCGAGCCAGTCGAAATCCCAATGGTCTTCGATGGGCTGGAGCGATCTCAGCTGAAGATGGCAAGGGCCACGGTGTTGACGCCGGCCTGGCCCATCAGGCGGATGTCGTCATCCCAGATTTCCTCCGGCCATTGGTCGGGACTATAGTCGCCACCGAAAGCGATGCCGCGTCCGTCCGCGGTCAGCAGTTTTGGCCATACGAAGTCACGTCATGCACGCACGGTTATCTCCTTTGGCAGGCGGCGCAGGGCCACGACCCATATCGGATACCAGCTGATAGACACTCCTGGCCGATAGTCGACACGCCGCCGGTTCCGGCCCCACTGCCGGAACGACATGGGTATGTTCATGACCGCCGACCGCAGGAACGAACAGGCCCGTCCGCCACGGACCGCATCTTGCGGTTCAGGCGGACGGGCCTTATGGGAGGGATGGGAACGGGAGATCAGTTCTTAATAACTGCCTGCGCCTCATCGTCGACGATCTCGCCGGAAGCGAGCTTGGCTTCGAGCTCCTCAACGATCTGCGCATGCATCTTCTCATCGATCTTGACCTTGAACCAGAACACGACGAGGCTGAGGATGATGAGAACAAGCGGGACGTAGAAGGCGAAGGTCTTGAACGTGGCGATGTTGGACGCGGTCATGTCGGCTGCCGTGGCATGACCGGTCATGCCAGCCGCGAGGGCAACGGCACCGACCGCACCGTTGGACATCGCGCCGCCGATCTTGTCGAGCATGGGACGCACCGACAAGGTGACCGCCTCGTTGCGCTTGCCGTTCTTCAGCTGGCCGTATTCGATGGAGTCGGTCAGCGACAGAATCGCGGTCATCTGGATGAACTGCGCAGGCACATAGAAGAAGATCAGGGCGACGATGACGACCGGCAGGTTGCTGGAGAACAGGGCGAGCATCGTGTAGCCGATGATCATGGAGACCATGCCGCCGGTGAACAGGTAGCGACGGGGAATCCAGCGGTTGAGAATCGGGTACAGCGGCGCATGATGAATCCGGCGATCAGCGGAATGATGCCGGTGATGGAGAAGGCGGCAGGCTCGTCAAGCACGAACACGAAGAGGTAGTACATCACACCGGTCGTGATGACGTTTGCGATGGCGTACAGCAGGTAGGACAGGGCGACCCACAGCAGCTGGTCGTTCTGGAACAGCGCCTTGAACGCCTCGAACGGGTTGCCGTTCTTCTGGGCCTTGGCACGCAGCGCGCTGGTGCTTTCCTTGGTGCCAAAGGCGACGGTCCAGGCGGTAATCAGCCGAGGAGCGCGACGATGAAGCCGAAGGAGGTCCATCCGGCCTGGCCCTGGCCCTTGGCGCCGGTGAACGTCCAGGTGAAGTAGCTGACGATCGGGATGACGATGACGGTGATGCCGTTGTAGCCGATAGAGCCGGTGAAGGTGCCAAGGGCGGTGTAGGTGGAACGTTCGTGGGAGTCGGAGGACAACGCCGGGATCATGCCCCAGTAGGAGATGTCACGCAGGGAGTAGAACACGTCAAGCACGATGAACGTGATGATGAACAGCACGATGAACAGCGTGGTATTCACGTTGACCAGTCCGAACATGCCGGAGAAGATGAGCATGATCAACACGGAGGAGACCAGTCCGCCGATGAACTGCCACGGGCGGAAACGGCCCCACTTGGTGGTGGTGTTATCCACGAGGTTGCCCAGCAGCGGATCGATGAAGATCTCGGCGATGCGGATAACGACGATCAGGCCGGTGATGACGGCGATCATTTGGGCGGCTAGAGCCTTGCTGTAGCTGACGAACAGGCAGCTGGTGACGTACGTGACGAAGTACGTGCTCATCGCGTTGTAGAAGGCAGCCTGCCCCAAGTTGCCGCACGCGTAGGCGATGCGCTGGCCTAACCCGCCCTTCCTGCGGACGTCACCGTCCGCGACATTTTCGTTGCTCATTAATCTTCTCCTTAAGAACCCAGAGCATGGAATCACTCATTGATTTGTAAAGTATAGCATACGAGTTTTATCACCGTAAGCATACGAGTTTTATCACCGTAAGCATACAAGTTTTATCACCGAAAGTAAAAAGCATTAGTAAACAAGGAGATAAACAGCGTGTCGCAAGGATGGGATAACATGAGCTGAACCGAGACATTGCATGGACGCGGCGTAGCGTCGACGGCAAGCAGTGCCAGTGATTTGGAAGCGGTAAACAGGATTTGCGTTTTATATAAAAACTGTTTATCCTTTTCGGTAAAGGAGGCCCCGGCCTCTTCCATAATATCATTCACAACGAGGTAATGACAGAAAGCAGGAGAACATGACAGACGTCACACATGTCGATCGCGCATCGCAGGCTTGGCTGACCGACCGACGGTGTTCGAGGTGAACCGGACTCCGGCCCATTCCAGCCACAAGTGGTACGCCCGCGACCCCCAGAGCGGACAATGGTCCGATCTCAAGCAGAGCCTTGACGGCGAGTGGCGGGTCGAGGTCGTTCAGGCCGCCGACATCAACCTCGAAGAGGAACCCGCGACGGCCGAGTCGTTCGACGACTCCTCGTTCGAGCGTATCCAGGTTCCGGGCCACCTGCAGACGGCCGGTCTGATGAACCACAAGTACGTGAACGTCCAGTATCCGTGGGACGGCCACGAGAACCCGTTGGAACCGAACATCCCGGAGAACAATCACGTCGCGCTCTACCGCAGGAAGTTCACCGTCTCCGCCCCCGTGGCAAACGCCAAGCAGGCCGGCGGATCGGTGTCGATCGTGTTCCACGGCATGGCCACGGCGATCTACGTGTGGGTCAACGGCGTGTTCGTCGGCTATGGCGAGGACGCTTCACGCCCAATGAGTTCGACATCACCGAACTGCTGCACGACGGGGAGAACGTCGTGGCCGTCGCCTGCTACGAATACTCCAGCGCCTCCTGGCTTGAGGATCAGACTTCTGGCGTCTGCACGGCCTGTTCCGCTCCGTCGAACTCGCCGCCCGCCCGCACGTGCACATCGAGAACACGCAGA
>ENA-OQEX01000900-OQEX01000900.1-human-gut-metagenome-genome-assembly--contig:-NODE-900-length-12984-cov-1.558373_pt1 | contig 12984 bp, 18 predicted proteins | sample MGYA00242802_ERZ504649 | MGnify/ENA primary metagenome ERZ504649 (study PRJEB26092, sample SAMD00036194) | human gut metagenome | host: Homo sapiens | study: EMG produced TPA metagenomics assembly of... | reverse complement strand
AGGTTTACAAAATAACACATGCGCACGCCTTCTCGGTCAAAATCACGAACGGTTGCAGCGATGCCCACGGCGGGGGAACCGTCCGGCCGCTTTAGAGAAAAAGGGCGGCAGCCGGAAGGAAGCGCTTGTGCAATTTGGTGTAGTGGAACGCGGAGAAAGCCTCCGGCAAGCGCCGCAGATTTGCGCAGGAAACGCCGTCCGACAGGTAGGGGATGCCGACTGCGGCCTGAGCTTTGGGCTCTTCGGCTTCAGCACAGAGGATGGTCCCACCGTTTTGGGCGAACTGCGCGAGCAGCGCAGCCACACGGGCATCCAGCGAGAGGCATGGGAGATGATAACCGCCCGGTAGCGCTGGGCGCCCACACAGAGGCGGTTGCCCTCTATGCTGGCATGCTGGCTGAGCATTTGATCGTCTCCTAAATGGAAGGGAATTTGCGCATGCTCCAGCGTTTGAACGGTGGAACGCAGGGCACTATTGAGCCTGTCGATTTCCGCCCTGCTTGTTTCACTGCCGTCATAAAGCGCCAGGCAGATTGCTGGGGATGCAGCACAAGCACGCTGAAATGGACGTTCCCCAGCGTGAGAAGCATTCCGACTCTGCTGATGAAATCGTTAAAATGGCGGTATTCCTTCCACCATGGCTGCTGCACAAAAAGCGCAGCCGGAGCATCCCGCTTGCGAATACCCCCAAGGCTGTAAGGCGCCAGATGCTGGCATAAAAGCGTAACACCATGCACCATCTGGTATTCCGCGATCCGGCGCAGCTCCTCAAAGCTGACATTCCAGCCGCACATGGCAAAGGATTCGCTCAGGATCTGCCGCTTTCCAAGCTGGTGCGCAACGGAGGCGGCTTGTAAGACGGTCAGGCAATCGGAGACGCGGCGACAGGCCAATCAATGCCGGGAATATCAAAACAGGCGTATTGTGGCATGCATGTGCCGTTTGCAGTGAGCTGGCCGGTCATTGTTTTCTCATAGGCCAGGTGGCCGGTTAGCTGCAATCCATTTTCATGGCACCATCCGGCAACCTGTTTTGTATAGCGCTTTGCAAAGAGCTCGGTGATGAGCCGCCAGAAGCGGATGCGCGTTCTATAAGCCGTTTCACTGTGAAAAAAAAGATCCGGTAGCTTTTCCAGAAGAGATTCCTCATATTGCTTTTGATATTCCGCAGGCAGAGAAGGCGTCCAAGGATAGCCGCCGCTTGAAATCTGAGGCTCGTCTGTAAAGAATCCCGCCAAACTTTCTATATAACTGCCTAATCGCCTTTTATACTGCTGATGGAGCTGCGCAGAAAGGCCTCTGTCACTTTGGGCTCCAGAAAGTCCACATAATTCTCGTTCACTTCATAATAAAAGTAGTAAAGGCGGCCGTGTACCGGGATGCTCGCAATGGGCTTCACGCCCTGCTTCAGCGGCGTTATGGAACAGCGCAGGTATTTTTGCTGGTATTTCTCGCCCATTCCGCTCACCGAACCGGCTGCGTTGCCGCTTGGCTTGCCATATTCATCATAGCACCATATAGCCATCCACGCCTTTGGCAGGCGGCCACCGCCATGCGTATATTTTCCATCCACTCATGGCCCATATAGCCGGTGCGGAGTCCTCCGCGCGCGTGTATCACAACGCCGCCGGTTCCGGCTTCGTCCATCTGCGCAATTTGCCGGGCTGTTTCTTCTTTATATAAGCGTGTGTTCCAGGCCCAAAGGGAGATTGGGCGGAATTGTTTGGGGGGATTTATCAGCAAGTCGTCTTTTTTGATATCCATAACGGTGCTCCTTGGTGCATACAGTTTTGTCTTTCTGAAAAATATCATACACGTTTTTGCAAAAAAACACAAGAAAAGCACGAAAAAAGCAGTCATATTGCAGTCATATTAAGCAAATTATACAATTTATTGCTTGAGCCGGTGTGATCAAACACATTGTTTCGTTTGCTTATTTGGTTTGGTCACCTTGGGAACAGGCGCCGCCTTTTTTCTTGACAAACGAATGGTCAGATGGGATAATAAATAGAAAATGACCGTAGTCCGCCGTGAAAGCGCGGATTGAGGAGGAAATCAAAGGATGGCAAAGGAACTGGCCAAACAGTACAGCCCGCAGGATGTGGAAAACCGCATCTATCAGTTCTGGTTAGACGGGCATTATTTCCATGCAAAGCTCGACCCGGAGAAGACGCCGTACACCATCGTGATCCCGCCGCCCAACATTACGGGGCAGCTTCACATGGGCCATGCGCTCGATGAAACGTTGCAGGATATCCTGATCCGTTTCGCCGGATGCAGGGGTATGATACGCTGTGGCTGCCTGGCACGGATCATGCGTCCATCGCCACGGAGGCAAAGATTGTTGAGGCGATGAAAAAAGAGGGCCTAACCAAGGAGGATCTTGGCCGCGAGGGCTTTTTAAAGCGCGCGTGGGAGTGGAAGGCACAGTATGGCGGCAGGATTGTGGAGCAGCTTAAAAAGCTTGGCTCTTCCTGCGATTGGGAGCGTGAGCGCTTTACGCTGGATGAAGGCTGCTCAAAGGCTGTCCGCGAGGTGTTCGTCCGGCTGTATGAGAAGGGCTGATCTATCGCGGCGAGCGTATTATCAACTGGTGCCCCATTGCCAAACCTCGATCTCTGACGCGGAGGTGGAGTATGCGAGAAGGATGGCTCCTTTTGGCATGTGCGCTACCCGTTTGCGGATGGCAGCGGCTATGTTGAGCTTGCAACCACCCGCCCGGAAACGATGCTCGGCGATACGGCTGTGGCCGTCCATCCGGATGATGAGCGCTATCAACACCTAGTGGGGAAAAAGCTGATCCTCCCCTGGTGAATAAGGAAATCCCGTTGATCGCAGACGAATACGTTGAAATGGATTTCGGCACCGGCGTAGTGAAGATTACGCCAGCCCACGACCCGAACGATTTTGAGGTGGGCCTGCGCCATGGTCTCGAAGTCATCAATGTGATGACGGACGACGGCCATATGACAGAAGCGTGCGGCAAATATGCGGGCATGGACATTTACGAGTGCCGCAAAGAGATTGTAAAAGACCTGGAAGAAGGCGGATACCTCGTCAAGGTGGAGCCGATGAAGCACAATGTCGGCTCGTGCTACCGCTGCCACACAACGGTCGAGCCGCGCGTTTCGAAGCAGTGGTTTGTCAAAATGGAGCCGCTTGCAAAGCCCGCGATCGATATCGTGCGCGATGGCACTGTGAAATTTATTCCGGAGCGGATGAGCAAGGTTTATTTCAATTGGATGGATAACATCAAGGATTGGTGCATTTCCCGCCAGCTCTGGTGGGGCCATCGGATTCCTGCTTGGTATTGCCCGGATTGCGGCGAGCTGATTGTCAGCCGGGAGGAGCCAACCGCCTGCCCGAAGTGCGGCTCTCAAAAAATTGTGCAGGATCCGGATACGCTTGACACCTGGTTTTCCTCTGCGCTTTGGCCGTTTTCTACCCTCGGTTGGCCGGATGAAACGCCGGAGCTTAAGCACTATTATCCTACCAACACGCTGGTAACTGGCTACGACATCATTTTCTTCTGGGTGCGCGCATGATTTTTCCGCATGCGAATACACCGGGGAGAAACCGTTTGATACCGTGCTGATCCATGGCCTCGTGCGGGATGCGCAGGGGCGCAAGATGTCTAAATCCCTTGGCAACGGGATTGACCCGTTGGAAGTGATTGAGCAGTATGGCGCGGATGCGCTGCGCTTTGCTTTGGCCACAGGCAACAGCCCGGGCAACGATATGCGTTTTTCTGATGAAAAGGTTGAGGCAAGCCGCAACTTTGCCAATAAGATCTGGAACGCGGCACGGTTTATCCTCATGAATCTCGACGAGAATGAGCCGGCGCCGCATCTGCCGAAGGAACTGGCACTGGAGGATAAATGGATTCTGAGCCAGTTTAACGCCGTCGTCAAAGAGGTGACGGATAACCTTGAGAAATTCGAGCTCGGTATGGCGGTGCAGAAGCTATATGATTTCATTTGGGACGTGTTCTGCGACTGGTATATCGAGCTTGCCAAAATCCGCCTGCAGCAGGGCGGGGAAGCTGCGGAGCCGGCCAAGGCTGTGCTCGTCTATGTGATGAGCAATACGCTCAAGCTCCTGCATCCGTTCATGCCCTTCATCACGGAGGAGATTGGCAGACCCTTCCGCATGAAGGCGAGGCAATCCTCGTTTCCCCGTGGCCGGTTTATAATCCTTCGCTTGCTTTCTCTGCGGAGGAGGCGCAGATGGAGCGTATTATGCGGGCAATTCGCGCAGTGCGCAATCGCCGCAGCGAAATGAATGTTCCGCCTTCCAAAAAGGCGCATGTCTATATTGAAACGGCGGATGAGGCTACCTTCCGCGGCGCGGCTGAGTTTTTCCAGCGGCTTGCCTATGCTTCTGAGGTGACGGTTGGTTCCACCTTCGAAATTCCCGGCGCTGTGTTGATTGTGGCGGATAGCGCACGGCTCTATATCCCGATGGGCGAGCTGGTGGATTTGGAGGCGGAAAAGGCGCGCCTGACAAAAGAGCTGGAGAATACACAAAAGCAGCTTGCGGGCGTGCAGGCAAAGCTTCATAATGAACAGTTCACATCGAAAGCCCCGGCGCATATCGTGCAGAATCAGCGCGATGCAGCGGCTAAGCTGGAAGAAAAAATACAGATGCTGGAGCAAAGCCTTGCGGAAATGGCAGGCTAAGCTCGATACGTGCTGTAAATTTGAGAAATTTTAATTCTATTACAAAAATTCCCGCAATGAATTTTCATTACGGGAATTTTTTCTTCCTTGCTACATATTTTATTTTTGCACCTGCTGGTGTTTCGGAATGTAAGCTTCCCGTTCCCATATAAAATTCGGATTGATCCATTTTTTTACGGCGCTTTTTTCCTGGCATTTCCCATGCAGCGCTTCACATACTATAGTCGGCAGGGAGGAAGCAGGGTCTGCTTGAAAAACAGCAGCATGCGAAAGCAATGTGTTTCTGATCCCTGTTAGGACGCTCCCCAGGAGCGTCCGGTCTTTTTTTTATCGAATGGGGAATGTAACCTCAAATGCATTTTTGCCGCATGAAAATAAATTTTGAACTGAATTTGAGGGCAGGATACACGCTAATGGGGCCGAATATCCGCCCGAAACCACGCCTTTTTACAATTTTTGTGAAGAGGCGTTTTATAACAGCTCCGCTTTATCCGATAGGGATTGGTTGACAAGTAAATCCGCTTGCTCTGGGTGTGCGTCAAACCATTTTTGTGCAAAGGAGCAAACGGGCACGGCTTTCCTGCCCGATCGCCGGAGTTCTTCGATTGTCATTTTCATAAGCGTCGCCGCCACGCCCTGGCCGCGCAGCGATGGATCTACAAACGTATGGTCAATCGAAACCGTATTTTCGTCCAATGCGGGGAAATCCACTTCGGCAAGCCGTTCCCCGGCCTCATTTTGGGCATAAATTTTATGATTCTCTATAATGAATTGCATTGCAGCCACTCCTTAACCAATTTTATGCTGCCCGGTTTTCGTATGTCGCTCCACCATCGATAGAATTTCTTCAATCTCTGGATACCAAAATAGTTTGCCCGTTTCCAACAAGAAACGAAACGTACGGGGAGACACCCATTTTGCTTGTGCCACTTCCGCTGCCTGTAACTGTAGGCGTTCGCTGGGCGTATCATCCTGCACCAAATAAATATCCCACAATAGTTCTCCGCGTGGGATCCTTTTAAAATTGAATTTGAGAGGGGTAACGCATAGGCCAAGCTCTTCCCTGATCTCCCGGATACAGCCTTGCTGTGTGCTTTCTCCGGCAATCATCCGCCCGGTTGTTAATCCCCAGGCACCCGGCAAGATCTCACATTCTACGCTGCGCTGCTGGATCAGAATTTCGCCCCGGCTATTTTTAATCCCATGCTTCCATCGCCGGGTGATATTCACCGGGCCCGAAAAAGGCGCCTTTGGGCCGGATTTGGCCGGTTCGGTCGCCGCAGGCATTACATACTTCCCAGTATTCCATGGATTCCTCCTTTTTGCGCGTCTGTATTTGTTGCGCTCTTTTTATAGTACAATCTGTATTTTGATGCTTGCATATTCGTTTTGTTACAGGTATAATAGCAGTATTATAAAAATCACGGAGGTAGCAATTGAATGACAGCATTCCATTTATTAACTTCAGGCAACAGTACGGCATCCTCATCTCCCTTTACCATGATCCTTTTAATGGTTGCCATGTTCGCAATTATGTATTTCGTCATGATTCGCCCGCAGAAGAAGCAGCAGAAAAAAGAGCAGGAGATGCGCGATAGCTTCAGGTTGGCGATGAAATCACAACAATCGGCGGGATTATGGGCCGTGTTGTTACGGTCAAAGAGGATTCCCTGATTATTGAAACCGGCGCAGACCGCAATAAGATGCGTATCGCGCGCTGGGCCGTGCAGACCAATAACACCGCGAATGAGAAGCTTGCCGCTGAGCGCGAGGCCGCACAGGCTAAGGCGCAGGAGGAGCGTGCAAAGCGTTCCGCCGAGGAAGGCGGCAAAAAACGCCGCGGCAGAAAGAAAGATCTGGACGAGGTTTCTACCGCAAAAGCGGAAGAGACTGCACAGGCGAAGAAAGACGAAGAATAAATTCGGCATATCCTTGAATTTCCCCTCATATTCTTTATCAGAGAATGTGAGGGGGATTTTTTATGAGCAAAGGGAAAAAGAAAAATGCATCTGAGCAAAACGAAGCGCGCGCGCTGATCCTGCGCATTTTGGTGGGCTTTGTAGCAGGCATGATTGTTATGCTCTTAATGATGGCAATTTTTTCTTCTATTATCGTAAAATCTGACCTTACGGGAGCGGTCGTTTATATTTTGGGCCTGTTAGCATGCTGCTTTGCCACTTTTTTATCCGGCTTTGTTGTAACGAGGCCGTTTCATAAAAAGGGTCTTCCCTTCGGCATTCTGGCCGCGCTTCCGCTGACAGCAGTTGCCTGCATCATGGCGTTGGCGGCAAATCATGGTTCGGTCGCGCCCATTTTTACATCATGGCCGCCGTCATGCTGCTGTGCGGCGCGCTGGGAGGAATTTTTGCGGCAAACCTGCGTAAATTTAAATAGCGACGTTTCTGATAGCGCTATTCCGCATATTCGCGTACGCGAAGGGGAAGGCCGGCTTCCCGCGCTATCCCTTGGCATGCTTTCAGCTCTTGTTCTGAGATGCAGTCTACCACGGAGAGAATGGCCTCCGGCAGCAGGTGTTTGCATTCCTTAGCAAAGGTTAACATTGCATCAAAGGCGGCTTCCCCAAATCTTGGGCGGCACAATCGGTTATAAGAGGCGGCGTCCGGCGCGTTTAAGCTGATCGAAACAGAATCCACCAGGCCCTTAAGCAAGCGCACTGTGGGAAAGCCATGTATGAGGTCGCTCAAACCATTGGTATTGACCCGGATCACACTGTCCGGGTCTTTTTCTTTGAGGTATTTACACACCGCAATCAGCAAGTCTATACGCTCCAGCGGTTCGCCGTATCCGCAGAATACGACCGCTTGATAACGGGAGAGCTCCTTCTGCTCAAACGCTTGGATCACCTCGTCAAAATCTGGCTCATGCTCCAGCCAGAGATTCGCCCCGGAGCCTACACCATCTGATTTTTGGCGGATGCAGAAGGTGCAGCGGCAGGGACACCGGTTGGTGATATTTACATACAGGTTTGCTCCCAGTTCATATAGGATTGTCAAAGAAAACCCTCCCTTTGCTTTCGCGTATCCTATAAGTCTTTTATTATAGCAGGTAATGCTGTGTATCTCAACCAATGTGTGGATTTTTGGTGTTTGTTTAGGCTTTATTTATCCAGTTTATATATTTTTAATACGTTTCCAGGATTAATGTTGTGCAGAATATTGACCTTCTCCCTAAAATCAGATATGATGGTAATGGAATTCGTTGAATTCAAAATCAACAAAAGAAGGGTAGAGGGCAAATGACAAATGTGAAAAAGATACTCGCCATCCTTTTGGCACTATGTATCGTATGCGGTGGTACATCTGTATTGGCGGCCGGTCAAACGGTAACCTATACCTCCCCGACCAGCAGATATCAAGCGCAGAAATTCTCTCATCCAGATGCCGGTGTGGGGGAAATTGACGGGATCATTGAATTATGACAGCGGAGAAAACGACCGCGGGCAGAATTATTCCTGGTCGGCGCAGGGGTATGGGGATTATATGTATGTGGGCACCTGCTATGCGGCCATCTACGCAACGATCAATATTATGGCCAAGCAGAGCGGCGTTGATGTGGAAGTGTTTAAAGCGGGCCTCAATGCGCTTTACAATGGTACGCTTTATATGGGGGATTTAGAAAACAATCCGAGCGACGCACGGCGCAGTATTCTGGTGCGCGTCAATGTGCGCACAGGCGAGGTAAAGCTCGTGGCAGAACCCAAAAATATGGGCGGTTATCGTGCATCGATCACCTATAACGGCAAGCTCTATTTCGTGGCGGCGGATGCAAGCCCTATCTTCTGGAGATTGATCCGGAAAATAACGATGCAACGCAGGTTGTATATACCTGTGCGCGCCCAAGCGATCCGTTCATTTCGGTTGGCATCCGTGGGCTGGCTGTGGTAAACGGTATGCTGATTGCAAGCATGATCGGCGATAATGGAACCTATATTGTGGCCTCTGAAAATCCGTCCGCAGGGCAAGCGTCCTTTGAAACGATCGGCACGCAGGAGGATTTGCTGGATACCCGGCTTATATGTATAACGACAGCATTTTCGGCGGCGCGATTTGGGATATGATCGGCTTCCAGGATAAACTGTATTTCACGGTTGTCACCGGAAAAGCGGGCAATAAACAGGCGTTTGCCATGTTCTGCGGGGAACAAGATGAGGCGACGGGCGAATGGTCTTACCGCCTGATCATTGGCGATGAAGCGGACGGGGCCCGTTATCCCTTTGGCCTGGGAGCCGACCGATCCGGTGCGGCTAACCTGATCGTGCATGACGGCTCTCTACATCGGTGGTTATAATGATCCAATGATCGCGCTGCCCGGCGTGCTTCAGATGGATTTGAGGAGCTTTATAAAGATTTGGATTCTCCCGTCTGCCTATGGCGGATGGATGCAAACGAAAACATCGATCTGGTGGCAGGCGAAGCAAACCAGCTGTTCCCGGAGGTGAAAGGGAATTTGGGCGCCGGCCTCGGCAGCAACCTCAATCAGTATGTCTGGCGGATGGAGAGCTATAACGGTAAGCTGTATGTCGGCACCTTTGATATTGGCAGCCTTGCATATCCGCTCATGCAGGTGACCAACGGCGATATTCTGAAACGTTCGCCGGAGGAGTGGAAAACGCAGTTTGAATATATCATAAAGCTATTGGAACTGCTAAAAAGCAGCGGTTCCTTGGCGGCCCGGAGCGCAACCGGCATTTCCTCCATGTCCGCCACGCTCACCAGTATGACAAGCCTGCTCAATCAGGGCGGCATAGAGGATCTCGCATCCACCGAGGCGTTTTATTCCCTGCTGAAAAAGGTCGTATCACTCTATGAAAACCTGAGGAAATATCTACCCGATTCCATTACGGAAAAGCTCGATGGCATTTTCAACCAGGATACGGTGGATAATTTCTATTACTTTATCGGCGTATGCAAGTATCTCAGCAAAGGAGAACGTGGCTTTGACCTTTTGGTTTCCGGTGATGGAATCAATTTTGACGCAATCACGCGCAACGGTTTTGGCGATCCATACAATCACGGCTGCCGCGTATTTGCGATTACGGATGCCGGGCTGTGCCTTGGCACGGCAAACCCCTTCTATGGGACGCAGCTTTGGCGGCTGGAGGATTTAGCAGAGGATTCGCAGAACCCTGCCGGAGATGAAACGGAGCAGGCGCCGTCACAGCCGGAGGCCGCCAACCCGAATGCGCCTGATTCGTCTGACCAAACACAGGCTGATACAGAGCAAGCGGATGCTACGCAGAAGCCAGATTTAGCCGGCCAGCAGGATGAAACGGAGCAGGGGACCCAGCCGGAACAGAATGAGGGGACGGGCGCTTCTGCCGATGAGCCGGATATCCCTGCCACGAGCGAGAGCACGGCGGGCATTGCCCTTGCCTTAACGGCGGTTATGGCCGGAGGGGTGCTTGTGCTTTTGCACCGCAGGAAAGCGAAATAATGAAATGATAAAAAAACGAACTCAATAAAAAACGCGCTGCAAACCGGATTTGTCAACGGTTTGCAGCGCGTTTTTGTTGTGATTGTTTTAGCCGCCCTTTTGGCAGTGGGCGCCATCAGCTTGCGGCTGTTTTTTCAGTCAAGATTTTTCCCCTGCTTTTTCTGATACTGCTTTGGCGTTGTGCCGTAAATTGCCTTAAAGGTGCGGATGAATTGCGTGGTATCCCGATACCCCACACTTTCACAAATATCGTCAATTTTCATATTGGTGCGAAGCAGCAGGTCGCGGGCATGCTGCATACGGATTTGCCTGAGCATGTCCGAAAAGGATTGCCCAGTCTGTTGTTTGATCAACGAGCTCAGATAGGGCTCGCTGAGGTAAAAGTGCTCGGCGGTTTGTTTCAGTGAAGTGGTAGCGTAATTTAAATGAATGTAGGATTTAATTTCCACCATTCGCTGATTTAGCCTGTGTTGGCGGATGAAATTTTAACGCTTTCCTCGTAATTCTGAATCAGATAGGAAAAAAGGTGGTAATCAGCCCGTCGATCACATGGTTTGCGTAGGGTTTGTTTTCCTCTTGCTGTGCGTACATATAAAGTAGTAGCTCCAGCAGGAAGGCGTCATCCCCGCAGTGAAAGGTTAAGGAGTTTTGATAATTTTGGGAGTAAAGTGTTTGGGCAAAGTAGTCGGACAAGACCGTTTTATTTTGCAGGAGATTGATAAACACGCGGTCGAAGGTGCTTTTACGGATTTTGATGTTAACCGAGCGGCTCTTTGGCAGGGAAAAACAAAATGTTCGATGTGGGGCGGAATGATAACAATATCACCGGTTTGCATTTCAATTGTCTGTGTTTCGATCCGGTGCCCGCATTTGCCACGCAGAGTGTAAACAATTTCAAAAAATCGTGCTGATGGGGGGAATGATCCAAATATTGCGGCACATAGTTGAGCTCTACATTGCAATTCTTCGCAATATGGTTCTGCTCGTGGAGCAAGTCGGCTCCGGTTCGGTTGATGTAAGCCTCCATCTCAGCCCGGGAATGGACGGCCTCCTCCGATTCCAAATAGCTAAAATCAAAATCCTTCGCACCGGAAGGCGCGTGGAGCTTGATGCGGTTCATATCAAAAAAGTCCAAATTTTTACCAGTTTGCCGATAATAAGCATACCCGATCTCTTCATCCGCATCCAGTTTGGAAAGCATCTGGTAAATGCGCTTTAAATCCATATGGAATCCTCCCGGCAATCGTTTTGATTATGATAGCATAATGGGCGGCATAGCCGCAGGGCAGCCCGAATCAATGGTTCAATGTTTTCCGAAACACTAAAAATTTTCGCTTTCGTGTGTTACGTGAGGTTATTATAGCATATGTTGTGTCTGTTTGTGAAGAAATACCGATATTTTTTCATAAATCAGGGTATTGTTTAGATTCTCTATTTCGAATATAGTAGGAATTAATAAAAACGAACCATAAGAAAGCGCTTTCTTGTGAAAATCTGAATGGAGGAAATATGATGAAATTGTTTACAAAAATTTTGGCGGGATGCTGCGCGCTGGCGATGGTATTCTCTCTTGCCGCATGCAAGGATACGCCGGCCGATGAGCTGATAGCACAGGCGATGCTGCGGTGAATCTCTCCGAGGCTACTCCGGGCGAAACCGTTGCACAGGCTGACGATATGTCTGAAACGGCGCCGGAGGAGGACTCCGCGCAAACGCCTGCCGACACGGAGGAGGCGCAGAGCCAAAATGGCCAGACGCCTCCCTCCACTGAAAAGAATACGGCCGCTTCACCGAATTCTGGGAAGGATCTGAGCAAAACGGAGGTGCTGGCTCTTTACCAAGCAGGCACGAAAAAGAGCAGCCTCAAACGCACGAAATACAACCGCCAGCTGACCTATGGCAAGCTCTGGTCGCCGGGTAATTTTGACAATGCACAGTTTGACTTGGTGGAAGACAAAGAAAAGGCCGCCCCGATTTTCAACGGCACAGATACGGCCTCAAAAGCAGTCACACTGCCTACCTACAGGAGAGTTTGGTGGAATCTGCGACCTGCAAGGAAGCCGGCGGCAAGCGTGTGCTGACGATCCGCCTGAAAGCGAAATCCGGCGATCAGGCATCGCCGATGGAGCGGGCGGATACCTCGACCTCGTCAATTTCGAGCAGGTTGGCAGCATGGCGAAAGCCTATGGAAAGGCGATGTTCCCACTGGCAAATATCAAAACGAAGTCGATTCAAACCACGCTGAGTGCCGGCACATACACCGTGACGCTTGCCACAGACGGCAAAATTGAAAAAGCCTCTCTTACTTATCAGCAAACGGTAAAGGGCGATATGAAGCTGAGTATCCCATCCTATGAAATTAAATGTGACGTCCGCTTCCAGATGACGATGGATTATACTGCCTAAGGAGCGCTTTTGAATGGGCATTTTAGAATACGGCGCGAAATTCTGTGCCAAAAAGCTCGATGAGATGGACCGCACGCAGCGCTACCCGATCGCGGTTCCGTCTCCGGAGATCGTATTACATACCGACCTTCCCTATTGTTCAGGCGGAGATCCGGCACACCGGCTGGATCTCTGCTATCCCGCAAAGGGCGGAGATTTTCCGCTGGTAATCGATATCCACGGGGGCGGCCTGATCTATGGGACGAAGGCGCTCAACCGCGATTTTACGCTTCACTTGGCAGAGCAGGGCTTTGCGGTGGCCAGCCTTGATTACCGGCTGGTGCCGCAAACTCGTTTCGATGGACAAATTCGGGATCTATTTGCTGGCTTTCGTTGGCTGAGTGAGCACCTGAATGATCATCCGATCCAGAAAGACGCTGTTTTTTTGACGGGGGATTCTGCAGGCG
>ENA-OQEX01000899-OQEX01000899.1-human-gut-metagenome-genome-assembly--contig:-NODE-899-length-12990-cov-1.925367_pt1 | contig 12990 bp, 18 predicted proteins | sample MGYA00242802_ERZ504649 | MGnify/ENA primary metagenome ERZ504649 (study PRJEB26092, sample SAMD00036194) | human gut metagenome | host: Homo sapiens | study: EMG produced TPA metagenomics assembly of... | reverse complement strand
CTTCAAGTTCATCCATGTAAGAATAATATGCTTCTTCTAATGGTGCACGATAGATCCATCCTGGAATCCAATGCTTGTAGTTCTGTGGAGAATGTTGTATGACGACAGTGATCTGACCAATAAGTATCCAATACACGGATCTCTGTCATGGAGGATCTCTCTTTTCTTCTCCTTTATAATAATTCTGGATATGAAGGAAATCTTTGAATGTCATAGCAAGATTTAAAGAATCATATAATTCTTTAATTTATCTTCTTCCATATCTTTGAATCCATCCAGAATCTTAACATCTGCTGGTTCTTCAAAATCCATCACTAATGTCTCTGGTTTGTCTGCAGCTGCCTCTCTTGAGTCAACTGTTGATGCAATATTCTTTGACTGCTTCTAACTGTTCGTCAGTTAAGTCACCTTTTACAACATAAGTTGTTGCACTTCTGATCAGGGCATCTTCGTCCTCATTCAACAGTTTCACACACTGCTGTGCAGAATCTGCTCTCTGATCGAACTGACCTGGCAGAAACTCAACGCTGAAAGATATTTCCCCATCGGCAAGTGGTAATGTCTCTTCATACACGTCGTCAACTGGTGGTTCACTAAATACTGTAACCAGTGCTTTTCATAACTTGCATCGGATAGATTCTCGATGTCATAGCGGACAAGGACACGAACAGATTCGACATCCAGTCCAAGATACTGCTTCAATGATGCATGCAGCTCTTTTGCTTTTACTGCGTAGTCTTTTTTCTTTTCAACATAGACTCTTCTAACTTCTCCCATGATTTCCTCCCATTTATTCATGTAGTTTCTTAATCACCTGAAATGCAGATGCATTTTCCAAAATCGTTGGCTGATCCTCGGCATAGAATATGATCCCATCTGCCGTTGAACGGATCTCTGATAAAATCTCTCCATTATATGGATTAATGACTTCACCAAGCAGCTGACCTCGGTTAACTTCCTCATTGATCGTCACAAAACGTCTTAGGAATCCCGGAGCACTTGCTTTGACGGATACAAGATCCTCTTCTTCTATAATACTCGCAATATACCCGTTATGGCAATTATATTTTAAAATACCCATTCGAGTCAAGAAGCGAAGCACGGCAGATACAGCTTCCTGGCCAGATTCACATCGATATTATCTGTTTCCCCAGAATATACCGAAAATGCATCCGTCCCATTGATCTGCCAGTTATAAGTTAATGTCTTTTTATCAAAATTTCGTTGTTTGCTTGTTAATACATAAGGCAGCCCGAACAGACTTGCAAGGCTGGTGCTTTCTTTTCCTGTTGCAGGCATTCGCACATGTGGCACAAAATCTCCGCTTCTGAAAAATGATGCAAAATGGATTCCATAGCGGAATCCTTTAACCCGTTCAAATAAATGTGCTGCCAGACGGCTTGTTGGTTCCCCGTCAAAATTCCCAGGAACTGACGGTTGATATCACTGTTATCAGATACCCAGTATTTCATTCCGACATTCATTGAAAAATTATTCACACATGGAATGACCAGAATCTGATTATCTCCAACGATCGCACCACTGTTCTCAAGTTCTTTTAAACGTTTGACTAACTGAGAACAAATATATAACTGCTGATATTCATTTCCACGCATTGCTCCAACAATACATGCCGCTGGTTCTGATCCTTCACTTTGTTTTCCAAAGAGATATCCTTCGATCTTAAACTCATCTCTTAAGTAATTTCCTGAGGAATATATGATTTCTTTTTTCATAGTGCATTCCCTCCGATCACTCTGGCTACCAAGGACCCTTCCGTTACACTTGGATGTTCTCTTAATGTCATCAAAATACCATCGGTTGGGGCAACCACTTCTTCTTCCGTTGCTCCCATTAAAGGATTCTGTACGATCCCTATAATCTCACCTTTCTCTACCGGATCCTTTAATCGCTTGTAAGAAACAAACAATCCACTGGATTCACAATTTAAATAAAAGATCTGGTCTTCGTGGATAAACGGAACCTTTGTTTTGCCTTGAACCTTTCCCTTCCAGATACCAAGTTCTGCCATCACCGAAAAAATTCCATCTATGATCTGGCGGCAGTACTCGTAACGGATACGAAATGCTGCACCGGATTCCGTAACCATAGTTGGGATTCCCATCTGGTTTAAAGTGAAAGCTAAACTTCCTTCATTCACTGTCTGAGAAGGATGGATCCAGACAAGATCCGTATTCATATATTTTGACAGATGAAGTAATGTCTCATCGTAATCGTTATTTAAACGTACTTGAGGAACTTCCTGCAAAAAGATATTACTAGAATGAATATCAATGCAACAGGATGCTCCTTTGATATCTTCGATCAATTTAGCTGCTGTATAATCTTCCAGACCTCCATTGATGTCTCCTGGAAATGCACTGCTGTAATCGATATCTGAGATTGGTACTGCTCTTGTTCGTGCATCCAGTCCTAATGGATTGACCGCTGGATACACATCGACAATACCTGTCAGATTCTCAAATTCTGCCTTGATCCGGCGAATGATCTCTCCGCAGATATACTGTCCGCCAAGCTCATCTCCGTAGATTCCAGACACCAGACAGATTCTCTTCTCCTCTCCAGTCACCACATCCGGCATCAGACGATTTCTTTTGATCCTTAGCATCTCTCCGATCGGAAGTTTTACAGATACGACTGTGTCTATCATATTAAAGCCTCTTTTCTATTGTTTTATCTGTATCGTAAATATTTTACTTTTCTTATTTTGCAAATAACATTTTTAATATGATCGGTGATAAGAGTGTTGTGACGAGGACCATGATAACCACTGGTGCAAAGAAAACTTCTGATAATAATCCAACAGAAATTCCTTTCTGTGCAACGATCAGTGCAACTTCACCTCGGCATACCATTCCTGCTCCGATCTGTACAGATTCTCTCTTCGTATATTTGCACAACAATGCTCCAAAACCGCATCCCGCGATCTTCGAAATCACTGCGATCACACATAAAATGATCGTAAAGATGATCAACGTCTGTGTCATTCCATGAATGTTTACATTCAGACCGATACTTGCAAAGAATACTGGTGTGATCAGCATATACGATAAAACTTCAATCTTGTTGTATATATAAAATCGCTCTGGGAGCCTGCATAAAATGATCCCTGCAAGATATGCACCTGTGATATCAGCGATTCCAAACACTTCTGCAAGAAATGCAAGTGCTAAGCAAAATGCAAGTGCAAACACCGGAACTCTTCTTCTATGACGTTCAATCTCTGGATTCTTATAAGTAGAAAGCCACTCAAAGAACTTCTTGATCCCAACTCCACCGATAATAGAAATCGCAAAGAATGCTGCCATCTGGATCAAGATCTTAAGGATTGCCTGAATATGGAATCCAGATGCTCCCCCAAGGCTTGTCATAATTGATAATAAAACGATTCCCAAGATATCATCAATGATCGCTGCCCCAAGGATTGCTGTTCCGACTCTTCCTTTTAAATGTCCCATATCCTGTAATGCTTCTACTGTAATACTTACTGAAGTTGCTGTTAGGATCACTCCGATAAAAATCGATTCCATGATATTATTTCCATATATAACGGATAAAACAGCTCCCATGATAAGTGGGATCAATACTCCACATAACGCAATGACGAATGCGGGAATTCCACTCTTCTTCAACTCATCAATATCTGTCTCAAGACCTGCCTGAAACATTAAAACAACTACACCTACTTCAGCCAGATTTAAAACTGAATCTGAAGGACTCACTACATTAAGGACCACTGGTCCTAAAATGATTCCCGCGATCAATGCTCCAACGACTGGCGGCATGTTAAACTTCTTCGACACAAGACTAAAAGACTTGGTCATTGCCAGAATGATTGCGATATCCAGCAAAAACTTATATTCTTCCATTGTTTTACCTCCATTAGTTCGTATCGTATCATACCTGTTTTTTCTTGTCAATTCTTAGACAAAGTGATCTTTTTTTATCCTTTTCTTGCTTTTTTTATGATCCTTTAGTATAGTGGAGAAAAGACTAAGAAAAGAGGTATCAAAATGAGTGAATTTAACGAAGTAGATAATATCATTGAAGAAGAAACTCCTGTGCTCCATTTAGAATTAGAAGATGGAACTGAACAAGACTGTGCCGTGATTGCTTTATTCTCTGTAGAAGAATTAGATGATCAGGAATATATCGCATTGATCACTGTTGAAGACTTAGAAAGTGATGACGAAGAAGGGGCTTTACTTTTATATCGTTACAACGAAGACCCTGAAGATCCTGATACTTTCAGTCTTGACAACATTGAGACAGACGAAGAATATGAGACAGTCACTGCTGTCTTAGATGAGATCTTAGAAGACGAAGAATAACTCAAAAAAGCCCTTGCATCTTATATGCGGGGCTTTTTTTCATATTGAAGTTTTGTTCGGATCACTTTGTCAAGTTCATAATACTTTTCTTCCAGAGTTTTTCCATTCAGGACACAATCCATTGCCATACCCATGGATTCCAGCATCGTTTCTGTGATCTGATCTCTGTACTGTAATAAAATATTCAGGCGCTCATGAAGATCTGTTTCATCTAAGAATTTCAACAGTGGCTCAATGTCTGCTGTTTCTTCTGTCTCATCACATTCATTTTCCTGTGCTGTCACTTCATCAACCAGTTCTGCTTCTGAATCTTGCTCTGTTTCCGTGATTTTTATACCATACTGGTCTCCTGCATTTTCACACAGTTCTACTTTCCGAAAACGGTATATCTGTTGCACATCTGGGTATTTTTCATGATCGACTTCACTTAAGAACATCTCAAGTGGTCTTGCATATGTCTTAAACGTTCCATACATTGCCTGATAGACCACCAATGGTTCTTCTGTCTCTGTATGTATTGCAACCGTAACGATCTGATAAAGTTTTCCTTTAAAATGCATATAAAATTCGCCTGCTCTTGGCATCGCTCTATTTTCCATGCAAAACACCTCTTTTCTCCTGACGGCTTCTTAGTTCTTCTACGAACCTTGACGGCCTGCTGTCTTTGTTATAAAGTTTCTTTACTGACAAGATGTGCAGATATTTCTTGGCTCTTGTAACTCCAACGTAAAACAAACGTCTTTCCTCTTCCACGTCTTCTTCTTTCATGGACTTCTTATGTGGGATCACGTCTTCATTGACATCTGGCAAAAAGACACGTTCAAATTCCAATCCTTTGGTGCTATGCATCGTGCTGACCACAACTCCTTCTTTTTCTTTCTGATTCTCTTTTGACTGGCGGTTTAATTCTTCGGTGTATTCTTTGATATGATCAAACCATGCCTCATACGTATCATAGCCTTTTGCACTCTCCTGAAGTTCTTCTAATACTTGTGTAAATTCTTCTTCCTGAATCTTGCGAAATCTTGCATATTCTGCTAAATACGCATTGTATCCCACGGATTTCCGAATATAATTGATCGCCATCAACGGAGTCATATTCTTCATGATCCGAAGATCTTCCTTAAAATCTTCTACATATTCATAAAGCCATGGTTTATCTTTGACTTTCTCTAACAGATCATCAAATGACACTTGTGATTCGGTCAGATATTCCTGCTGATATAACGCTTGGGACGGTTCATGACTCTTAAAAATGTGCTTCTTTTGCGATCTCCCATCGCAAGGTGCATATATCTATGATATTTTTGGAAATCCAGTGATCAAACAGATTCGGTACTGCATCCTGCATATAAAATGGGATATTGTATGCCATCAATGCAGCGATCAGCTGTCTTGGTCCCTGATTGGTCCGATAAAGGATCGCGATCTGGGATAACGGTGTCTTCTTTGCCATCTCTTCCTTGATCGTGTAAATGATATGCTTATTCTCCTCATAGTGATCTTTAAATGTACGAACCTCGACCATACTTGCAGCATCTTCTCTTGCCTGCATCTTCTTTTCAAAACGTTTTGTATTATAAGAAATGATATCTTCCGCAACCTGTACGATCTCTTCCCCGCAACGATAATTTCGGTTTAAGATCACCTGTCTGGTATTCTCGAAATCCTTTGGAAAATTTAACATCAGTCTGGTCTTGCACCTCGAAACTTATAAATAGACTGATCATCATCTCCTACGATAAAGAGGTTCTTTGTCTCTCCTGCTAACATCTTGACGATTTCATACTGAATCTTATTGATATCCTGAAACTCATCGATCAAAATATATGGAAACTTCTGCTGCCATGCTTTCCTGATATCCTCACGCTCTTTTAACAACTCATACGTATAAACCAAAATATCATCAAAATCGATCCAACGGTTCTCATGCAGTTTTTCTTCATATGCCCGGTAAATTTCTTTAAACACTTCATCCCCACAGCATCCACTGTGATAATAGGCAAGAGGGATCATCTGCCCTTTGACTAAGCTGATCTCTTGTATGATCTGACGCATAAATCTGCTTCATCATCAATCTCCAGCTCATGATCTGTGATGATCTCACGGATAAAGTCATATTTTTTATGTTCCGGCAGAATATTATCTGCACTATAGTGATAGGCATATTTTAAAATCGTAAAAAACACAGAATGAAAGGTTCCAAAAGAAACCGGCAGGGTTTCCCCTGCCAGCCGCCAAAACCGCTCTTTCATCTCATTCGCTGCTGCTCTGGTAAATGTAATGACCAGAATCCGCTGCGGTGGGATCTGATAGTGCGATATCAAATATTGAATTCTCTTTGTGATCACAAGTGTCTTCCCTGAACCTGGTCCTGCAAGTACCATCATCGGTCCATCTTTGTGCATCACTGCTTCTTTCTGTGCCTTGCTCAGCTGGCTATGCAAGTGCTGCCTCCAGTTTCGCGATCGCATCATTGATTCTCTTTAATGATTCTTCTTTTCCCAGAAGTTCCATTAATTCTGTTGCTCCACCTGGTGTCATCTGCTTTCCAGAGACTGCTGTACGAACTGGCCACATCACATAACCATTCTTGTACTCATGTCCTTTTGCAAAAGATACTAACATCTCATATAATGCATCATTTGTAAAATCTTCCTGTGCTTCGATCACTGGATAGATCTCTTTTAATACGGTTAATGAAGTCTCAGGTGTTGTCTTCATCTTCTTATGTTTGTACATCTCTACATCATATTCTGGAACTGCTTCGAAGAAGTCAATGTGTCCCGGAATCTCTGTAAATAATTCAATTCTTGTCTTCACCATAGAAAGGATCTTATCAAAATCCATCTCTCTGTGAATTGTCTCTGTTACATATGGCATAGCAAGTTCTTTGAAACGGTCAAAGTCCATGGCTTTGATATATTCACCATTCATCCATTTGATCTTGTTCATATCAAAGACCGCTGGTGTCTTAGACATATGTTTGTAATCAAAGATCTCTTCTAATTCTTTTAATGAGAAGATTTCCTGTTCTCCTCCTGGACTCCATCCAAGTAATGCAACGAAGTTACGATCGTCTCTGGCAAGAATCCCTGCTCGATCAGATCTTCGAAGGAAGAATGACCTTTTCTCTTACTTAATTTGTGATGTTCCTCGTCTGTGATCAGTGGACAATGAATGTATACTGGTTTTTCCCATCCAAATGCATCGTATAAACGATTGTATTTTGGTGTAGATGATAAGTATTCATTACCACGAACAACATGTGTGATTCCCATTAAATGGTCATCAACTACGTTTGCGAAGTTGTATGTTGGATATCCATCCGATTTGATCAGGATCATATCGTCTAATTCGATATTATCCACTGTGATCTCTCCATAAATCTCATCAACGAAAGATGTTGTTCCTTCTGTTGGGTTATTCTGACGGATAACATATGGTACTCCTGTGTCTAATTTCGCCTGAACTTCTTCTTTGGATAAGTTTAAGCAATGTTTGTCATAATGACTGATCACAACATCTCCTGATTTTACTTTCAGTGTGTCTAATCTCTCCTGATCACAGAAACAGTAGTATGCTTCTCCCTTATCGATCAGTTCTTTTGCATATTTTAAATAAAGACCCTGTGCCTGTCTCTCACTCTGAACATATGGTCCAACTCCACCATCGATGTCTGGTCCTTCATCATGGTTCATTCCGGCTTTCTTAAGGGTATTGTAGATGATCTCTTCTGCCCCTTCTACCTGTCTTTCCTGGTCTGTATCTTCAATTCTTAAAATAAAATCTCCGCCTGCATGACGTGCGATTAGATATGCATAAAGGGCTGTTCTTAAGTTACCTACATGCATACGCCCTGTAGGGCTTGGTGCAAATCTTGTTCTTACTTTGCTCATGATTTCCTCCCATTTGGTTTTAATTCTATCTTTCTATTCTACAAAACTTATCTTTCTTTGTAAAGAAGCAGTCTTATTGATTTTCGTTAATTTATGTTGATTTTTTGAAACAATCCGTCTTAAATCTCATTTAAGATCCTGCTGGCTTCCTCAAATGGCTCCAGGGTTCTCTTTAAGATCCCCTGCGTTGCGCGATAAAGATTCCATAGTTCACGATCGGAACACCTGCATCTTTGACTCTTGCGATACGGTTTTTCATCTCTCTTCTATTTAAAGTACATCCGCCACAATGAATGACCAGATCATAAGTATCCAGATCTTCAGGGAAAGAGTTTCCACTGCTTGTATGGATATCAAAATCCTTACCTGTATATTGTTTTAACCATCTTGGGATCTTTACAGTTCCGATGTCATCGCACTGTCTGTGATGGGTGCATCCTTCTGCGATCAAAATCTTCGCCCCTTCTTCTAAATGTTCCAAGGCTTTCACTCCTCTGACTTCTTCTTCCAGATCACCTTTATATCTTGCAAACAGAATCGAAAATGAAGTCAGTTTGACATCTTCTGGCACAATCTTTGAGACTTCGCCAAATGCCTGAGAGTCTGTAATGACCAATGCTGGTTTCTTTGCCGATCTCTTCTAATGTTCTTTTCTAATTCTGTTTCTCTTACGACAATGGAGGCTGCTCCTGCTTCTAAAAGATCACGGATCGTCTGCTGCTGTGGAAGGATCAGTCTGCCTTTCGGTGCTGCACTGTCGATCGGTACGACTAAGATCACAAAATCATTCGGACAGACCAAATCTCCAACGATCTTTAGCGTGTCATCATCAGTTGGAACCAGTTTTCCGATCTCTTCTTTTAAATCCCAGATCCCTTTTTTATCCTTTGCACTGACAAAGCAGGCTTTGTCTTCTTTCCATTCTTTGGCATTGAAAAGATCCATCTTATTGTAGACTTTCAGATAAGGAATCTTCCGGTCTTCGATCAAACGTATCATATCTTCTTCAAACTCTGTCATACCAGCTGTGGCATCCATGATCACAAGGGCGATATCTGCCTTGGCCAAGACTTCTTTTGCTTTCTTGACTCGCTTTTCCCCTAATTCTCCTTCATCATCAAGTCCCGGGGTATCGATCATAACTACTGGTCCTAATGGCAGAAGTTCCATTGCCTTGTATACAGGATCTGTCGTTGTTCCTTTGACATCGGATACGATCGCTAATGCCTGATTCGTCATAGCATTGATAACACTTGACTTCCCGGCATTTCGTTTCCCGAATAATGCGATGTGAATTCTGTCTCCTCTTGGTGTTGCATTTAAACTCATATGATTTCCTCCTGTCTGTCTTTATGGATCGTTAACTCTTTCTTTTATCTTTGTGCCTTATGATATCCCGCTGCTTTTGCTTCTTTCTCATTCTTAAATGTGACTAAATATTTTGATGTTCCCATACGGTCATAATCTCTTTGACCTGGGCAGTGATATACCTTTGATCTGCTGTTTCCACGGATTTCCTGTGAAGCAGTTGTTTTTGCCGCTGTTGTATTTTTGTTACTGCTGTTATTTTTGCTGTTATTAGATGAATTCTGGTTTGTGTGGTATTTCTGGCTTGCTTTTGAATTCTCTGTTGTTACCTGCACGCTGCTGTCTGCTTCACTGTCTCCTGACTCGTAATCAATCTTCACTCCATCCTGTACATTATATACAAAGACATTAAACTTGATATCTTCGCCCTTATCTTCCACAGACATCGCTTCCATCTGTACCCCTTTAGCTACCAGGTCATCTCCGTCAAAGACTGGCGTAACTCTGTATAATACATGATTGCCTGTGTCACGGACATAGTCACCGACCATCTCTTCATATGGTAACATTCCATCCACATTAAAAGATCTTGTTCCTGTGATCAGGTTCTTATTATTGGCATTCTCACCGGTCAGCTGGTAAGCGATCAAATGACAGCGGTTATATAGATATTTCCCATCAACGTTATCGTATTTTGCTGTATGCCATCCGGTTGGTTTTACCATACCGATTGCTCCGCGTTTTCCTTTTGGCATGATATCTTTTCCAACACACGCTTCCGCCACCTGACATCTTCCTTCAGAGTCAAGTCTGCTGTAAGACTCGTAGGATTTTGTTGTCAGATCCTTGGATGTAAAATCTGGATTATTATTGTCAACAGCAACCGTCATATTCCCTGAAAAATCTGGAATATTATCAGATGATACAGATTTGGTGGAAGAATTTGTACTTCCTTTGCTGCTTTGTTCGTTCTGTGTGCTTTCACCATTACAGCTATTGCCTGTACTCTGGCATCCTGCCAGTGATACCGCCATCATTCCTGCGATCAGCAGGGCATATAATTTCTTTGTTACTCTCATCATCAACTGCTTCTCCTCTTGTTATATTCTTTTCTGATCTAGCTTATTGTTTTGGAAGATAGATCTGTTTTGTGATCTCGTGAGTGGAACCTTCAATCTGTTCTTCTTCTGCAAGTTTCCATTCCTCAAGATCCACATCCAGTACCTGATCGGACGGATAGACTTTATTCCAACGGAAGATCACGATCTCTTCGATCTGATCTATCACTGGTTTTAATGGAAGATTCTCTACAATACAAGTCTCCCCTTTTCCTGCCTTGTGTAAGAAATCTTCACAAACAACCGGATCGTTGATCTCTTCATACAACTTCTCTGTATATGCATTCATATAGACCTTCTCCCCTTTGGTCATCTCCGCAATATACTCTCGCAAGCCTCGATCCTGACTCTGCCTTCGATCATTAAACATCATACCGTTGTTGTTGTCTAAACATAGAATTATTATCATTATTTCCATCCTCCAATCGTACTTATGTTCTATTTATGTATTATATCTTGTGCGAGAGGATATTGCAATAAAAGAAGCTCTGAATTTCTCCAAAGCCTCTTCTTACTTTTCATTCTTTTTTGTATTCTAATTGTATCTATGATACTGCTTTCATCACTTTTTCTCTCATAGGCTGTGTCATTTTCTCTGGTTTTAAGATCTCTTTTAATTCTTCTTCCTTTAACAGACCTTCTTCTAATACCAGCTCTTTTACAGAAATTCCTGTTTTTAATGATTTCTTTGCAATCTCAGCAGACTTTGCATATCCGATATATGGACATAACGCTGTTGAGATTCCAACACTTTTTTCAATATATTCTTCGCACTGTCCTTTATTTGCGGTGATCCCTGTAATACAGTGTTTTGTAAGTGTGGCTGCTGCCTCTTTTAAGGTATCGATGGATTCAAATAAATGATGGAATAAGACTGGTTCAAATGCATTTAATTCTAACTGTCCGGCTTCGGCTGCCATCGTGATCGTATAGTCATGTCCAATGATCAGGTATGCAACCTGTGATACAACTTCTGGAATCACTGGGTTGATCTTTCCTGGCATGATGGATGAACCATTCTGTCTTGCTGGAAGATTGATTTCTGATAAACCAGTTCTTGGGCCAGATGACATTAATCTCAGGTCATTGGATATCTTGGAAATATCAACGGCACATGTTTTTAACACCCCGGATACACTGACAAATCCATCTAAGTTCTGTGTGGCATCAATCAGATCATCTGCCTGTTTTAATGAAATTCCTGCAACTTTGCTTAATTCATAAGAAATGTTCGCAAGATAGTAAGGGTCTACGTTGATCGCTGTTCCAATCGCTGTTGCTCCGATGTTTAAGACTTTCATCTCATCCATAACATTTTTCAGTCTCTTGATATCCCTTTTTAAGACATGTGCAAATGCTCCAAAACTTTGTCCTAGTCTCATTGGAACGGCATCCTGAAGCTGTGTTCTTCCCATTTTGAGGATATCATCAAACTCTGCTTCTTTTTCTTCCATAGCTTTTTCTAATTTCTCAAGTTCTTTGATCGTCTGTGGAAGTAATTTTAAGACGGTGATCTTTCCTGCCGTTGGGATTACATCGTTCGTAGACTGTGACATATTAACATGATCGTTTGGATGTACAATGCTGTAATCTCCTTTGGTTCCACCAAGGATTTCTATCGCACGATTGGCAATCACTTCATTTGCATTCATATTGGCAGAAGTTCCAGCCCCTCCTTGGATCGCATCCACGATAAACTGATCTCTTAAATTTCCATCCAGTATCTCATCACATGCCTGAATGATTGCCTGAGCGATTTGCTGATTCTAGTTTTCCAGACTTTTCATTCGTGATCGCTGCTTGCTTTTTGACCATTACGATGCTGTCGATCAACACTGGATGTAATGGACGGTGTGTGATCTGAAAGTTTGTGGCTGCACGCATACTCTGAACTCCATAGTATGCTTCTGCTGGTACGTTTAATGCTCCAATTGAATCGTGTTCCATTCTGCTTAACATTGTATTCCTCTTTTCTGATTACTCATGCTGTCGTTTTGTTTCAAGATTTTATGTGTTGAAGCTTAACACAGTATGTAATGTTCGTAAACCTTAATCCTGTCTTTCCAAATTTAAAGCTCAAATTTTGTGTTTCATCTTTTCTTTTTTTAAAGCTATATTATAATTTAAAAAACAGCAAAGGAATTTCTCAAGGAGTGATTACCATGAATTCAACTGAAAAAACAGCTGCCTTCTTAAGCTTTTAGGGCAGTCTCCCTACGTACACAGCGTAACTGAGCTAGGTGAAAAAATCGGCTGCAGCAAAAGCGGAACCTTTAAGATTCTTGCAGTTTTAATGCAGAGTGGTTTAGTTTC
>ENA-OQEX01000895-OQEX01000895.1-human-gut-metagenome-genome-assembly--contig:-NODE-895-length-13078-cov-8.499653_pt1 | contig 13078 bp, 14 predicted proteins | sample MGYA00242802_ERZ504649 | MGnify/ENA primary metagenome ERZ504649 (study PRJEB26092, sample SAMD00036194) | human gut metagenome | host: Homo sapiens | study: EMG produced TPA metagenomics assembly of... | reverse complement strand
GTCAATTTGTAATTCGCTGTCCTTCATCTTCCCACGCCTTTCAGAAAACCGCTCTTTGCATTTTCTTCGGTGTCATCCGATTCGTCGTAGGCATCATAGGGTGCCGATGGGTCGTGGACTTTTTTCTTGAAGGGCGAGCACAGCTCATTTTTGTGCGCAAAGGCAAACTCCATGTTGTCCGTCCAGCCGGTGTGACCGGTAATGAACAGCGGATGCAGTCCGCGTTTTTTCAGCTTTTTCTCCAGCAGTGTCAGAGACTTCACTGCCAGCTTGTTATCCTCTGCCAGCGCAGAAATAAAACTGTAGCCGCCGTCCGCGCCAAACCACAGCGTGTCGCCGATAAAAATGTACTTATCGTCAATGAGGTAGACCATATGTCCCCATGTATGACCGGGAACCAGAAAACACTCGATCCTGACGCCGTCAATGTCAAGTACCTGTCCATCGTGCAGCAGTACCTTTTCGTTGTTGATCGTGACCTGCGGCAATTTATAGAGATGATAGATGACTTTTCGCCGCACCTCGCCGGTGAGATACCGGTTCTCGATCTCGCCGATGTACAGCTTCGCATTCCGGAACAGCCCCGGACTGTCTGCTTCCACCGCACCCACATGGTCGGTGTCCTGATGGGTGATAAGGATATGGTGCATCGACTTCGGATCAATCCCAAGCCAGCCCATTTTTTCGGCAAGGCGGTCGTAGTTATATCCCGCATCGACCATAATGGTCGTATCGCCTTTGCGGTAGAAGAAGATGTTCGCCACCCATTCGCGCACGCAGGCAACATTCTCGTCGATCCAGCCGGTGTTCAATGGCTTGAAGATCTCCTTGCCCCGGTACATCCAGCTCATTGCTTTTCTTTGAAATTCCGTTGCTTTTTTCGACATGATCACACCTCATTTCTGTGCTGTGATGCACAGCCAGCCCTTTTTATTTTTGTGGTTCTGGATCTTACAAAATCCTGCTTGCTCCAGATACGTTTTACCGTTCACAATACAATGCTTTTTACCAGATGCGCCCACTGCTCCGGGTGACAGGCCAGCAATTCCTCGTGCTGCAAGTTCTGCTCATGGAGAACAGGATGTGCAAAATGCTGCTGATACCGGGCACGATATTTTGCGCCCATTTTCAGGACGTAAAAAATATGGATCTCGGTACCGGGCACATGGATCTTATCCGGCAGCGGAGTGATAAGATCGGAGTAGAACTGATTTTTACAGCTCTGCATGGTCACATAAGGCGGGCATCGCCAAACATTTTCAGAAAAGCCTTGACATAATCCCCCGACTCTTTAGCACACTTGTCCAGACGCTTTTGGAGAAATTTCGCCTTAATCTTTCCGTCCCGCACCACAGGGTAGATCAATGGCAGCAGAAAATCCGTCTGCAAGCTTGCCGCCAGCGGCGACGCCTGATCCAAATCGGAGCTGCCCAGAATGCCACAGTCCATGTGGATGTTCTGCCGCGCCGCCAGCAGCCCCACGAAGGAACCGCCCAGAGAACAGCCGTAGGCTGCCCGGATGTGACCGCCGCAGTGGGTCTTGAGGTAGGCCTCGATCTTTTCGGTCTCCTCCAGCATGGTGGGAAATTCAGTCTGTTCAGTCTCATCAAAACCATCGTAGCTGACGCACAGCACCCGGAAGCTGTCAGCCAGAAGCGGGATCACCGCACCGAAATTGCTTTTCCAATGGCAACAGGTGCCCGGCAGCAGCAACAGCACCGGGGCATCCTCTGCACCAAAATGGTAGATCTTCATCCTGATACGCTCCTTCTCTATTTATTTTCCACCTGTAAATAGAAGAGATATATTTCTTCGTATAGGGCAGAGTTTTGAGTTAGGTAAAGCTAACTTTTCATTCTATAAAAAGCCGCTTCTCAGCGGTCCTTCTGCCAAAATAATACGCCCTGCCGTCTCCTCTGTCAAGGAGTTTAGGCATTTTCGGGGATTTTGAAAAAGATTTCGTTATTGGAGCTTCCCCTGCGGCATAGAGGAGGCAAAACGTTTCCCGCATCGAAAAAATTTCGCCCCTGTAAACTTGTCTGTTTCTGCTTGACACGCCCGGTGGGAGTGCTATTTTTACTTCTTGAATTTGTTTTGCCTAACCATCTGAGGGGTTTTTCCCCTGCATTTTTTTGCATCGATTGTTAGACAATGGTCAAAAATGCAACATCCTGTTGCTGCCGGCAATAGAAAGATCTACCGCAGACAGAAAATGAGGGTTGTTCTGATTCACATAGCGTATTTTTTCCTAAAGCTACAAGATGTGTCATACTTTTCTTGCTTCACTTCAATAAATTTTTCAAAACCCTCTTGACGCATTCTACATGCCGTGGTATTTTTCTTGTAAATCCCATTGATTTTGTGGATTGGTTCAAATTCATCCACAAGATGTGGTCGTGTTCATTTTGAACACAGCCACAGAAAGTGGTTGGTTATCACCGTGAGACCCACCACTTCAGTGAGGGAAAGTCCGCAAAAGAATTTACCGCCCCGCAACACACCCGATTCATTTTGCCGCTGTTTCACCCGACAAAATCCATCGCTATGCTGCATGGGCGGTATTTTTCTTTTACGGGAAACGCACCTTGAAAATTTCATGAGCCGACCGGACGTGATACCGACTTTCCGTCAACGCCGCTGCACAAACAGGGGCAGGAACTTCGTTCGGAGCAAACGGTGACTCCCATTACATGAGCAGAACCACCTCTACTTATTTTTGCATCTTAACAATTCGGAAACAATTACCCGGAAACGATTTTGAGCGCAGCGGTAGAGGGCAAGAACCGTCCCGTGGCCACAAATTTTCAATTCTTGAAATTTTTGTCCATCCGGGACTTCACTTCTGCAATGCGTCCGCATTTCCGAAGTGATCTTGTTGGGGCGTGCCTGCCCCAAACCCTGCTTAGAACGGACGAGGAGGAATTGTGTCAATTTGACGCAATTCCTCCAACTTATAGAGAGAAACAGAGTGTTCCCGACGGGGAACGCCCTATTGTACATATCGCTATTGTCTGTGGTCTTTGGCAGGGTGCGTCCTATTCAGGGACGCACCCTGTTTTTATTTTGAGCCTTCACCGACTTTTTGAGATTCCGCCTCTGCTTCCCGAATCAGAATCGTCAGCCGCTTCTGAACGCTATCATCTGCTGTGACGGTCAGATGAATTTGCCCGCTGCTTCTCCTGCACGGACACCGCCATGCAGCAGCCGCAGCATGGCAGGGGAGCCCAGCAGGCCGATGAGCAACAGCACCACACCGGCAACGGCGCTGATAATGGCCGCCGAGTGGACGGTCTTTTCCACGTCCTTGGGGTGGCGCGCACCGTAAAAACGCGCCACCAGCAGGTTGGAAAGCGCCAGCGGCAGACTGACCAGAAAGATCTGCTTGGCCAGAGGGCCTTCCGTCAGCGTATTCGTTTGAGAACTCATACTCTTTTTCCCTTTATCCTATATATCCCTAAACCGTGCCCGCGCACACCGGGGCACAGCCTCTTTTATAAGGCACTACGCTACTTTTGCAAGATGGAAACGGCAAAATGGCGCAAAAAAAACACGGCACCCGGCGGGGCGTCGTGTTTTTGCGGAAAATATCTCAGCCCAGGTCCTCACCGTTGGTGGCAATGACCTGCTTGTACCAGTCAAAACTCTTTTTCTTATAGCGGTTCCCGGTGCCGGAGCCGTCGTCGTTGCGGTCCACGTAGATAAAGCCGTACCGCTTGCGTAGTTCGCCGGTGGTAAAGGACACCACGTCGATGCAGCCCCACGGGGTGTAGCCCAGCAGGTCCACGCCGTCCAACTCCACGGCCTTTTTCATCTCCTCGATGTGGGCGCGCAGGTAGTCGATGCGGTAGCTGTCGTCACAGGTGTGGTCGGGCTGGAGTTTGTCGATGGCGCCGAAGCCGTTCTCCACGATAAACAGCGGCTTCTCGTACCGCTCGTACAGGGTGGCCAGTGCGTAGCGCAGGCCCACCGGGTCGATCTGCCAGCCCAGTCGCTGGCCTTGACGTAGGGGTTCGGCACGGTGTGGGCATTGCCGCCGCTGATGCCGTCGCTCTCCACGGCCACGTCCGAACGCACCGCGTTGCTCATGTAGTAGCTGAAGCCAGATAGTCCACAGCACCCTCGGCCAGAATGGCCTCGTCGCCCGGCTCCATCACCGGGGCAGTGCCCTCGCGCTCCCATTCCTTCTTAGCGTAGGCGGGGTAGTGACCGCGGCAGTGCACATCCGCAAAGTAGTAGCGCTCGTGCATGGATTCCAGCGCCAGCATCACGTCGTCCGGGTTGCAGGAGTAGGGATAGTACGGCACAAAGGAGCACATGCAACCGATCTGGAAGTCCGGGTTGATGGCATGGCCCTTTTTGACCACGAGGGCCGAGGCCACCAGTTCGTGGTGTACCACCTGATACAGGGCCTTCTTCTTGTTCTCGAACTGGGAGAACCGCACGCCGGAGTTGGTCCAGCCAAAGATGTCGTTGGTGGTGTTGCTCTGGTTGTTGATCTCGTTGAAGGTCATCCAGTACCTGACCTTGTGTTTGTAGCGCTCCATCACAGTGACGGCGTAGTGCACGAAGAAGTCGATGCACTTGCGGTTGTACCAGCCGCCGTACTCCTTGGCAAGGGCGTAGGGCATCTCAAAATGGCTCAGGGTGATCACCGGCTGGATGCCGTACTTGAGCAGTTCGTCAAACAGATCGTCGTAGAACTGCAGACCGGCCTCGTTGGGCTGCTGCTCGTCCCCGCGGGGGAAGATGCGGCTCCACGAGATGGAGGTGCGGAAACACTTGAAGCCCAGTTCGGCAAACAGCTTCACATCTTCCTTGTAGGTGTGGTAGAAGTCGATGCCCTCGTGGTTGGGGTAAAATTCGCCGGGCACAATGCCATCGGTGATGCGGCGGGCCACACCGTTGGCACCGCCGGTCATCACGTCGCTGACGGACGGGCCGCGGCCATCGGCGTTCCAGCCGCCTTCCAGCTGATGGGCAGCAACGGCACCGCCCCACAAAAAGTTTTCAGGAAGCATATTCTTTCTCCTTGGTCAAATGTATATCAGTTTTTCTGGGATTCTTTTTCGTCGCAGCCCACCACCTGCACCAGAACAATGGTGATGATAATGGTGGCCAGCACGCCGATCATCATGCCGGTAAAGGAAGAGGGATTGGCGTCGCTCATGGCGTTGACGGTGGTCAACAGGCCGGGCAGACCAGCGTATACATAGTACTTGGTGTTGAAGAAGCTGATGATCAGCGCACCGATGGCACCGCCGATGCAGCCGCAGACGAAGGGCTTCTTCAGGCGTAGGGTCACGCCGTAGATGGCGGGCTCGGTGATGCCGAAGATGCCGGTCAGGCCAGCGGACAGGGAAACGTTCTTGATGTCGGCCTTTTTGGTCTTGAGGAACACGCCGAAGCAGGCAGCAGCCTGTGCGATGACGGCGCAGGTCTGGAATGCCTGAAAGGAATCGCAGCCGTAGTTGGCAAAGTTGGCAAGCACATGGGAGTGACGCCCCAGTGCACGCCGAAGATGACGAACACCTGCCAGATGCCGCCCACCAGAATGGCGGCCAGTGCGGGAACGTTGTTGGCAAGGAAGTTGTAGGCAGCAGCAATGGCGTTTGCCAGCACATTGGACACCGGGCCGATGACCAGAATAGTCAGGGGAACCATAACAATGGTGCAGATAAAGGGCACAGCCAGCGCCTTGATGATGTCGGGCAGATGCTCGTCCAGCCAGTGCTCCAGCCAGCTGAGCACCAGCACCAGGAACAGCGGCGGCAGCACGGTGGAGGTGTAGGTGGTCTGGCTCATGGGGAAGGCCAGGAACTTGATGACCTCACCGTCTGCGATGCGGGCAGCGATGGAAGCCCAGTCCGGGTTGACCAGCGCCATGCAGCACCACATGGCAATGAAGGTGTTACACTTGAAGTGCTTGGAAGCAGTGACGGCGATCATGACCGGCAGGAAGGTGAAGGGCGTCCAGCTGATGAAGCTGAGCACGGAATACGTACCGGTGGCCGCAAAAGCGGGGAAGAAGTGGGTAATGATGATCAGTGCGCCTTGCACCAGACCGGCTGCGGCCAGAATGTACACAAAGGGTGCGAACACGGCGGACATGGTGGCGATGATGCGGCTGCCGAGGCCCTGCTTGACTTCCGGCGCGGCAGCGGTGCTGTTGTCCAGATCCAGCAGCTGGGCCAGTGCTTCGTACACGTCCTTGGCATGGGTGCCGATGACCACCTGATACTGGCCGCCGCTTTCCATCACCTTGATGACGGCGGGCATCTCGGAGATCTGTTTGGTCACTTCGTCCGAGGGTGTTTCCCTCAGCACCAGACGCAGGCGGGTGGCACAGTGGGTCGCGCTGAGGATATTGTCCTTGCCGACGGCGGCACAGATGTCGGCGGCAAGCTTTGTGTAATCGCGGATTTTGTTTGCCATGATGTTCTCTCCTTTTCATCAGATCACGGGTTTGCCTTGTGTCCTCATTATACAGAGGAAAAACCGCATTGTCAGCTGATTTGATGCGCCAAAAAACAAAATGTGCAGAAAAACAGCTTGTTTTTTCTGCACATGGATACAAACATCTGTACAAATTGACGGAGCGTTTCTGCGGTCACTCCAGCAGGCGGTTGTACACCCGGCGGGCCAGTGCTTCCAGCAGGTAAAGTGCAGGCATCTGACTGGTCAGGTCGTAGCTTTCGGTGGTCACGCGGTGCACGGAACTGTAGTACGGCAGGGTGATGTCGGAAAGCTTTGCCGCAGAACTCTGGTCGGAACAGGTAATGGCGATCAGTCCGGCGTTTTTCTCCTTCAGCTGCCGGGCCAGATGCAGCACCTGCTTCGTTTCGCCGGATACCGAAAGAATGACGGCTGCGATGGTGGTGTTGGGCGTGACGGTGATGGGATAGAACGGGTCGGTCACGCCCAGCGCGAATTTGCCCAGATTGGACAGATACCGTGCACCATACTCGGCTATGCTGCCGGAATTGCCGATGCCCACCAGAAACACCCGCTCTGCCCGTGCGATCATACCGGCGGCTTCGTCCAGCGCTGCATCGTATTCCGGCGTGCCGACTTTCCACAGAAAGTTCTGCAACTCGCCCAGCGTGTCCGGCAGACGGGATCCCTGCGCGGAACCGGCCTGCTCCTTCAGCTTCCATTTGAATTGCGCATAACCGTCACAGCCCACCTTTTTGCAGAAGTGCAGCACTGTGGTGGTGGAAACGTGCGCTTCCGCTGCCAACTCCCGGATGCGCATGAAGGGCACCGTGTTCGGATGCTCGATGATGTACTGGTAGACCAGCAGTTCCAACTCGTTCAGATTTTTGATCTGCTGCGGGGTGAATAGTTCCATGAAAAGGCTCCCTCCTTGTCCCGATATCTGTCCTTATTATAGCAAAAGGAAGAACGGAAAAACAGGGCGAACATTTCCGTTTGCATTTTTAGCGCGGCTGTGCTATACCGTTTTATACTGACAGCATCAGTATGTGCGATCGTAGCTCAGCTGGATAGAGCCTTCATTCTGCTTTCCGAAGAAAACAAAAAATCCGAACCCTTCTCCTATCGAGAAAAGGTTCGGATTTTCATTGTTTGGTGCGGATAAGAGGACTTGAACCTCCACCGAGTTGCCCCGATTAGAACCTGAATCTAACGCGTCTGCCAATTCCGCCATATCCGCATATTCTGTTTTGTTTGCGAGCTGTGTTGCTCGGAACGATAGTTATTATACCAGATATAGCAGAATTGTCAAGCATTTTTTCAAAAAAACTTTTTCCTCACTACAAAGCGTCATACTTTCGCGAAAAAAGCCCTCTGCAGGCCGATTTTCCGGCGGTGCAGAGGGTCGGAGTTTCTTTGTTTTTTCTTCAGCAGGCAGCCGTGCCGGAGGCCAGCAGATCAGACTTTGCCCCACACCAGCCACAGGTACGCATAACCTGCCAGCACGGCGGCCAACGTAAAGGGCACGCCGATGCGCAGGAAGTCGCGGGTGGTGACGGTCTCGCCGTTTTTGCGCAGAATGCCAATGGCCGCGATATTGGCCGAAGCACCGATGGGGGTCAGGTTGCCGCCCAACGTTGCACCGGTGAGCAGGCCGAAGTAAAACACATAGGGTTCCACGCCCACGCCATCGTTCATCAGGGCGGCGATGCTCTGCACCACCGGCAGCATGGCGGCCACGTAAGGGATGTTATCGATGAAGGCCGAAAGCACCACCGACACCACCACCAGCAGGGTGAACAGCCGGAAGGGGCTTTCCCCTGCCACGGCATGGAACAGCCGGGCTGCTGCGTCGATAACACCCGCCGCGTGGATGCCCGCGATCACGATGAACAAGCCAAACAACAGCAGCAGGGTGTCGCAGTCCAGCTCGCCCAGCACATGCGCCAGCGGCTTTGCCGACCCTGCCCGCAGGCAGGCGCGCACCACGCCAAACAGGCACAGCCCCATGCACACAAGGCCGCTGCGCAGCTCGTACACCGTGTGCAGCGGCCCGGCTGCAGGCTCCGGCAGGAAGGATGCCGCAATGAGCAGACCCACCGTAAGCAGCATCAGGCAGTGGCACATCGTCCTCCACCTCAGTCTCCACCTTGGCGGCGATAGGCTGGGTCTCGCGGCGGAACAGCCACAGCAGCACTGCCAGCGAAGCAAGTGCGCCCAGCTCTACGCCCCAGAAGATGCCCGGACGGCCCCGCATCCAGAAGAAATCGAAGAAATTCATGTCGGCAAAGCTGCCCAGCAGGATGCTGGTGGTGTCGCCCACCAGCGTGGCCGCGCCCTGCAGGTTGGAGGACACCGCAATGGCAATGAGCACCGGCACCGGCGAGATCTTCAGCTTGCGGGCAATGGCAAGGCCCACCGGTGCCACCATGAGTACCGTGGCCACATTGTCCACAAAAGCACTGATGACACCGGCGAACAGCGCCAGCATACACACCGCCCACTTGACATCCGGCACACGGACGATAAGCATTTCCGCCAGGCGGGCAGGCATTTTGCTCTCGATGAACAGTGCCACCGTACCCATGGTGCCCGCCATCATGAGCAGCACATTATAATCCACGGCCTGCAGCGCGGCGCGGAGTGAAAACTCGTAGACCCCTGCCTCGCCCAGCACAATAAAGAGCACCGCACTGCACAGTGCCACCCACGGGCGGTACTGCTGCAGCCGCAGCATCAATACATAGGTAACAGCAAACAGGATCAGTGCAAGTATCATTCGTTGATCTCCCCGCTGCGGGCATCCTCGTCGATCATGCGGTAGCCCACGCCCAGCTCATTGAGGATATAGGCATTGCTGCCCGGACGGCTGCCCAGCTTTTTGCGGATATTGGCCATGTTCACCTGCAGCTTTTTGGTGCTGCCGATGTCGGTATCGCCCCAGATGGCCTTGACGATGGCCGCATAGGTCATCACGCGGCCCGCGTGCTGGGAAAGGAACGCCACGATGTTGTATTCGGTCTGGGTCAGCTTGATCTCCTGCTCGTCCACGAACACCTTACGGCGGTCATAGTTGATGCGCATTCCCTGTGCGCGGAACTCACCCGCCGGGGCATTGCCGCCGTGCATGGCACTGTAGCGGTTCAGCCGCAGGGCAGCGCGCACGCGGGCCAGCAGTTCGCCGGTGCTGAAGGGCTTGGTGATGTAATCATTGGCACCCAGATCCAGCGCTTCGATCTTATCCATCTCGTCGGTGCGGGCCGAGAGCACCACGATGGGGGTCATATACTTCTGCCGCACGGTGCGGATGAATTCCAGCCCGTCCCGGTCCGGCAGGCCCAGATCCAGAATGACCAGATCCGGGTTGTGGGAGGCGAACAGAGTCAGGCCCATGGTACAGGTATGGGCCACCAGAGCCTGATAATCGTTGGTGGTGAGCAGCGTTTCGATAAAGCTGCAGATATTTGCCTCATCCTCTACGATCAGGACCTTGAATTTGTTATTGCTCATCTTCTGCATCCTCCATTTCAATTTCTTCGGTCTCCAGCCAGAAGCGGATGGTCGTTCCCTCACCCAGACGGCTCTCGGCCTTGATCTCGCCGCCGTGCGCCTTGATGATGGCCGCACACACCGAAAGGCCGATGCCCATGCCGTGCTTGCGGCTGTCTGCCGGTACATCCGGGTCGTGCCGCCGGTGCCGGAGAACAGCGTTTTCAGCCGTTCTCTGGGGATGCCGCAGCCATTGTCCGTCACCTCGAACACCGCACGATTGCCCACCGTGAACACCTTCAAGGTCAGTTTTGTCATGCCTTCGGCGTGCAGAGCGGCATTTTCCAGCAGGTTCATCAGCACCTGCTGGATGAGCATGGAATCCATGGGGATCACGATAAAGGCATCCGGCGTTTCCAACTCCACCGGGATCTCCGGGTAGCGCTTGCGGAACTTGACCAGCACCGTATCCAGCAGTTCGTCCAGCACAGTGGGGGTCTTTTGCACCGTCACCTTCTCGCTGTCGATGCGGGTGACGGAAAGCAGATTCTCCACCATGCGGGTCAGCCACTGGGCATCGCTGCAGGCTTCGCCAAGCAGTTTAATGGTCTTTTCCTTATCCAGCGAGTCATAATTTTCGATCACAGTGGAGCAGGCACCGTAGATGGAGGTGAGCGGGGTGCGCAGATCGTGAGAAACCGCGCGCAGAAGGTTTGCACGCATCTTCTCCTTCTCGCTTTCCATACGCAGCTGTTCCTGTTTTTTGATGCGGGTGGTAAGGGTGCTGGTCATGATGGACACCACCAGCATCACAAGGCCGGAGAACAGGTTTTCCGACAGGGTAAAGTTGAAGGCGAAATACGGTGAGAGGAAGGCAAAGTTCACAGCCAGCACGCTGATGAGCGAAGCCGCCACGCCCCACGCATAACCTTCTGTATACATAGAGGTGACAAATACCGCCAGCATAAAGATAAGCATTGCTACGCCCTCAATGCGGCCCATAACGGCCTGTGTAAGCATCACCATGGCATAGGCGGCGAACAGAGCCAGCAGCATTACGGTGGCATCCCGCACAAGCGTCTGTTTTTTCATGCACATTCCCCTTCCCAAATAATATATTCCGTTTCCCGCATTATACCATAGAAAAACTAAAGATACAGTAAAAATCCTTTGCCGTAAAGAGGGACGCGATTTGACACTCCCTCTCCCCCGTAGTAGAATAGCCCTATCAACACTTTATCTCACTGGATCAGGAGTAACGATATGCTGTATTTCGAGAACGACTACTGTGAGGGTGCACACCCTGCCATCCTGCAAAAGCTGGCCGAGACCAACTTTGAAAAGGTGCCCGGCTATGGCACCGACCCCTACTGCGCCAGCGCCAAAGCAAAGATCTGCGCTGCCTGCGGCTGCCCGGATGCAGACGTGACCTTCATCTCCGGCGGCACCCAGACCAACGCCATCGTCATTGCGTCCATGCTGCAGCGCTGGCAGGGCGTGATGGCTGCTGCCACCGGCCATGTGGCTGCACACGAAGCCGGGGCCATTGAGTATACCGGCCACAAGGTCATCGCCCTGCCGCCCACGAGGGCAAGGTGAGCGCCGCCGATGTGCGCGACTGGTGCGCCACCTTCTATGCCGATGCCAACCACGACCACATGGTGTTCCCCGGCATGGTATATATCTCTCACCCGTCCGAGTACGGCACCCTGTACACCAAGGCTGAGCTGGAAGAGCTGCACGCTGTGTGTCAGGAGTACCACATGCCCCTGTTCATGGACGGCGCACGCCTAGGCTACGGTCTGATGGCCAAGGCACCGATGTTACCCTGCAGGATATCGCCCGCCTGACCGATGTGTTCTACATCGGCGGCACCAAGGTGGGCGCGCTGTGCGGCGAGGCCGTGGTGTTCCCCCACGGCGCACCGGCCCACTTTATGACTATGGTCAAGCAGCAGGGCGCGCTGCTTGCCAAGGGCCGTCTGATGGGCCTGCAGTTCGATGTGCTGTTCACCGATGATCTGTACACCCGCATCAGCCGGAACGCCATCGAGACCGCAGACCGTCTGAAGGAGGGCCTTGCTGCCAAGGGCTACCGCTTCTATATGGAGTCGCCCACCAATCAGGTGTTCCCCATTCTGGAGAACAGCCAGCTGGAAGCACTGGAACCACTGGCAAAGTTCGGCTTCTGGGAGAAGTACGACGACACCCACACCGTGATGCGCATTGCCACCAGCTGGGCCACCCGCATGGAGGAGATCGAGCAGCTGATCGACCTGATGTGATGCCGCCAAAGATTTTTGGCGGTTTTATGCGGGATACCAATTGCAATTTCTTTCACAATGTGGTATCTTTTGGGTAGACCAATGGGTTGGAGCCGGTGGGCCTTGCAGGACAGCGTTTCGGCCGGCTGGCTCTATGAAATAATCGGAAAGAAGGTATTTTAACATGGGCTTTTTTGATAAGCTGTTCGGCGGCAAGACCGAGCAGGAAGAGACTGCCAAATTCTTCGGTCAGCGCAAGACCGTTCTGACCCCCATCCGCGGCAAGGTGCTGGCACAGGCCGACATCCCCGACGAGACCTTTGCACAGGGCATCCTTGGCCCCGGCTGCGGCATCGAGCCCACCGGCAAGACCGTGTATGCTCCGTTTGACGGCACCGTGGAACAGGTGGCTTCCACCCTGCACGCCGTGGGCCTGACCAGCGAGGACGGCATCGAGATCCTGATCCATGTTGGCATGGACACCGTGGAGATGCAGGGCAAGGGCTTCAAGGCACTGGTCAAGGTGGGCGATAAGGTCAAGGCCGGCACCCCGCTGCTGAAGGTGGATCTGGACGCCATCCGCGCCGCAGGCCATCCCACCGCTACCGCCATCATCGTGACCAACGGCGATGACATGGGCGAGCTGAAGATGCTGGCCGAGGGCGATGTGCTGGCAGGCACCCCGCTGTTCAAGTTCTGATCGTAATCGTAAAAGGCGTGAGCTTCCATTCGGAGGCCCACGCCTTTTTTGTTATTCCTTTTCCTGTTTATATTTCAGCACCTTCTGGGAGAAATGTCCATCGAAGAACTGGATGAAGGGCCAAGGGCGATGATGATAACACCACACCATGCCGAGGATGCGCCGCGCCGAGGGCATCTGCGGGTTCTTTTCAT
>ENA-OQEX01000894-OQEX01000894.1-human-gut-metagenome-genome-assembly--contig:-NODE-894-length-13080-cov-5.876554_pt1 | contig 13080 bp, 17 predicted proteins | sample MGYA00242802_ERZ504649 | MGnify/ENA primary metagenome ERZ504649 (study PRJEB26092, sample SAMD00036194) | human gut metagenome | host: Homo sapiens | study: EMG produced TPA metagenomics assembly of... | reverse complement strand
GGGGCGGCGCCGGTGAGTTCAAGGCCGGTGCCTTCCGCATCGCGGTCAAGACCGGCGCACCGGTGGTGCCGGTGGCCATCTCCGGTGCGCGGGGCCTGTTCGAGGCCCACGGCAATCGGGCCACCCCCGGCACGGTATACGTCCGGGTGCTGCCGCCCATCCAGACGGCAGGCATGAGCCGGGCCGAGCAGAAGCAGCTGCCCGACGCCGTCCGCCAGACCATTCTGGCAGAGCTTTAAGACTTTGGAGGACACTGCCTCATGGCAAGCTACCGTTACGAGCGCGACATCGACCCGAAGGACATTGCCCCCCGCAAGGAAAGACAGTACACCCGCAGGGAGCGCTGGGCCAACTGGTGGGACTATAACCTGAAATGGGTCATCATCATCGGCATCGCCGCGGCCTTTGTAGCCTACAACTTCATCGGACAGTATTTCTTTGTCACCAAGCCCGATCATAACGTGGCCGTGGTGGCTCCCTACTATCTGCCCGAGGACACCGTGAACGCTTTGCAGGATGCACTGGCCGCCTACGGCGAAGACCGCAACGGCGACGGCAAGGTGGTCGTGACCCTCAACGTCTACACCCTCGACTACTCCGACACTGAGACCCAGACCGAGAGTGCTGCCTATCTGACCATGGCTGGAACTACCAAGCTGGCCGCCGACGTACAGGCGGCCTCAGCTCTGTTTTCCTGCTCTGGGACCCGGCGGGCTTTGAAGAAAGCACCGGCTCGCTGCGGTATCTCGACGGCACTCTGCCCGCCGCCGACAGCGACGAGGACTGGTGGAACATGGTCTACAAGTGGGATGACTGCCCGGTCCTGGCTGGCCTCGACCTCGGTGACTACGGCCCCGACACTACCCAGAGCAGGAGTGGTTCCAGTCAGGAGTATATGTCCCAGTTCTATGTGGGAATGCGGGGCGCGTGGAACAGCGGCACGGCGGATAACCTCGCCGGAGGCGAAGAATTCTGGCAGAAGCTGACCGAAGGCGCTGTCTCCACGGCAGCCCCGGAGGACTGAGCCATGCGGTACCGTGTTCTCTCCAAGGGGAAGGCAAAGCATCTCAGCATCCCTGAAAAGCCTGCCGAAAAAACTGCATCTCTGAAGGCTGCTGACCTCGACAATCCCTATGGCCGGGTGTTCGGCACCCCCCGCAGCAGGGAAGACCTGCGCAAATAAGAAAGAACGCCCCCTCCGGCAATGCCGGAGGGGGCGTTTTGGTTGCAATCTCTTCGCGTTGACGGCCCCGGATTTGAAATATTATCCACTTTCAAAGAGAGCAGGGCTTGTTGTTTCCTTGTCCGGGTTATGGTATACTTACTAGGTATCATCGCTGTAAGAATTGAAATTTTACCCAAAGGATGTGGAAAGATGGACACACTGGAACAAGCCCGCGCCGAGATCGACGCGGTGGACGCGCAGCTTGCCGCCCTGTTTGAGCGGCGGATGGCCGCTGTGCTCGGCGTCGCCCAATACAAACAGGCCCACGGCCTGCCGATTTTTGACGCCGCGCGGGAGGCGGTGGTACTGGAAAAGGCTGCGGCCCGCATCCAGAACGCTGCTCTCCGGCCTTACTATAAAGACCATGTCCAGAACATGATGGATGTCGCCAAGCAGTACGAAGCCGAGGTGCTGGGCCGGAACCGCGCCGCCTATCAGGGCGTGGAAGGCGCTTTCGCCCACATCGCGCTGCGGGCGCTCTTCCCCCACGCGGAGGCCGTCAGCTGCCCGACGTGGGACGAGGTGTTCGATGCCGTCAGCCGGGGCGACACCGCCCACGGCGTTGTGCCGTTTGAGAACAGCCACGCAGGCGATGTCTCCGCTGTCCTCGACTTGTGCTACAACCACCCCGAGCTGTGGGTGGTGGACGTCTACGACCTGCCCATCTCCCAGAACCTGCTCGTCCTGCCCGGCACCCAGCTGGCCCAGCTCAGGCACGTTTACAGCCACCAGCAGGCCATCGCTCAGAGTGAGACGTTCTTAAAGCAGTTCCGTCTGCCCGCCACGGCCATGCCCAACACGGCCATGGCCGCAAAGTTCGTGGCCGAGTCGGGCGACCCGTCCAAAGCTGCCATCGCCAGCGCCGAGACAGCCGCCCTCTACGGGCTGGAAGTCCTCGTCCCCAGCATCAACACCGACGGCGACAACACCACCCGCTTCATCGTCCTCAGCCGCGAAAAGCCCACCGCGGGCAACCGCTTCTCGCTGCTGTTCACACTGGACAACAAACCCGGCAAGCTGGCTGAGGTCATCCAGGTCATCGGCCGCTTCGGCTACGACATGGAGTCCATCAAGAGCCGTCCGCTGCCCCATGTCCCCTTTGATTATTATTTTTACGTCGAGCTGGTGGGCGACCCCTCCGCCGACAAGACCGCCGCGCTGCTGCGTGAGCTGGACCATACCTGCCGCACGGTGCGGCTGTTAGGAGTGTATACAAAATGAGTGGATTTATCGGCACCAAGCTCACCATGAATCTGGGTGAGCGCAGCTATGACATCATCCTGAAAAACGGCGCACTGGAAAATCTGTACCAGTTTGCCCGCCTCGACCGCCGGGTGGCGGTGGTGACGGACGCAGGCGTTCCCGCCGAGTACGCACAGCGTGTGGCCGACCAGTGCCGCGACGCAAAAATTATTACTGTCCCGCAGGGCGAGGCCAGCAAGAGCATGAAGATCCTCGAAAGCGTCCTGCGCCAGATGCTGGAGTTCAACATGGGCCGCGGCGACCTCGTCATCGCCGTCGGCGGCGGCGTCGTGGGCGATCTGGCGGGTTTTGCCGCTTCCATCTATATGCGCGGCATCGACTTCATCAACTGCCCCACCACCACCCTCTCGATGATCGATTCCTCCATCGGCGGCAAGACCGCTGTGGATCTGGGGGAGACGAAGAACATCGTCGGCTCCTTCTGGCAGCCCAGGCTGGTCATCGTAGACCCCAGCACCCTCGCCACCCTGCCCCGCCGCCAGTACATCAACGGTCTGGCCGAGTCGGTGAAGGCTAGTCTGCTGGCCGACCCGGAACTGTTCGCCATCTTTGAAAAGGGCGACATTGACGAGCAGATCGGCGAAATTATTTACCGCAGCCTCCGCTTCAAAAAGAGCATCGTCGAGCAGGACGAGACGGAGCATGGGATGCGCAAGGCCCTCAATTTCGGCCACACCATCGGCCACGGCATCGAGCCGTCAAGGGCGTCAAGGGGCGCCGCACCGTGGGCCTCTACCACGGCGAGTGCGTGGCTCTGGGGATGCTGCCGATGATCGAGTCCAAGGCACTGCAGAAGCGCGTCCGTGCGGTCTACCGCCGTCTGGGCCTGCCCCTGCGTACCGCCTGCAACAAGGACAAGGTCTACGCCGAGATGCTCCACGACAAAAAGGCACAGGGCGGCCAGATCACCGTCATCAAGGTGCCGGGTCTGGGCTGCTGGCGCGCGGAGACCATCCGGTGGAGGGTCTCCGCCCCCTGCTGGGCATGGAGACTAAAGCCATGAAAACACCTTTGGCAGCGCATTGGCGCTGACCATCTTCGGCGAGAGCCACGGCCGGGCCATCGGCGGTGTGCTGGACGGCATGGCCGCCGGTGTGCCGGTGGATGAGGAATTCATTGCCGCCTGCATGGATAAGCGCCGCGCCCGGGGCGACGGGCTTTCGACGCCCCGCGTGGAGGCCGATAAAGTTCAGCTGCTCTCCGGCGTCGTGAACGGTCACACCACCGGCACGGCCATCGCCCTGATGATCGAGAACCAGAACACCCGCAGCGGCGACTACGCCAAGACGGCCGACCTTCTCCGCCCCGGCCACGCGGACTATACCGCCTACGCCAAATACCACGGCTTTCAGGACGCCCGGGGCGGTGGACACTTTTCGGGCCGCATCACTGCCGCGCTGGTGGCAGGCGGTGCCATCGTGCTGGGTGCGCTGAACCGCGCCGGCATCGACATCACCACCCACATCGCCCGCTGTGCCGGCATTTCCGATACGCCCTTCGCGCTGGACGATGCCGCCGCACTGGCCGCTCAGGTGAGCGTGCTGGAAAGCAGGGACGAGGCTTCGCCCTGCTGGATGCTTCCGTCGAAGCGCCGATGAAAACGGCCATCCGTGCCGCCGGTTCGGAGGGCGACAGCGTGGGCGGCATCCTTGAAACAGCCATTCTCGGCCTGCCCGCCGGTGTGGGCGAGCCGTATTTTGACAGCGTGGAGAGCCTTATTTCCCACATGGCGTTTTCGGTGCCTGCCGTGAAGGGCATTGAGTTCGGCACCGGCTTCGGCTTTGCGACCTGAAAGGCTCTGAGGCCAACGATGCCTTCCGCATGAAGGGCGATTCGGTGGTCACGGCCACCAACCACAATGCGGGCATCAACGGCGGCATCACCAACGGAATGCCTGTCGTCTTCCGCACCGCTGTCAAGCCGACGCCCAGCATCTACAAAGAGCAGGAGACGGTGGATTACATTGCAAAGCAGGACGCGCCCCTCTCCATTCAGGGCCGTCATGACCCCTGCATCGTGCCGCGGGCTGCCATCGTCCAGACCTGCGCCGCCGCGCTGGCTGTGGGCGATTTGATGACCGCCCGCTATGGCACCGCATGGATGGAGCGGCCCACCGGCTACCGCAGGGAGGGACTGTGATGGAATACGGACTCATCGGCTCGAAGCTGGGCCATTCCTACTCGAAGATCATCCATGAGATGCTCTGCGGCTACCGTTACGACCTCTGCCCGCTTCCCACCGAAGAGGAAGCCCGGGCTTTCCTCATCAGGCGGCAGTTCAAGGCCATCAATGTCACCATCCCCTATAAGCGCTGGTGATGGAATACTGCACCTACATCGACCCTCGTGCCAAGGCCATCGGCGCGGTGAACACCGTGGTCAACAAGAACGGCCTGCTCTACGGCTACAACACCGATCATCTCGGCTTTGCCCACCTGTGCGACGCCCACGGCGTCGATTTTGCGGGCAGGACCGTCCTCATCCTCGGCACCGGCGGCACCCACAACACCACCAGCGCCGTCGCCCGCGACAAGGGCGCGGCCAGGGTGCTCACCGTCAGCCGGACGCCCGACGCCGCCAAAGGCCAGCTCTCCTATGAAGAGGCCGTTGCCAGCGGCGCACAGATCGTCATTAACACCACCCCCGCCGGAATGTACCCCAACGTGGGCGTGTGCAGTCTGGACGTGGCAAAAATGCCCGGGCTGGAAGCTGTGCTGGACGTGGTGTACAACCCCGATAAGACGGAGCTCATCCTCCGGGCCGAGGAGGCCGGGGTCCCGGTGGCGGTGGGCGGCCTCGAGATGCTGGTGGCGCAGGCCGTGTATGCCGCCGAATACTTCCTCAGCCGGAAGTTCGACGACGCGGCAGGGGAGATCGGCCGCATCACTGCCGCACTCCGCCGCGATATGCTCAACGTGGCCCTCATCGGAATGCCCTCCAGCGGAAAATCCACCGTGGGCCGTGCATTGGCCGAGAGGCTGGGCAAAAAGTTCATCGACCTCGACGAGGAGATCGTCAAGGCCGACGGCCGCAGCATCCCCGACATCTTCGCCGCCGAGGGCGAGGACGGCTTCCGTGCGAAGGAATCCGCCCAGACCGCCCGCTTTGCCAAAGAGGGGCGACAGCTGCTCTCCTGCGGCGGCGGCATCATCAAGCGGGGCGAGAATCTGCGGGCGCTGCATCAGAACGGCGTCCTGCTCTTCCTCGACCGGCCCCTGGATGCGCTGACGGTGGGCGGCGGACGTCCGCTCTCGTCCAGCACCGAGGCGTTGAAAAAGATGGAGGCGGAGCGCCGCCCCCTGTATCTCGCGGCGGCAGACGCCGTTATCCCGAACAGCGGCACGGTGGAGGACGCCGTGACCGCCGCAATGGAGGCACTGGATGAAATTTTTAGTCATTAACGGCCCCAACCTCAACATGATGCACTTCACCGAGCCGGGCGTGACCGGTCAGCTGGATTACAACGGCCTGCTGGATTACCTCGAGCTGTGCTGCACCAAGATGGGCATGGAAGTGGAATTTTTCCAGTCCAACCACGAGGGCGACCTCATCGACGAGATCCAGTCTGCCGCAGGCCGGGCCGACGGCATCATCCTGAACCCCGGCGCTACGCCCACTACAGCGTCGCCATCCTCGACGCGCTGCGCCTCTGCGGTGTGCCTGCCGTGGAAGTGCTGCTCAGCGAGCCCGACGAGCACGAGCCTTCCGCAAGACGGACATCGTCTCGTTCGGCTGTCAGGGCCACTTCATCGGCGAGGGCATCAGCGGCTATCTCCACGCTGCCGCCTATCTGGCCCAGCTGCTGCGGCTGGACGGCAGTGCGCACACCCATTTAGTGATGTGAAAATCGACTCTCTTCTGCTGGAAAGCGGAGCAAAGAGGGCGTGGAAAAGAAGGATAGAAAGGAAAAATTTTATGATCATCTCCACCAAAAAGGGTACCCCGAAGGAAGAGCTCGAGAAAATCGTTGACCGCTTCGAAAAGCAGGGCCTCGACGTCACCCTCATCACCGGCAAGGACTACAATGTCTTCGGCCTCGTGGGCGATACCACCAAGATCGACGAGCGCGATGTCCTCGCCAACCCCTGGATCGACAACGTGACCCGTGTTTCCGCCCCTTATAAGCGTGCCAACCGCCTCTTCCACCCGGCAGATTCCGTCATCGACTGCGGCGGTGTCAAGATTGGCGGCAAGGAGAAGATCGCTGTCATGGCCGGCCCCTGCAGCATCGAGAGCGAAGAGCAGGCCTCCGCATCGCACAGGGGGTCAAGGCCGGCGGCGCGACCCTCTTCCGCGGCGGCGCTTACAAGCCCCGCACCTCTCCCTACTCCTTCCAGGGCCTCGAGACTGAGGGCATCCTCGACATGGTGAAGGCCCGGGAGGCCACCGGTATGCCCATCGTCTCCGAGCTGATGAGCGAGGAGCGCATCCCCGAGTTCGAGGAGTATGTGGACGTGGTGCAGATCGGCGCCCGCAATATGCAGAACTTCCAGCTGCTCAAGGCTGTGGGCAAGATGCACAAGCCCGTTCTGCTCAAGCGCGGCCTCTGCAACACCATCGAAGAGTGGATCATGAGCGCCGAGTACATCATGGCCGGCGGCAACGAGCAGGTCATCCTCTGTGAGCGCGGCATCCGCACCTTCGAGAAGTACACCCGCAACACCCTCGACCTCTCCGCTGTGCCTATCATCCACGAGAAGACCCATCTGCCCGTCATCGTGGACCCCAGCCACGCTACCGGCAAGGCAAACCTCGTGGAGCCCATGATGATCGCCGCTGTCGCCGCCGGTGCCGACGGCCTTGAGGTGGAAGTCCACTACGACCCCCGCCACGCATGGAGCGACGGCGCACAGTGCCTGACCCCCGACGCCTTTGCACAGGCTATGGCAAAGTGCCGTCAGGTCGCATGGGCCATCGGCCGGGATATGTAAGGAAAGAGGGCTAGCCCTCTCCGTCTTTGCTTCGCAAATCCACCTCTCCCAGAGGGAGAGGCTACAACGTGGCGGCTAGGCGAGAGGCTCTCCCTTTGGGAGCAACAATGATGACCGCCGCCAGTGGCGGAAACAGGGAATCATTGTTGGGGCAGTGGCCAGCAAGACGCAAGTGCTTTTTAAGCACGAAGCGGATGCTGGGTGCCGCAACCCGGGTAGTGGCACGCCGCAGGCGTGACGGAGAGGGCAAGCCCGATTCCCTATATTTGCAGATATAAAAAGGCGCACCGGAACAGCCCTGTTACAGACTGCCGGTGCGCCCTTCGTCATTTTGTTCTGTTTCGGCCCGCGTTATTCGGCAGTATCCTCAGCGGGAGCAGCCTCGTCTTCGGTCTCAGCAGGCTCTTCCTCAGCGGGGGCGGCGGTATCCTCGCCGAACAGCAGACGCTCGTACTCGTCCAGCTCCTTCTCACGGCGGCGCAGATAAACAGCCACAGCAGCCAGCGCACCAGCCACAGCAGCCAGCGTTGCGATAACAGCGATCAGACAGGATTTCTTCATAGGTTCAGCACACTCCTTTTTGGTCGAACCAGCGGTCCGGCTATTTTCAGCGGTCGTTCCGCGGCACAGGCTCGGTCTATTCTGAAACTATTATACCCGTACTTCACGAAAATTACAACCAAAAAGGCAAAATTTTGCTTTTTCAGAGCCCCAGCTTTTTCTTATACGCCTTGAATGCGCCGGGCAGAGTGTATTCGTTCTGCAGCTGTTCGCGGCTGGCCCAGACACAGCCCGCCGGGGCTTCCGCACTGCCGACGCAGACAGAATAGCCGCTCATCCGCCACTCGATGTGGCTGAAAATATGCTTTGCCGCCGGCAGAGGTTCGATGCTCTCACAGGCAAGGCCCAGCGCTTCCAGCCGGCCGCAGACTTCTTCGGCGCTGAGGCTTCGCCCTCCCACAGAAGCGGCTGCCACAGACCGGCCAGCAGACCTTTTTCGGGCCGCTGCTGCAACAGGAAGCGCTCTTCGGCATCTTCGGCCAGCACTACCGTCACCGGCTCGATGCGCCGTGCCTTGGGCGCAGCCTTATGGGGCAGTTCCAGCGCCGTGCCGGCCCTGCGGGCTTCACACAGAGAGGCCAGCGGACACTGCTCACAGAGCGGTGCGCCGTTCGGCACACAGACCAGTGCGCCCAGCTCCATCAGAGCCTGATTGTAGTCGCCCGCCTTTTCGGGAGGCTGATGCTCCATGACCCGGGCCGTAAAAGCTCGTTTTACCGCCGGTTCTGTAATAGCGCCGGGGTCATTATACAGTCTGGAAAACACCCGCAGCACATTTCCGTCCACCGCCGGGACAGCCAGCCCGAAGCTGATGGACGCGATGGCTCCCGCCGTGTAGTCCCCGATACCGGGCAGAGCGCGGAGGGCGTCGTAGTCGGCTGGCAGCTGCCCGCCGTACTGCTCACAGACGATGCGGGCGGCCTTTTGCAGGTTGCGCACCCGGCTGTAGTAGCCCAGCCCCTCCCAGAGCTTGTGGAGCTTTTCTTCTTCGCACGCCGCCAGCGCGGGAATATCCGGCAGGGCGGCGAGGAAGCGCTCATAATAGGGCAGCGCCGCCGAGACGCGGGTCTGCTGCAGCATGATCTCGCTGAGCCAGACGTGGTAGGGGCTGGGGTCGGTGCGGAAGGGCAGGATGCGCTGGTTCTTGTAGAACCATTCCAGCAATGCCGGGGCGATGTTTTCCACTTGTTTTGTTCTCCTTGTTGAAAAATGTAAAGGCGGCTTGCCTCTCAGGCCGCTTCGCGTCCAGCTCTCCCAAAGGGAGAGCCTTTTGCCTGCCGGGAAGCCTTTTGCCTCTCCCTTTGGGAGCAACAATGATGACCGCCGCCAGTGGCGGAAACAGGGAATCATTGTTGGGGCAGTGGCCAGCAAGACGCAAGTGCTTTTTAAGCACGAAGCGGATGCTGGGTACCGCAACCCGGGTAGTGGCGCGGCGTCAGCCGTGACGGAGAGGGCAAGGACGCTAACCAAAAACCGGGCCGCTGCGAAAAGCAGCAGTCCGGTCTTAGTGTGCTCTGTCTTAGAAGCCGTAAGCCGTGCGGGGGAAGGGCAGCACGTCACGGATGTTCTGGATGCCCGTGAGGTACATGATCATGCGCTCGAAGCCCAGACCATAGCCTGCGTGCTCCACGCCGCCGAACTTGCGGAGGTTCAGGTACCAGTCGTAGCTGGACTTGTCCAGACCCAGCTCGTCCATACGGGTCACGAGCTTGTCGTAGTCCTCCTCACGCTGGCTGCCGCCGATGAGCTCGCCGATGCCGGGGACCAGCATATCGGCTGCGGCCACGGTCTTGCCGTCGGCGTTCTGCTTCATGTAGAAGCTCTTGATCTCCTTCGGGTAGTCGGTGACGAAGACAGGCTTCTTGAACACCACCTCGGTCAGGTAGCGCTCGTGCTCGGTCTGGATGTCCACGCCCCACTCCACGGGGAACTGGAACTTCTTGTTGTTCTTCTTCAGGATCTCGATGGCGTCGGTGTAGCTGATGCGGCCAAACTCGCTGTTTGCCACCAGCTCAAGGCGCTCGATGAGGCCCTTGTCGATGAACTGGTTGAAGAAAGCCATCTCATCGGGGCAGTTGTCCAGAACGTAGCGGATGACGTACTTGGTCATGGCCTCGGCGGTGTCCATGTAGCCGTTCAAATCGCAGAATGCCATCTCCGGCTCGATCATCCAGAACTCGGCGGCGTGGCGGGTGGTAAAGCTCTTCTCGGCGCGGAAGGTGGGGCCAAAGGTGTACACCTTGCCGAACGCCATTGCCATGGCCTCGGCTTCCAGCTGGCCGGAAACGGTCAGGTTGACGGGCTTCTCGAAGAAATCCTTGGTGTAATCGACGGTGCCGTCCTCGTTCTTGGGGACGTTGTCGAGGTCAAGGGTGGTGACGCGGAACATCTCGCCGGCGCCCTCACAGTCGGAAGCGGTCAGCAGCGGAGAGTGGGCGTAGACGAAGCCGTTCTCCTGGAAGAACTTGTGGATGGCGTAAGCGGCCACGCTGCGGACGCGGAAAGCGGCGTTGAAGGTGTTGGTGCGGGGGCGCAGGGTGGGCATGGTGCGCAGATACTCCATGCTCATCTTCTTTTTCTGCAGCGGATACTCGTCGGCGGGGCAGTCGCCCAGGATCTCGACGGAATCAGCGTTCAGCTCGAAGGGCTGCTTTGCCTGCGGAGTCAGCACGATGCGGCCCACGACACGCAGGCTGCTGTACAGGCCGGTGTGGACGACCTCATCGTAGTTTGCCAGCTTGCCGGCTTCCAGCACGACCTGCAGGGTCTTGAAGCAGCCGCCGTCGGACAGGGCGATGAAGCCGATGTTCTTGGAGTCGCGGATGTTCTTTGCCCAGCCGCATACGGTGACGACCGTACCATCGGCGGGGGTGTTCTTGTACAGCGAAACGATCTCAGTGCGTTCCATAGTTTTTCTCCTTATCGATTGATGCATTCCGGCTTGCCTGAGAGTCGTCAAGACGCGGGCTGGCACAGGATTTTGTTGTCAGGCAAAGCTTATTGAGCGCAGGAATACTTGGTGTATTTCAAGCGAGATAAGCAAAGCATGACGCAAAAGACCCGCCAGACAGCGCCGGGACGGCTCGAAGGTAAGCCTAAAAAGAAAAAGACAGCTTTTCTCCCTGAAAGTTCAGGGCGAACAAGCTGTCTTGTAATGTCCGCGGTGCCACCTGAATTACCGGAAGTGTCCGGTCGCTCACGCGCTCAAGTAAAAGCGCTGCTCCGTTAACGCTGAGCCTGCGGCGCACCTACTGGCGGCGCATTTTTATCACTGCGCCCTGTTCAGTTTGCTGCTCCCGGGTGTTCGTTCACGCACCGTCCGCGCACGGCTCCCAGCTCTGCCGCGCTCTCTGTGGCGTTGTGATGCGCTACTTTTCCCAATCACTGCATTTACCATTAAAATATAGCACTTTGTCGCCGTTTCGTCAAGCATCCGGGCCAAGCAGGGCCTGAACAAGGCCGTTGGCCGCCAGCTGCCCGGCGTAGAGGGCCTCGTTGAGGTTATTGCCGTGGCTCCTATCTCGATGAGCAGACTGCCGGTGGTGAGGTCCTGATTATAAAAGCGGTAGCTGAACAGCACAGGCCGGGTGAACCCGGGGTACATCCCCTCCATGCTCCGCTCCCATGCGGCGGCGAAACGGAGGTTCTGCCGCCAGCCGGGCAGCCGGACGCTGCCGCCGTTGTCGCACCCGCAGATGATCATGACCTGCGCGGCCTGCCGCCCGTCCACGGTGCAGACCGGGGCCATCCGGGAACCGCCCTCTGTCTCGATGGCGTCCCGGTGGACGTCCAGCACCACCTTGATGCTGGGGTACTGGGCCAGATACCGCTGGACGACGGCCCGGCTGTTCTCGTAGCTGCCGGTGTAGCTGGGGTAGTCGTTCAGGGTCTCGTCGTGAAGAGTGTTCAGCCCGGCGGCGTTGAGGGTGTCGGCCATCACCCGGCCCACGGCACACATATTCAGGTTCGTGTCGGTGGTGCGGGCGCCGTCGCCGGGCGAATACCACAGCCCCGCCGAGAGGCGGTAGTCCTCGGTGGCGTGGGTGTGCATGATGAGGATCTGCGGGTCAGGGCTGTCCTTTTCGACGCCAAAGGGCAGTGGAGCCTGTATCTCTGCTGCGATGTCCGCCGCAGTCTGTCGGGTGTTGTTCTTGATGCTGCCCGCGCCGCAGGCAACGTACTTTTCACCGCTGCCTTGCGGGTAATTTTTTTCAATCACTGCGCCCGCGCCTTCGGGCCGGGCGTCGTCGCCCAGAAGCTCCACAAGATAGCTTTCGATGCCGCCTGTCGGGGCGGCGGCTTCGGCTGAGAGGCGGCAGCCCGGTGCTTTCAGGGGCGGCTTCGGCCACAGATGCGGCCTCCTCCTGTGCCGCGCCGGAGACGGCCTTTCGGCTCAGGGAGAGCGCCGTCTGCGCCGCCGGGACAGGCCCGGCGATGACCGCCGCCAGCCCCAGCACAACACTGTGGGCCGTGATGGTCAGAGCCGCAAAAAGGGCCGCTGCGCCCAGAAAGGGCAGCAGATGGCTCTGCCCGGCCTCGCCATAGCGCATAGACTGCCCCCTCCCCTTTTGTTTTATCCATACAATATGATGGACGGCCTGGTTTTATCCCACCAGCCAGCAGAGCTGGGCGATGCTGAGCCTCGGCTGCAAGGCGCGGTTGATGGCCGCTCCCAGCAGGGCGGCCCCGTGGGCGATGACGCTGTCCAGTTCCCGGGGCGTCACCACGAGGTCTTTGCCTCCTGCGCCATCATCAGGTCGGGATGCCCGCCGCGATGACCGGCAGGCCCAGACGGGCCGCGTCAGATGCTTGCTGCTGCCGGGCTGGGCCGGGCAGAGGCCGGTGTCGGAGAACTGCAGCGTCCGGCCCAGACGCTGGGGTTCCGACGAGCAGAGGCTGTCCACACAGATAAGGCTGTGGGCCGCACTTCCCGCACCAGCGCACCGGCCAGCTGCTGCAGGCTCAGACCGGTGGACGCCGAGACGCCCGGGGCCACCGCCGCCACCGGGCGGGATGCCTTCACCGGCGGACGGCCTGCGCCCATCGTGACAAAAATTTTCTGGACGGTGCGGGGGCCGAGGCGTCGGCGGTGACCCGGCGG
>ENA-OQEX01000893-OQEX01000893.1-human-gut-metagenome-genome-assembly--contig:-NODE-893-length-13096-cov-2.307348_pt1 | contig 13096 bp, 12 predicted proteins | sample MGYA00242802_ERZ504649 | MGnify/ENA primary metagenome ERZ504649 (study PRJEB26092, sample SAMD00036194) | human gut metagenome | host: Homo sapiens | study: EMG produced TPA metagenomics assembly of... | reverse complement strand
AGATGAGTGGGGTGTCATTGTTGACGTTCAAGAAAGCATGGCAGATACCAGGTAAATGATTTACTACCTTCATATTTTGCGGTTTGGGCTGACACTAAAAGATGGGGGTGCGACTCACGGTTGCGCCCCCATCTTTTAGTGCGTCGCTGTCAGTGCCTCTTGTTGTATGCGATTTTGTTGGTGTCAATGACGAAGGTTTTGCGGTCATTCTTGGCCATGACATCCAGGATAATGCCGGCGATAATGAGCAGAAGACCAGCGATGACCAGCATCACCGCGCCGATCAGCGTGGGGAAGTGGGTGACCACGCCGGTCTTGGCGAATTCGAAGGTAACGGTGCCGCAGAGCACAATGCCGACGATGCCGATGATTAGGCCCAATCCGCCGAAGAACGGCAGCGGCTTGTATTCGCGGATCATGCGGAAGATGGTGCTCATCACCTTGATGCCGTCACCTACCGTGTCCAGCTTGGATACGGAACCTTCTGGCCTGTCGCGGTACTGGATGGGCATTTCGAACAGACGCAGGTTGTTGTTCAGCGAGTGGATGGTCATCTCGGTCTCGACCTCGAAGCCGCGCGAAAGCACGGGGTAGGTCTTGACGAAGGTGAAGTTGAACGCGCGGTATCCGGTCATGATGTCGGTGACGTGCGCGCCGAACAGCCCGTTGATGGAGCCGCGCACCAAACGGTTGCCGAAATTGTGGAACGGGCGCTTGTTCTCCTGGAAGTATGTGGAGGAGAGGCGGTCGCCGATGACCATATCATAGCCTTCGAGCACTTTGGCGACCATGGCGGGCGCGGCGTCGGCCGGGTAGGTGTCGTCGCCATCTGCCATGACGTATACGTCCGCGTCGATGTCCTCGAACATGGCGCGGATGACGTTGCCCTTGCCCTGGCGCGGCTCCCTGCGGACGATCGCGCCTTCGGCCTCGGCGATCTCGGCGGTGCGGTCCGTGGAGTTGTTGTCGTACACGTAGATGGTCGCATCCGGCAAGGAAGCCTTGAAGTCACGAACAACCTTGCCGATGGTGACCTCCTCGTTGTAACAGGGAAGAAGCACGGCAACGGAAAGATTCTGATTCTCAAACTGGTCAGACATGAGTACAACTCTAGCTTCTGGGCTGGTCTGCAAGATATGCTATAATCGTGACCAACGGAGATTGAGACTTTCAAGGATGAGGAAGATTTATGTTAACTAGGGTGTGTTTGCACTAGTTGGGTTTTTGGCTGTGTTTTTTCAGGTAGATGGCGATGAGGATGAGCTGGAGGTTGGGGAGGAAGGTCTCGTCGAGCCTGTCGTGGCGGGTGGCGGCCCTGCGGTAGTGCTTCATGCGGTTGAAGACGCGTTCGACCATGTTCCGCCCCTTGTACGCCATGCGCCCCTGAAGCGTCCGTGTAGCCGGCCTGGTTCCTATCAGCGGTCATCGGGCGTCCCCGTTCCCGGCGACAACACCCCCGGATCATCAACGACAGGGCGAGAGAGTCATACCGGAACCGGCGACCCGGCCCCGACCATCGGGACCTACCAAACATGGTAATGGGGCGAGCATTCTGGCATCATGGGATGGCCGCCCCCCGTATCACCTTGCCGGAGGCTCAGGTCACATCCAATGCGGCAGGAGACTCTTGCACCGCGCGATGAGCCAGGTGCCAGCAATCACCAGCGCCACTGTCACGACATACACCACCACGGCCTTCGTCAGCGGCAACATACCGAGCGTATTCGCAATCGCCGATGGCAGACTCACACCCATCCAATTAATCAGCACCGTATGGAACAGATACACGCCCAGCGCCGCACTGGAAAGCAATTTCACCACACGCAGCGCACGCTCGGGAATCGAACGCAGCCAACGCTCCGCCGACTGCGCCAGCAGGAACAACGCGATTGCCTGCATGACGCATAGCGGCGATGTGATGCCCACATAATACGAATCGTATTGCGTGTTCAATCCCGACGGTTTCGCGTATCCGTTCGACCAGGCGCCAAGCAGCGCCATACCAGCGGAAGACGCCACGAACAGCACCGCCATAATCGCCGTCTGATGACGGATTGGCTTCCAATATGTATGAACGTAATATCCCGCCAGAAAATACAGCAACGCGACCGATGAAAACAGCGGCCAGGAAAGCAGCGAGTTCACATATATCGGATTCAGACCGAACCGTTCCGTCAACGGCAGACCAACGCTGATTGCCGCCGTCAGCACCAGCAGATATTCCACACAGCGTCTATTGTGCACGACCAACGACAGAATCGGCGTCAGCACATACAGGTAGATAATCGAATAGAAGAACCAGTATGTGTCGTTGATCTGATTCGTTAGGAACCGCTTGATGAAATCCACGACGCCGAAGACGCCCGCGAACTGTTCCGCCCCGTAAAACGAATACGGGAAGACGCAGAACAGCACGTAGCAGGCCAGACTGCCCAGCAGCATCGCCTTGCCCACCCGCCAGAACCGTTTACGGAAGAACACGGAAGTCGGATATCGATTGCGGTATCCGAGAAGATTCATGCCGCTGACCATGAAGAACACCGGTACCGCAAAGATCGCCAGCGACTGGAGACTGAGCATCTCCAGCCAATGCCAAGTCGGCTGGGGGCTGTACACCGGCAATGTGGTGTGCAGCAGCACAACGGCGAAGCAGGAGACGATGTTCAGCACGTACACGAACCGCAATACTTCATTCCGTTTCACCGGTGCGGGCTGCGGCTGATTATGAACCGGTGCATTGGTTTCTGTCATGAAGCCACGACCTCCTTGGTGTCGACGGCCTGTATTCCGGCAGGTTGCGTTGTTGCCGTTCCCATACTACGCACAGCAAGCACCGCAAATGCCAGCGGCATAATATACACCTGCGGCACCATATAGCGCATCGACTCAATTGACCGGAAACCGGGGAAATCCACAGGAAGCAATATGAGACCACCAATGGTGTGACGCCCAGCAGTCGCAACCATCCATCATGACGACGCCGTCGCAGGCACTCATACACCACAAAGGCCGTCATCCAAGTGGTCCAGATCGCACGGGAGAACAGCATCATGCCGACCGGCGTCCGCTCGGCCCAATCGATGAGGTGTTCGACTCGAGAAGCCATCGTTGTATCGGATGCAGTCAGTCCAAGCTGCTCGTGCCCCTCAAAAAACGAATGATTGGTACCCTGCGCGTACACCGGCATCAGCAGATCGCCGACATGCTCGTCGCCGGCGTTCGGCAATGCCAACCAAGCGCTTTCCATGCCCAGGAACGCCTCAACATACGTCAGCGGATGCTCCGCCAATCCTTGCAACCAAGCCTTCGCATACGGGAGCAGGTACCGGTCTTTCTCGCTGTCCCAAACGTATCCTTTCACCGCATCGGCACTGGTAACCGCATAACGCTGCGCGACATCCTCCCCGAGCACCCGCTCAATCGCATCGCGTTGTTCTTTGAGAATGGCATCACCATAGTAGCGCAGCAGACGCGCCGACTGCTGGAAGGGGATGGACAGCATCTCCTGCTTGCCACCCGGTGCGACATCAGCCAACGGAAACACCACTTTCGGTAGCATGATCATCATGACCGCCGCGACCGCAGCAACCACGACGATCAGACGACGACGGAGTCCCCGTCGTGTAACGGCGACCAGTAGCAGGCAGACCAGTATCGCGATATACATACCGGTCTTCTTGGTCAGGGAAAGCGCCAACGCCAGCCCGATCAACGTGCCCCAGAACGATGTCCGCCGCAGAACCTCACCGCGCTGCGAACGATTTCCACACATTGCACGCCGAACAGCACCATAATCGGCAGGAACAACGAATCCTTGACCATCGGGCTGGAGTACATCGGAAAGATCGGGAACAGGCTCACGAACGCCAAAGCAGCCATGCACAGGCGGTGGGAGGCCCCGATTCTACGCATGTACAGCAAACAATACGCCATTGCCGACGCGGTCACCACGGTCTGGATCATCGTATACAGAAAAATGCCCAGATCACCGGAGCCGATAAGATTCCCGAACTGGACGAACAGGCCAAAAATCGCCGTGTCAGCAATCGGATGGTGGTCAGTGAGCTGTCCATCCGTAAACAGATTGGGCAGATGGTTCCATTGCAACAGCTGGTTGCTGGTGTCGTACCACATCACCCCCGGATACAACGCAATCACATACGGCATCCAGCACAGCACGATGATCAGGAACAGCACACCCCATCCGCGAAAATTGTGCCGAAACGATATCCTATATGTCGCCTGCGCATCGTCCTCCCGACTCAGCCAACGCATCCCAAGTTCTAGCAACAGCACGAACATGAACGCTATAGCCGCATAGCGCAGCCCGTGTACGAGACCGACAAGACTCCACACCAAATCTCCCTGAGACCGCAGCATCTCGCCGCATGCCGCCAATATGCCCAGCACCAAACTCAGCGCCATCAACCCCAGCCGTCTCTTCGTCCAGTCAAGCCACTGCACCGGCCATACAGACCTAGTCGCGACACCGTTCCGCTCGCTCCGACTGAACATGCATACCTCGTTCATATTCCTTGCCTCATAGTTGACGTTGTGCAAAAAGCCTACCAGCTCCGCCGTTGTCGCGCTTCTTTCTCGCCATAATGAGGGGTGACTATCAATCAGGTGATACATGACTTCCATGCGATGCGGCCTAATACGGTCATCTACATGTATGTCGACGACTTCACCGTACAAACGCAGGCGCCAAGACCGGCGTGGTCACCGCTTCCCCACATTCATCGGCGCGGCAACGCCGGTCATCACGGGTCTTCTGCTCATTATCGCTGGCATCATCCTCGCTGTCATGGACAAGAACGACCGCAAAACTTTCGTCAGCGACACCAACAAATTCGCCTACGACGAGAGGCGCTGACTAAGTCCATACTGCAATGTGAGGGGGCGCAACCCACGGTTGTGCCCCCCCCCTCGATTAACGTCCAGCTCAGACTATGGAAAATCAATAGAAAAGTAGAAAGAGAAGCCTCTAATATGTTTCAATGCTGATGTGCGCATTGCTGGTAGTGAGATTGAATCCGGCGAGATAGCGGTTCACGTCGAAGAAACGAATCAGGGCATTCGAGAACCTTGCAAAGAACTGCCGTATGTAGCGCTTGTTCTCGTCGGTGATGTTTCGTTCTAGTACGACCACGTCATACATACGATTCGTGGAAGCGTTCTTCAGCATTGAATAGATGGTGGTGGTGAGCATCGGGACGTAATTGTTGTCCGCGGCGAACGCCACCGGCACCACACGTCCACGCTCCTGCCCTACCGGTTCCAGTATTGCGGTCGGCTCTGGATGCAGAGGATGCACGCATTGCAGTCGTTTGATTTTCCAGTTTACGCCGGTGCGCTACTTGTGTGCGATAAAGATGTTCAAAAGCCGTTCGGAGAGATGGCCGACAGCGCGCGTGGTCTGCATGTCCATCTTGCTGAAGTCGGTGGTCATTGCGAATCCGTCAAGCAACGGGAATAGCCACTCGTTGTATTCGAAGAAGATTTCTTTCCTCATGATGAACATATTGCAGAATGCTGCGGTGCGGCCGTTGAGTACGGCATCGGCATCCGTCTTGTAATCGGGATGCCGCTCGCACAGAATGTCGTACATATGGCGTAAGTCATTCAGTCGCAGATGTTCGTCGGCGTCCCAATGCTGCTTAAGGTTTGAAAATCCGCCGATACGACGAACATCGTTCAAAGGTGTGGTGATGATGTCCCATCCGTCCACTGCATGTGCGATCGCCTTGTCGTTGATGCCATATTCGGCAATCGTGCGACTATCAATATATGAGTCAGTGATTTCGCCGTAATCGTTTTCCTTATGTGTGGTATCCGTGAAATCGAAATACCTACGATAGTGGCAGAAATCGTAATAATCGGCATCTTCGTTCTTCCAAGCCCAGTATTGCGCGGTCAGCTCGCAATACCGCGGGTTTCGGCAGAAATGTTTTCTCCTTCATCGTCATGCAAGGTGTTCGGGAAACGGGTCGTGGCGTGAGCGGCGCCTACCTGCACCGGAAGAATGCTCTTCCCCTTGGGAAACGTGGCCTGCTTATGTGCCGACACGAAGATTCGGATGTTCGAATGGTGCTGTTCCGCTGTGAGAACCATGTGAGATATTCCGCCTTACTAAGACAAACGTCCTTTCCTCAATAGAATATATGAGAGTACTGTCGAAGGAGAGCGCATCAATCGCACTGCCACATGATTTTGCGTCCAAACGCTTCGCACTAGTAGGATGGAATGTTTGTGAAAGATTTTTTTAAGAGCCTCAAGAAGAGGTACCACTACGCGATGGTGGTTTTCAAGGAACTGGTGAAGACCGACTTCCATCTGCGCTATCAGGGATCATTCTTGGGCATGGTATGGTCCGTGCTGAAGCCGTTGATGTTGTTCGCCGTGATGTATGTGGTGTTCGTGAAGTTCCTGAAGTTCTCGGATGGCACCCCAACCTTCCCGATTTCATTGCTATGCGGTACCTGTTTGTGGAGCTTCTTCTCCGAATCAACCAGCATGGGTATGCAATCCATCGTTGGACGTGGTGATTTGCTACGCAAAGTACACTTCCCAAATTACATCATCGTGGCGTCCACCACGATGGGTTCTATGATTTCGTTGGGCATCAACCTGTGCGTGGTGCTCCTGTTCGGCTTCTTCGCCCATGCGCACTACACCTGGCGCGTGTTGCTCGTGCCGTTCAACATCATTCAGCTGTATTGCTTAGGATTGGGTGTGGCATTGCTGCTCGCCTCGTTGTTCGTGTACTTCCGTGATGTGGCGCATATATGGGAGGTCGTGTTGCAGGCCATGTTCTATGCCACGCCTATAATTTACCCGATTTCGATGGTGGCCAATAATCCGGAGTTCTCTTGGGCTGGTAAATTGCTCATGCTGAATCCTTCCACACAGGTAATCATGGATATTCGTCACAATCTGCTTTCCCCGGAATACGTGCCAACAGTGTGGACCATGGTTGATAACAGGCTGCTGTGCCTGCTGCCATATGTTTTGTCTGTTTTTATTTTGTGCCTAGGTATTCATGTGTTCCGCAAGTACAGCTCCAAGTTCGCGGAGGTGCTCTGATTATGGCTGAAGTTGCAATGACTGAGAAGACGCAGGAGAAAACCGTGGACGAACGTCCGGTGGTGCTCAAGGTCGACCATGTGGCCAAGATGTTCCGTTTACCCACCGAGCAGGCGACCGGCCTGAAGATGGCATTCCTGAATTGGACGAAGGGCATCAAAGGCTATGCCGAACAACATGTGCTACGCGATATCAATTTCGAGGTGCAGCAGGGCGATTTTTCGGCATTGTTGGGCGTAACGGATCCGGAAAGTCACACTGTTGAAGATTATTTCTCAGATTTACACTCCGGAGCAGGGTTCCGTCACCGTCAAGGGCAAGCTGGTCCCGTTCATTGAACTTGGCGTGGGATTCAACCCTGAGCTGACCGGCCGTGAAAATGTGTACCTGAATGGCGCGTTGCTCGGCTTCACCCGCACGGAAATCGATGCCATGTACGATGACATCGTGGAGTTCGCCGAGCTCGAAGATTTTATGGATCAGAAGCTCAAGAACTATTCTTCCGGCATGCAAGTGCGTCTCGCCTTCTCTGTGCCATCAAGGCGCAGGGCGATATTCTGGTGCTTGACGAGGTGCTTGCTGTCGGCGACGAGGCGTTCCAACGCAAGTGTGATAACTTCTTTGCGGAGATCAAGAAAGATCCTACCAAGACTGTTATTCTCGTTACTCACTCCATGGATGCGGTGAAGAAGTACTGCAATAAGGCCATCCTCATCAAGGACGGAGAAATTGTGGCGAGTGGAGACAAGAATAATGTCGCGGATCGGTACACTTTGGAGAATTTAAAGGCGGAGAATAAAGAACCAAAACAGAAGAGCAAAGTGCCAAAAAGAACAACGAACCATGGATTAAAGTTCTTCCCGTATCGGAACCGGTATGCGGGAAAGATGACATCTTCGAATTCGATATTGAATATTCTTTCAATGATGATGTTGATTTCTACTTTACAATGACTTTGCTGGACACGAAGAGAGGCGGTCTTACCTTCGATCCAGGACCTAAGCTGTATCGCTTCCATAATCCAGGCCATCATAAAGTCCGTTTCGCATTGCCTGTTAACATTTTCAATAATGGTGATTTTCAAATTGTGGCTTCACTTCGCATTGATGACCCCGCTGATCCGAAGAAGCCCAAAGCCATTGCATTCGCCAATGGAGAAGACTCTTGCACTTTCGCAATACGTGATACAAGAAATGGTGATTACGCCTTGCTTAATAATGATATTCTATCAATCAAATGCGAAGGCATAGTTAATTAGTTTTTTTGGCGTTGTTCTGAATGTTGTAAAGACTGGAATGACGCAATAAAGCCATTTATAGATATCTTATTTATTGCTGCCCTGATGAAGACCGGAGAAAGAAATGACGAGTGAACAGTTGACAGAATCACAAGCACCCCCTTTTTTCTCTATCGTCATTCCTTCATATAATAATGCAGGTTACCTTCGGAAATGTATTCTCTCCTTGCAGAAACAAAACTTTTCGGAATGGGAAGCGGTCATTGTTATCGACGCTAGTCCCGATAATGCCTTTTATGTTGCCAGTGAGCTTTCTGAAGTGGATAAGAGAATTAAGGTTATCAATAAGGAAAAGAATGAAGGGACGCATCTTGCAAGAAAAAGTGGAGTAGCGCGCGCTCGTGGGCAATACACTCTATTCTTGGATGCTGATGATGAACTTACGGATAATGCACTCTCTTCGCTAGCCGATCTTGCTTCGTTATATTCCTTTGATATTCTTCACTTCGGAACCGAGCTCTTTGGCGAAGAGATGCCCGCTTCAACTTGCTCTGATATTCTTCAATTAAGTAACCGTGATCTGCCCACGTTGCATAAATCCGAGATTGCTTTTTCTTCTTTCACGTCCCGCGAGAATCATCGTCAGGATTGGCGTATTCTACAACGTTTGTACCGGACTGATTTACTTAAAAGAGCTTTTAGTCTCATGACAGGCTCCCGTCTTGGAAGGGGGCAAGATAGTTATGAATGGCTGGTTATTGCCAGTCTTGCCAATACCGAGATTTTCCATAATGAGATGATTGGCTATCGATATTATTTAGGAAGAGGCATTACTACTTTCAAACCAATGTCAAAGCAACAGTTTGCTGCATTGTCCACGAATTATGCAAATTTAATACGTGTTGCTTTTGATTATGCAAGTAAGTTTTCGACATTCGACCTTATGCCATGCGTGCATGAATTACATCGTAGACTTCTTGAAATGCTGTTCGGTGATTGGTATGTACGTTTGTCCGATAAAGATAAATTGACAACGCTTACCGACTTGCGAGACTCTTTCACAAGAGAAGATATTGCAACGGAACTAATGCGTCTCACGCGAGATGATGCATATTCCCATTGGGATGCCGGCGATGTTTTTGACGTCAATGCGCGTTATGTTCAATGGAAGCAGATCGCTGAAGAACTGATGGGGGCGAGTTCTAACAAACAGTATGAGTTGTACCGTAGCCAGGTACTTAGACATTTCTTGGATTTGCAAACACGAAATTCTATGGCGAACCGAACTATACGACCCTCCTCCCGGAATCTTTTGTCCATCTTCCACCCTTTCATGCCTCTTTTCAGGTCAATCAAAAGAAAGAACAAATGACGATGATTGATAACATGCCATTTTTTAGTATCGTAATCCCCTGCTACAACAGTGAAGAGTATTTATCGGAATGCTTAGAGAGCATCATCGCCCAGGATTTTGATCAGTGGGAGGCCATCGTCATCAATGATGCAAGTACCGACGGCTCTCTTGCCGTGGCTTCTCGTTTTTCCGCTCAGGATGGAAGAATTCGAGTTCTGGATAAGACCATGAATGAGGGATTGCACCTTGCCAGGAAAAGCGGAACGGCTCTCAGTCGTGGGGAATACATCCTTTTTCTTGATTCAGATGATGCTTTTGAAAAAACAACTTTGCATAAAATCTATTCTGAGATTGAGCAATCGAATCCAGATATTCTACGATTTGGGCTGATATGTAAAGAACAAAACGGTATGGACGATCATGCCGCTCGTGAATTTGAAACATGGGCGAATGCAGATTCACCTGAATCTAGCCAAGAAGAACTTCTGACCAGTACGTTCACTTCAAAGAGTGAATACGGAAGAGATTGGCATGTAACGCATAAAGCTTTTCGAGGTGATATATGCCGCAAAGCTTTTTCGAGTATGACGACATCACGTCTCGAACGTGCTGAAGATAGTTATGAATTCTTAGTACTCGCTAGTATGTCTGAACATGAATCTTCCAATACGCGCATTCGGGGTTATATCTATAACATTGGAAGAGGCGTTACTTCCAACAGAACAATCTCTCCCGAACGTTTTCTTTCCGATGCAGATCAGATGAAGGCCTGTTGGATTGAAGCACAACATTTTGCCGATTCTATGGGAACGTTGCTAGTACGCGAATCAGCATCTTGTTTGAAGACAAAACTCATCTTTTCACTAATGAATGAGTGGAAAGACCGTGTAGATGACGATTATAAGTTGGAAACAGCAGAATCAGTTTCATCGATCATTGGAATCGATGAAACTGCTACCGAGCTCATGAGGTTTGCTCGCGATGACGCCTACGCTATGCTCGGCCGCTTTGTGCCATCGTCTCCTTCTTTCTTGGACTGGGCCAATTTGGCGGAAGAATTAATGCAAGATATCCAGACTCCATCAGCATCTTATATTCAGATGAAAAATGCTGCATTGAATCATATTCGTGAATTCACTGAGTCTCAACGTATCCATGCTAATCAAGAGAAACAAGACGTTAAAATCTTGGTTTCTGCGCATAAGAATACAAATGTATTCCACAGTACTGTATTGCAGCCGATTCATGTCGGAGCAAAAAACAGTTCGATTCGTTTTCCGTATTTCTGGCGCGACGATGACGGTGAAAACATATCTGAAAAAAATGCTCGTTATTGTGAATTGACTGCACAGTATTGGGCCTGGAAGAATATTGACGCTGAATACTACGGCTTCTGTCATTATCGTCGTTATTTTGACTTCTCGAATGTCGAGCATGAGGAGAACATGTTCGGTGAGGTTATCGACAATTATATCGATGAGGAATCCGCAAAAGAATATGCTCTAATTGATGAGAGCATCATCAATACTGTAAAACAGTTTGATGTCATTACTACGCCTTTCAGTGATCTTAAGAAAATCATCAATAAACATGGCACTCCGCAGGCGTTATGGGAGGCGGCTCCACTACTGCACGATGATGATTTGGAACGTTGCTACCGGATCTTGTGTAAGATGCATCCGGATTATCAGGAGGATGCCGATGCGTTCTTGGACGGTCATCAGGCTTGCTTCTGCAACATGTTCATTATGAAGAAGGCAATCTTCTTCGACTACTGCGAATGGTTGTTCCCGATTCTTGAGGAGTTCGACAAGAGCACCGACTACAGCACGTACAGTAAGGAAGCATTGCGCACGCCAGGGCATCTTTCTGAACGTTTGCTGAATATTTATCTGATGCATCATAGGCGCATCGGTTCCAACTGGAAATTCAAGGAACTACAATGCGTTCATTTCACGAACCCGGAGCCGGCTCCGCAGCTTGAACTTCCGAATTCGCATGGGAAACCGGTTATACCGGTGGTGTTCGCTGCTGATAACAACTATGTGCCACAATTGACTACTACTATCTATTCCGCCATCAAGAACGCGAATTCAGACCGTTTCTACGATGTAATTGTTTTGCAGCAGGATATCGCAGGGGACAAGCAAGAGCGTATGTGGCGCTTCTTCGAGCAGTTTCCGAACATGAGTCTGCGGTTCCTGAATGTGAAACGTGAGCTGTCTGGCTACGATTTGTCCACAAACAATGCGCATATCAGTATCGAAACGTACTACCGTTTCCTCATTCAGCAACTCCTGCCGAATTACGACAAGGTGCTCTATCTCGATTCCGACATCATTATTGTTGGTGATATTGCGAAGTTGTATGACATCGATCTTCAGGACAACCTGTTGGGGGCTGTCCGCGACATCGACTTCCTTGGCAACCTAAACGTGAAGCACGGCAAGCGTATGTCATATGCGAGGGATGTGCTGAAAATGAAGAATCCATACGACTACTTCCAAGCTGGAGTGCTGGTCCTCAACACGAAGGGGATGCGCAATCGCTACTCTATCGGGCAATGGCTCACTTACGCATCGAACCCAAATTACATTTACAATGATCAGGATGTGTTGAACGCATATTGCGAGGGCAAAGTGCTATACCTTCCGTGGGAGTGGAATGTGGTGCACGATTGTGGTGGACGCGTTGGCAACCTGTTTACGCAGGCACCCAATGATGTTTATGACGCCTACGTAAAATCGCGCAGCAATCCGCAGATTATCCATTACGCCGGTTATCAGAAACCTTGGGTGGATCCGGATTGCGATTACGCTTCGATGTATTGGGACTATGCCCGTGAGACACCATTCTACGAACGTTTAATTAAGCGTGTGATACTGGCAAACGAGCCACAGATTCCAGAAGACGTTTTCTTGCCGAAGCATGAGCGTGCAGTTGGTGAAGACAATCCGATTCGTAAGTTTGTTGATCCATTGATGCCTATTGGTTCCAGACGTCGCGACGCATTGAAAGCCGTCGCGCGTGTAATCCGCGGTAGGCGTTGACGCTGGCGGGAAGGTTATCGCTGTGAACAAAGGCTTAAAAGGTCGAGTAGTGAGAACGTCGGAAGGAGGTCTGGAAGGTCAGGTCGGTCCTCGTGTTGCGCTGCACGTGCACCAGGCAGCGTCGGATCCGAGTGGACGGCCATATCTCGCGGCATGCGCTCTCCGCGCCGCGAAGCCCGTTCGTGATCAGTACGTCGGGCGCGGGGATGCGTGAGAACAGCGCCATGTACGCGGCCTTCGACTCGTTCGGGCACCGTTGCATCCCAGCGTCTCGCCGCTTTCGCCGTCGATAGCTATGACCAGACACCAGCCGTGGTTCGTGTACGTGCCGTCCGCCATCACCGTGTGGTGTTTCACCCTGCACGGCGG
>ENA-OQEX01000892-OQEX01000892.1-human-gut-metagenome-genome-assembly--contig:-NODE-892-length-13128-cov-2.210753_pt1 | contig 13128 bp, 19 predicted proteins | sample MGYA00242802_ERZ504649 | MGnify/ENA primary metagenome ERZ504649 (study PRJEB26092, sample SAMD00036194) | human gut metagenome | host: Homo sapiens | study: EMG produced TPA metagenomics assembly of... | reverse complement strand
CGAGGTTGACCATGTCGTCCTTGGCCTCCTTGGCCGCGCGCTAGGCGGAGAAGAGCTGATTCATGGTATCGGAGTGATCCTCGCGCGTTTTGCCGCGCCCAATGCCTTATCCTTCAAACGGGAGAGCGACGGCAACACGTCGATGGGCGGCGTGACGCCCTTGCGGTACAGCTCACGGCTGAGGATAATCTGCCCCTCCGTGATATAGCCCGTCAGATCGGGGATCGGGTGGGTCTTATCGTCCTCCGGCATGGAGAGGATCGGAATCATGGTGATGCTGCCATCCTTTCCCTGCTGGCGGCCCGCGCGCTCATAGATGGAGGCGAGATCCGTATACATGTAGCCGGGGTAGCCGCGCCTGCCGGGCACCTCCTTGCGCGCGGCGGAAACCTCGCGCAGCGCGTCGGCATAGTTTGTGATGTCCGTCAGGATCACGAGCACATGCATATTCTTTTCAAACGCCAGGTATTCCGCGGCGGTGAGCGCCATCTTCGGCGTGGAAATCCGCTCGATGGCCGGGTCGTTTGCAAGGTTTACAAAGAGCACCGTCCGCTCCAGCGCGCCGGTCTCGCGAAAGGAATCAATGAAGAAATTCGACTCCTCAAACGTGATGCCCATCGCGGCGAACACCACGGCAAAGGGCTCATCCGTGCCGCGCACCTTCGCCTGCCGCGCGATCTGGGCGGCCAGGTTCGCATGCGGCAGGCCGCTCGCGGAGAAGATCGGCAGCTTCTGCCACGCACGAGGGTGTTCAGCCGTCGATGGCGGAAACGCCCGTTTGGATAAACTCCTGCGGATAGCTGCGCGCCACCGGGTTGATTGGCAGGCCGTTGACGTCCATGCGTTTGTCTGGGATAATCTCCGGACCGCCGTCAATCGGGCGGCCGAGACCGTCGAACACGCGGCCGAGCATATCCTCGGATACGCCAAGCTCCATCTGGCGGCCGAGGAAGCGCACCTTGCTGTTGGAGAGGTTGATGCCCGTGGAGCTCTCGAACAGTTGGACAAGCGCATTCGACCCGTCAACCTCCAGCACACGGCAGCGGCGCTTTTCGCCGCTTTCCAGCTCGATTTCGCCCAATTCGTTATAGGTGACGTTCTGCACGTCGCGCACCAGCATCAGGGGGCCGGCGACTTCTTCTATGGTTCTGTATTCAACTGGCATAATGAATCGTCATTCCTTTCCAGAGGCCGGGAATTGCGCCTGCTTCAACCAATCTGAACGTTCCGCCTATGGCGGAGAAAAGGCGCAAAACCTGTTTATTGGAGAAAGGGGAACCCCGTTCTCCTATAAACGTTCCTCCCCTATCGTTTCTTTCATCTGGTTGACAAGATCGGTGCTGATGCGGCCAAACGCTTCCCCAATCTGATCCTCCGGCACATATTTAAACCGGCCGATCTCCTCACGAACGGGCAGTGTGACAATTTTCTCGATCTCTCCGCCCTGCCTGAGTGTCTCGTTCGCCAGATCATAAAAATTGAGAATCAACCGCATCATCAGAAGCTGCTTCTGGAGGCTTGTATAGGTATCAACCTCATGAAACGCAAGCTGATGCAGAAAATCCTCGCGGATCGAACGCGCCGTTTCCATTTTCAGCCGGTCGCTGGGGGAAAGTGCGTCCATACCGACGAGCTTTACGATTTCGTCAAGCTCGGCCTCCTCCTGCAACAGATGCAGCATCCTCCCGCGCAGCGGCATCCAATCTGCGTCGACATGCTGATGGAACCAGCCGCTGAGCAAATCTGTATAAAGGGAATAGCTCGTCAACCAGTTGATCGCCGGGAAATGGCGCTTATACGCAAGGTTTGCATCCAATCCCCAGAAAACCTTGACGATGCGAAGCGTCGCCTGCGAGACGGGTTCTGAAATATCGCCGCCGGGCGGAGATACCGCACCGATGACGGACAGTGCGCCCTCGCGGCCTCTGTGCCCAATGAGATCACGCGCCTGCCCGCTCATAGAACTGCGCAAGGCGGCTGCCGAGATACGCGGGGTAGCCCTCCTCGCCCGGCATCTCCTCCAGCCGGCCGCTCATCTCACGCAGGCTTCCGCCCAACGAGAGGTAGAATCCGCCATTAGCGCAACGGAGTAGCCCATATCACGGAAATATTCCGCCATCGTGATGCCCGTATAGATGGACGCTTCACGCGCCGCCACCGGCATATCGGACGTATTGGCGATCAGGACAGTGCGCTCCATCAGGGATTTGCCCGTATGCGGATCAATCAGCTCTGGGAACTCGTTCAAAACATCTGTCATCTCATTGCCACGCTCGCCGCAGCGATATAAACCACAATATCGGCCTCCGCCCATTTGGCAAGCTGATGCTGTGTGACCGTTTTGCCGCTGCCAAATGGCCCGGGATCGCCGCCACGCCGCCCTTGGCAAGGGGAACAGGCAGTCGATCACGCGCTGCCCGGTGATGAGCGGCTCATCCGGGGAGAGCTTGCGCCGGTAAGGCCTGCCGCGCCGCACCGGCCAGCGCTGCATGAGGGTAAGCGCCTTTTCTCCCTTGGCCGTTTTCACCGTGCATACCGTGTCCGTCACGGTAAATTCGCCCGCATGGATGGAGGTAACTTCCCCCTCCACCCCATTGGGCACCATGATCTTGTGGACGACAACGTCCGTTTCCTGCACGGTGCCGATGATATCACAGGCTTTCACCTGATCGCCCACCTTTACGCGGGGCTCAAACCTCCATTTGCGGTCGCGCTTGAGGGAGGGCACCTCCACGCCGCGGGATAAATTGTTGCCTGCAACCTTCATGATATCATCCAGCGGGCGCTGGATGCCGTCAAAAATGCTGCCGATCAAGCCCGGGCCAAGCTCAACGCTCATCGCTCGCCAGTAGATTCGACCGGCGCGCCGGTTCCGAGGCCTGATGTTTCTTCATATACTTGAATCGATGCGCGATCCCCATGCATCTCAATAATTTCACCAATCAGGCGCTGGGAGCTCACCCGCACCACGTCAAACATGTTTGCGTCCCGCATCCCCTGCGCAACGACGAGCGGCCCGGCCACCTTGACAACGGAACCTGTGCTCATAGGTATGACCATTCCTTTCTTGCGCCGAGCCGCAAAATCGCACGGCTTTGCGCAGCCAAAATTTCGATGTGTGAAGCTTGCTTTCGCACTGCGTTTCATGCAGATAAGCGCACCACGCTCGCCTCATTATTTCATGCCCCAATGATATCCGAGCCGACCGCTTTTTCAACGCTCTTGCTCACGCTTCTCAGCCCCAGCCCCGTGTTGCCCGTCACGCCCGGGATCGGGATGATGGCCGGCACGGGCATATGCCGGTATTGATCGATTTCCGCTTCCAACTGGGCGGCCAGCTTTTCCGTCATAAAAATCACCGCATAACCGCTGGAGATCATTTTGCGCAGCGTAGTGGCCGCGCGCTCGGCATCCTCCTCCGGGAAAATTTCCAGCCCCAGGGAGCGAAGCCGGATACGCTGTCCCGGTCGCCCATGACCGCAATTTTATACATACGCTTCACGCATCCTTTCCCGGATTTGATCTGCCGGAAGCCCCAACCGCTTGCAGGAGAGCAGGATGCGAATGTTTTTGATCTCCGCGTCCCGCGCCACATAATAGGCAATCAACGGGGCAAGCCCGAAGCTCACCCGCCGCGCCTCGTCAAGCTGCTGACATCAAAGATCATCGCACATTTTCAAACGATGCGAAGCTTTTTCAAACACGGGCACGCACGCCGCATAGGCGGTTTCTGAAAGATACTGCGTCAGCTCCTGCACACCTCGCCCAGCGGCCGCGATCAAAGCAGATTTGCGCAGTGTTTCGCATTCGCAAAGGGCATCCTGCAAAAAGCGTTCGTCCCGCCCGGTGTGAACGGCACGCAGTGCAATCTTCAAATCTGAAGTTACGCACATGAGCTCCGCGAGCCGTATTGCAAATTTACTGCCTGTTTCCTCCGCCCGGCCTTTGGCTGTTTCCAGCGCGGCCCGATCTAAAAGGGCGTCCGCCCGCTGACCATCCGAGGCGCGCACCAGCAGCTCATAAGCCAGCCGACCGGGCTGCTGCATCCGGTGGGCAGCCGGCTGAAACTCCGGTTGGATACCGCCTCCCAAATGAGCTTCACCGGCACCGAATTGGGGTGCATCCAGTAAGGCTCCGGGGATTGATCGCTGACAAGGCTTTTCAATGCGGCCTTCAAGTTATGAAAATCATTCTTTGCCGTCAGGAACGAAAGCTCGCCCACATCCGGAGCCACCTCTGTGAGCAAGCTCCACATCCGTGCTGCCTGCTCGCGCAGCATCTCGTTTGGATCCTCCAGCGCGCCTGTGTTTCCCAGCCTGATCCGCCAAAAGCTGCAACGCTGCCCGCAGATCGGGCGCCAAAAGCAATTGCTCCATTTCGTTTTTTCCAATGAAATGCGTTTCATTTGCCCGAATCCGGGCAACGGCAAAGGTATATTCGGTATCTTTCATCGGCATGACATCCTTCCATAAGCGCCGTATTTAAGCAAAGAGTTCCCGGCTCAGAGCATCCTTCACCTGTTCCAGCGACGCTTCCAGCAGCGCCTCAAAGCTGCAATTCACTTCGATATCGCCGTATGCAAGCAAAAAACCGTCGGCAATCTTCGCGTATTGCGCGCCAATGTGAACCTGCGCGCCCTGGTTTTCAGCATTCCATTCAGCGTATCGGCAAAATCTGCGGGCAATCTTTGCAGATCCCGCTGGGAGAGCAGCAGCTCCCCTTCCCCCTTGCGCGCATAGGAAAGTGCAAGCGTTTGAAGCACGTTAAAATAATCCCCATCCGGCAATTCCCGCAGCCGGCGCAGCGCCATTGCGATGGTTTCATCGATCAGCTCTGTTTTGGTGCGCAGCAGCAGCCGTTTCACTTCCATCTCTCCCTCGGTTTTGCCCGTTGGAGCTCGCCTGCGCATTCCCGGCGCGCATCCAATACTATTTCCTGGTAGCGGGCAGCAGCGGCTGCCTGCGCTTCCTCCCGGATTGTTGCGGCCTGCTCCTGCGCCCGTCGGCCAATCTCAGCGCATTCTAAACGGCTCTCTTCTTCAATGGCCGCCTTCATCTCTTCAAGGCCTGTCATTGGCATGACCATCCTTTCTATGGAGCTTGCAGATTGTGCACTGCATTTCCACTTGATCCAAATGGATTACAGATTGAGCACCGTCAGCAGGGAGATCAGCAGTGCAAGCACTGCATATGTCTCAACCAAAACGGCCATTGTGATTGCCTTGCCGTTTTGATCGGGCTTCTTAGCCACCACGCCGATGCCGGCGGCAGCCGTGCGCCCCTGGGCAATGGCGGAAAACAGGCCGACAATGGCAATCGGCAGGCAAGCGGCTAGATACATCAGGCCGTGCGCTGTGGTCAATTCTACCGGATTGCCACCCAGCAGGCCGATTCGGTTTAAAACCAGCACGGCGGTCAAAAGGCCGTAAAGGCCTGTGTGCCGGGCAAAAGCTGCAACAGCAGAAGCTTGCCGAACTTGCCGGGATCCTCTGCGATCACGCCTGCGGCCGCCTCACCTGCGATTCCAACGCCTTTTGCAGAGCCGATACCTGCCATCAAAGCGGCCAAAACCGCACCCAAAACTGCAAATGCTACGCCTAAACTATTCATAATAAAAATCATTCCTTTCGCTGCGCGCAAGGCGCAAATAGTGGTGAAAAAGCGGCGATTCCCGTGAAGCGGAATTTGGCTTCTTCAGAGCCAAAAAAACGCTCTTTCGTGGCGCGAAAGCTTCTTTCGCGCTACGCTTCCTCCTTGAATTTCACATACTTCGTGTGTACGGCAAAGGGCTTGAAGGCGCGGCCTCCACCCTCATAGAATTTGGAAAACAGCTCTACATACTGAAGCCGGTTGGTATGCACATATGCGCCGAGCATGTTAATCGCCATATTGAGCGTGTGCCCGACAATAAAAACGAAGAAGAGCAAAATGCCCTTTACAATCGGATTCTCCGGGATCGTGCCCAACAGGTTTACCACCTGCCCGATCACGCCGGTTGCAAGCCCCAATGCCAGCAGGCGGGAATAGGACAATACGTCGCTAAGGTAGCCGGAGGCCGCATTATATAGCCCGTAAAGCCCCCCGCCCAGGCGGGCAAAGATATTTTTGGAGGTACGGCTCGCCGTCAGAATAATCAGAATCACTCCCACGAGCATCACATACATCCCAATGGTATTCAGGATGGCGGGCACCTCGGTGAGCATGCCTGCGCCTACCGGCGCCGCCCCCAGCACCAAAAGATAAATCGGCGCTGTGTCGCAGAAGGCGTCCCAGCGCTTGCCAGCCGTCCAGAGCTGATAGAAATGCACGCCCAGGCCCAAAAATAAATGCAAAATGCCAAGCCCCAGCGAGAACAGCAGCAGCTTCATCGGGTCGCTCACCGGATCAAACCAGATCGCCATCCGCGGTGCGGGCCGATGCAAAAAGTTTTTGCAAATAACCGGCACAATATCGCCGAACCAGGTGCCGAACAGCGCGCCCCAAAAGATGGTGGACACGCCGGAATAAAGAAACATCTTCATCGTTTTGCGCATGTTGCCTTCCAGCGGGAACTTTTCAGCGCGAGGCTGATACAAGCACCATCAGGCAGCCATAGCCTGCGTCGGAGAGCATCAGGCCAAAAAACAAATAGTAGAACACCGCCATGACCGGCGTGGGGTCGATATCCTTCTTCGCCGGCAGGGCATACATCTCTGTGATCGGCTCCACCGGTGAGGAGAACCCATTGTTCTCCAGGAGCACGGGCACATCCTCATCCTCCTCCGGCTCGGAAATCGTGATGGCAACGCGAAAGCGCTGCTCCAGCTCGTTGACCAGCCGGGTGACTTCTCTTTCTGGAAGATATCCTTCGAGGATCATGGTGTTTTTCGTCATGCCCAAACGGTTGAGCACCTCATATTTTTCCTTGCGCATGGTAAAATAATCGATCAGGAAATCAATGCCCGGTTCACAGCCAGTGAAGCCGGCAATCTCCTTGCGCGCCCGGTTTACAGCCTCTTCGCATTCGCCCGTGCGCAGCTGCATTGCCCGGATGCACTGCTCCGGCGGCTCCTTTCCCGGGTCGGACGGGCGGGCAAAGCCCTGCGCCCGCAGCGCCTCCTCCACCTGCTGCGCAATGGTATCCAGGCAGATCACCCAAATGCAGGTTTGCTCTTTTGTGGCGAAAGCGACCTCCAATTCAAATGCTGTCGGAGCATTGTCCCCTTCCCGTAGAAACGCCGTGAGCTCCTCAGCGGAGTGGAAGCCGGGCAGGCTGCCTGCAAAGCAGCGCGTGCGGCGCGTTGAGGCGGCCGCCATGGAGACATCCAGCTTTCGCCAGGGCTCCAGCGCATCCATTTGGGTGCGCTGGCGGATCATTCTTCAGAAGCGTCATGGATTTGTTTTTCCAGCGATACAATATCATAGCACTTCTTGAGCATACGCTCCGCTTGCTCAACCTGCTTGCCAAAAGCTTCTGTGGTGAGCTCGCGCCGCCCCCGTAGGGAGTCGAACAAACCGGTTTTCACCGGCACATAGCGCGCCATGATCTCCTTCGCCTGCTCTGCCAAATTCAAATTTTTTTCAAAAACGCCGATCATCGCCTGTGTGTTGAGGCGCACTAGCTCCTCATCCGTATTATCACAGATTTCCACCACACCCCGGCGCTGCAACCGCTCTACAATCTTTTTGCTATCGCTGAGCAGAGCGGCGATCTCAATGCGCTTCATCTTACATTTTGCCATCAGAGCGTCTCCCTTCTATGGGGTATTGCGGGATTATACAGCGGATTACCGTTGTGGCGGCGCCCAACTGCTTCGCCTGCACGCCATCGCGCAGAGCACTCGCCTGCCTGTAGCCTTCCTGCTCCATTTTGCGCAGGATTTCCTCTGCCTGCTCCTTTGTTTCTCGCCGCAGTACATCCGCTTCCTGGCGTGCCAGATTCGTTTGCTCTGCGAGGAGGCTCGCGCCATCCTCCCGCGCCTGCCGTATCAGCTCCTTTGCCTGCGCGTGAGCCTGCTCCACAGCGAGGTCGGCCTGCCGTTCTGCTTGCAGGATTTCATTGACCGTTTTGGATGCCACAGTATCACCTCCTGCCGGCTTACAGCCGCTCTGTAGCCCTCTTTGCTTCCAGCTTGGAGCGGCCGAAATTTGAAAATCATTATAGCACATTACAAATAGCTTTTATAGGTTTTCATAAAAAATTCAAGTTTGAAAAACTTTTCTATATAAATTGTTGATATCGCATTTCGAGGACGCATGAAAAACCTCTGGTTCGCATAAAGATTTGTGAGGTGGTTGACATGTTTGTATACTCTGTAAAATCTTCAAAAATTAAAATGGTCATTCTGGTTCTGCTCGTCGTCCTGCTTGTGCTCGCCATGCTTCTCGTAACACGTCTCCACCAGCCGGCAGAAGCCGACAGCGTGCTGAATATCAAGGCGGAAAATGCGGAGCAGCGCGTTGCATTCCTGTCGCAATTCGGATGGAGCTTCGATGAAGATCCGGTTGAGGTTGCAGAAGTGATCATCCCGCCGGAATTTGACGAGGTTTATGAAAAATACAATGCGATCCAAAAGGAACAGGGCTTCGACCTGACGAAATATCAGGGAAAACGGGTCAAACGATGGACCTATGCAATCAAAAATTATCCGGGGTATGCGGCAGACAGCGGCTGCATCCATGCAAACCTACTCGTCTATGAGGGGCAGGTGATCGGCGGGGACGTCTGCTCTGTGGAGCTCAACGGCTTTATGCACGGTTTTGACTATCCAACGGATACCTCCACCCCGCAAACCCCTTCGGAATCCAGCCCCAGTATTTCAGAAACAGCCGCCGGTCAAACCAACGCCGCATAACGCAGTCCAGATTTCACCACCGCATTCTCAAAATAAAAAGCAATGGACAAATGTAGTCCCCTTAAGGAATCCACATTTGTCCATTGCTTTTTGTTGCTTCGGCAGCCGGCTCATTCTGCCTGCCAAATAGATAGTATTCCAGCAGCCGTTTAGCTGGTTCTCTCCCAAAAATCCGGACACAGCTGGCCCGAACGCCGGCCTACGCTTAAAAAAGCCCTGTGCACACTACCCGCTAGTGCACAGGGCTACTGCTATCGTGCTGTCATTAGAACAAGCAGATCAGGAAGGTCTTCTCCTGAAAGCGCTCCCACTCGCCGCCCTGGAAGGTTTTGTTGCCGGCTTTGTGATAGAGCTTTGCATTGTTTTCAATCAACGAGAAAACATTGCTGCCAAGCTCCGGCGCGTTGCCATCAAAATAGACCTTCATCAGGCGAACATCGCCCCAAAAAGCACGGTCGCCGATATTCGTCAGTGTTTTGGGGAAATGCACCTTTTCCAGCCGATTGCAAGCGGAAAATGCGCCCGCGCCGATGGTTGCAACGCCCTTCATGCTGGCGCTCTCTAAGCGGCCGCATCCGCTGAACGCATAGTCGCCAACCGTACGAACGCTCCTAGGCAGCTTAATGCTCCCCAAACGGCCACAGCCGCTGAACGCGTAGTTGCCGATGGACTGCGTGCCGTTCAGGATAGAAACCCACTCGAGCCTTCCGCAGCCCGCAAAAGCATAGTCGCCGATGACCCTCACATTAGAGGGAATCGTGATGAAAGTGATCCGGTCGCTCTCGTAAAACGCATGATCTTCAATGGTTTTCACCGTTAACGGCAGGTATACATTTTGCAGCCTTCCGATTCGGCTAAAGGCATAGGAGCCAATCACGGTAACGGGCTTGCCCGCAATTCTGGATGGGATGGACAAGATCGCTTTATTTTCGTTATAGCAGTGATCTTAACCTCCTTGCCGTCATTGATCAGCTCATAGGAATACGGGCCTGAGTTCGCTGCGAAGGCGCTCGTTGCAGCTGCAAAAACAGAGCACAGCATTACGACCGCTAAAATCAGGCTGAGCATTTTTCTGGTTTTCTTCATTTTTTTCACCCTTTCAGATTCATTGCATCTGGCGGAAGCATCGGTTCCCCCTTCCGCCAAATTGTCATTTTTTATTGTACACAAGGAGGTGAGATATGTCAACCATACCTAAAAATAAAACAAGACTATCGATAAAACAATTCATTTTGCATGGCAATCTTGTTTGTGAAGCAAAGCTTGCTTTCACCAGAACAGAGTAAGGGATACACACTGCTTATGAGGGCAGCCATCTGCCGGCTCTTTTTGTTACTTACCGGTATGATCGGCATGAAAAGAACCGCCGCAGAACGCTTTACATTCTGCGGCGGCCTTTTTCCAATATCCACTTTCCTCTCTCGGCACAATGTCCACCCAAATCCATAAGGCGATCTATTCCATACTAAATAACACCGATCCGGTCCAACTCAATTTGGATCAATGTGCGCAGGATCTCCGGAATCATGCAAATTAGACGCCCTAATTCCTCGCAGAGGCTCCTCACCCGATAACTCCCACTGCCCTGCGAAGGGGTGCCGTCATAATCAGAAGCAAATTGGGAAAGCCAGGAAATCATCCCTTCCGGATGTGTAAGCGCGATCGGGCGCCCACAGCCATCCCTTGTTTCCATATTGTAATAGCCGCCGTTGTCATAGGTGAACATATCATAGGTGACCGCAACCCACGCGGCATGGTCGCTCTCCGCCTGCGTACCGTCTGGATTCTTAACCGTACCGAGCACGGACAGCCGATCATCCGCCGGGCGGCTTGTTACAGCAGTTAAATATTCCCACTCGTATTCTACAAAGGAATAGTAGCCTGCAATAGCATCATACTTGCTGGCAACAAACCACATGGGAATATCTTTTATGAAATGCATCTGTCTTTTGGTAGGCTTAAAAAAAGCAGGGCAAATCGGAAACGCAGCCGCAAAAAAAGAAGGATAAGCGATCGTCATTTTCAGCGTCATCTTACCGCCCATCGAAAATCCGCCGATATAAATCCGCGTTGTATCAATGGTATCCCTGTGCTGTGCAATAAAATCATCAATTGCAGCCTTGAGCGGCACAATCATAGAATCATTCCAATATAGATACTGCTCCTCATGGGAACGCGGCACAAAAAGATATGCTCCGCCCGCGCCGGTAAACCTTTTTTGAAACTCTGCACTCGACCAATAGGCAAAATCATTATTTTTTACTGGCTGGCCCGGCTCACCGCCCTGCATCATTCCATGCAGCCAGATCACCAGCGGATATTTCTGTGTGTCACCCTTTTCGGCGGGCGCATAGTAGGAGTAGTCGATCGCATACCCACCCGCTTCCGGCCCGCAGCCGCTTTCAAACTGGCCGCGCAGCGCCTCAATTCCGGCGGAAAGAGGAAGCGCCTGCTTCCCCGGCGCCGCCTGCACCGGCATCGCCGCTGCGATCAGCAGGCAGGCGATAAGCAAAATTGCGGTAATTCTTCTGGTTTTCACCTTCTGTATCCCCCTTTCTGTAATTAAGATAATTCTATATCGTCAAGCAAAACTTGTCAATCGGTATAATATCGGATGATTCCTTTGCTTTATATAAGACGTTTTGCACAACAATCTGCCTTTTACCAGTTCATACCTCCGCATTTTCCTGCCGCGCCGCAATCGCCGCATTGACCCGCTCGCGCAGCCGAAGGAGGAACGCCGCCCTGCGCGGATAGCTGCTAAAGGTAATCCGACCGCGCAGGCCTCCCTCCAGCAAGCGCATCACAAACGCCCGCCCATAGAGCGATTCACACAGTTCCAGTGCGCGCTGATCCTGCAACGCCTCGTGAAACACAACCAGCCGCAGCGATTCCCATGCCGTCCCGTCCGGCGCGGGATAAACGGAAAACGCGTCGCCCGACGGCACCATATAATCGCCATCCGTCACCAGGAACGGGTTGACCGCATGGCGCGATAACTGTGAAAAATAAAAATTATATCCCCAATGGAGGAAGCCTTCTATTCCATATTTATAAAACTGTGTTCCAATGATGCGGTTATTCACAGACGGCATGGATAAAAAACGGTTGCTCACCCCATTCGATTGCCCACAACAATAATACGTCCACAAATGGGGCACGCTGTGCTCAAGGAAAGGCTCGATGTGATCGTTGGACGGGATTGGGCATTCGGATACCCCCTGCCTGTAAAATTCATAGCTAGAAAGCGCATCCATGATTGGATAGCCCTTCAGCCGCTCTTCCACGATTCGCTTCGCGGCCTGATAATTGCCGAGGCTATCCTCTGACGGCTCGTCGGAAATATGGAAGCGGCAGCGGCTGTCTATTCCCAGTTCCTTTAAATGCGGAATCAGCGCGTCCAGAAACGCGTGTAAAAATGAGGCGTATGCCTCCCCCGCCGCCTCTGTTTCCCAGCCGAAAATACGCTTTGTCCGCCCCTCCACCCGGGCGACTATTTTCGGCGCGTGCGCTGCGCCCCATTGCGTAAAGAAGTGGGAAATTTCAAATTGCTCAAACCCCAGCCGCAGGCACAGATGCACCAGCGATCCAACTTCTCAAATCCAAAGCGGTATTTCCCGCCCTCTACCGTCACATCGACCAACTGTACCGTGGGACGCTCCGCGCCGACCGCCGTATCCAGCGGTGGAGTGAATACCGGAGTGAGCACCATATTCATTCCATAACGGCGCGCAGTGCGCAAAAAGTTTTCAATGATTTCCCAATGGCGTTCACTGAACACGTGCGCCCCATAATAAACGGCCAGACAGTCGCAGTGGAACCACTGTGTAAAGGTAAGCCCCTGTGCAGGTAAATCCATCCCGATCACCGTCAGCGCCAGCGTCTCCCGGGCAAGCAACATGCTATTTTCATCTAATAATTCCAGTTCGATTTTCTGCTCACCGGTAGGCATCCCCACGTGCGGCTCTATCGTAAACCAAAGGCTGCGCAGCTGGCCCGGCACGAGCGGAATCTCCCGGCCCTCTGCCAACGGCTCCAACAAATCCGGATAAAGCCCCGGTGTGCGGCGCAGGTACTCCCGCCTGCGGGCGTCCCCGTAACAGGGGAACATGGAGGCACTTCCCGCACCAGCTTAACTTCCAAATAAGCCGCTAGGGCGGATTTCACCCGGAGGTAAACTTCCTTTTTATCCTTACATGTTCGATCCTGTAGCTGCATGGCGAGCTGAAAGGAATATCGTTCGTTGCGCAGCATGGAGCCTTTTTCAGGCGCGGATGATCGGAGAGCGCTCATCG
>ENA-OQEX01000891-OQEX01000891.1-human-gut-metagenome-genome-assembly--contig:-NODE-891-length-13162-cov-2.209820_pt1 | contig 13162 bp, 17 predicted proteins | sample MGYA00242802_ERZ504649 | MGnify/ENA primary metagenome ERZ504649 (study PRJEB26092, sample SAMD00036194) | human gut metagenome | host: Homo sapiens | study: EMG produced TPA metagenomics assembly of... | reverse complement strand
ACCGCGTATTCCACGGCGGCCGCGCCGGACGCGACGGCCAGGCCTGCGGTGCCGCCTTCGAGGGCCGCGATGCGGTCTTCGAACACGCCTGGGTGGAGTTGGTCAGACGGCCGTAGATGTTGCCCGGGTCCGCCAGTCCGAAGCGGGCCTCGGCGTGGTCGAAGTTGTGGAAGACGTAGGAGGTGGTCTGGTAGATCGGCACCGCGCGGGAGTCGGTGGCCGGGTCGGCCTGCTCCTGGCCGACGTGCAGCTGCAGGGTTTCAAAACGGTACTTCTTGTTGTTCTCGGCCATGGTATTCTCCTTGGTTGTGCTAGGTCGCGAGGATTTTTCCTTGCACCCGCCTGCCGTGTTCGGGCGGTTGGCGAGGTGTTGGTTATGAAGTTACGACGCTTGGGCCGCGCGGCGCAAGCTGAACGTTATCGGACTTGCCTATAAGGCTTATAAAGCCTTGGAATCATTGACGTGAGCGACTGTCAGAAGTCACGAAAAAGTCGTTGAAATTATCGCGACACGCCGGGCCGCACGCATGCGCTTTCAAGGTCGACTGCGGTCACGGTGATATCGCTGCCATGCCTTTCGCGCATGGCTCAAGTGTCCGTGATGATTGCTTGTTCCACCCGTCACCAAGACGGTTTGCCCGCTCGGTGATGACGTCTGTTTCATTTTCCTGCCGCCCGGTTACATGGTTTACATGACGAACGACTACAGTCAAACATCGCCAATGAATTATTCCGCCAACGTGGTGAAGGGATTCGAACAGACATGACCGATGTAACTCTGTATGACCGTGATCCGAACTATATTCCGCGCGTGGCCGCCGTGCACGACATGTGCGGCTACGGCAAGTGCTCGCTGACCGCCGCGATTCCGATTCTCTCGGCCGCCGGCTGCGATGTGTGCCCGGTGCCGACCGCCCTGTTCTCGGCGCACACACGCTATGCAGTGTTCACGTTCCATGACACCACGGATATTCTCTCCGGTTACTTGGATGCCTGGCAGAAGGAAGACGTGGAGCTGGATGGCGTGTATTCAGGCTTCCTCGGCTCCCCCGATCAGGTGGCGATCATTCAGCGTCTCTACCGCGAATATCCGAACGCGCTGCGTCTGGTTGACCCGGTGATGGGAGACGCCGGCGAAATGTACCCCACGTACACACCGGAGCTGTGCGAGGCAATGGGCGCGCTGGCCGATGGTGCCGACGTGTTGATGCCGAACCTCACCGAAGCGAGCATTCTCACCAAGCGTGACTATCCTGGCCAGGATATTGATGAGGCCACGGTTAACGAGCTGCTTGGTGCTCTGCTGGAGTTGGGTGCCAAGAACGTGGTGCTGAAGGGCATTGACCATGGCGATGGCAAAATCGTCAACTATGTGGCCAGCACTTCCACCGGTGTTGCCGGCAAGATCGAGCTGGCTCATGAGAAGTTGCCATACATGATTCATGGCACGGGTGACGCCTTCGCCTCTGCCCTGTGCGGCGCGGTGATGGCCGGCCGCGGCCTGGCCGAGTCGGCCGAAATCGCCGGTGAGTTCGTGCGTCACGCCATGGTCAGCACCCGTAACCAGCCGCATTTCGAGGATCGTGGCGTCAGTTCGAACTGAACCTTGGCGAACTCACCGATTTGGTGAAGTGACCGCACCTTGGCTCCCCTCTCCGCTCACTGGGTCTGACGTATTCAGCGAACAATCCGATGGGTTGTTTTTTCGTCACAGGGAAGTCGACTGGTGAGCCTTGGTAAACCTTCTGAACTAATGGTGGATAACCGAGTTTCATCCACACGTTATCCACAACACGCCAAACCGCGTCATAGTATCCACATTTGCCGGTTGCGCTTGTGCTCTTACATAAGTAACCCGCACAGTGGAATCATGAACGCTTTACCACCTACTCAGCCGACGACGAAGTCCGGCATCGACGCCGGTCTTGCCTTTCACCAGCCCATGCTGGCTTCACCTGATCCGCAGGCAATGCTGCCTTCGGAACGGATTGCGGCCACGATGGGCGACCGCAATCTGACGCCCAAACAGTTCGGCGCGCTCGGCGAGCAGTATGCCGCCGCGTGGCTGGAGGAACACGGTTGGACGACCTTGAGCCGCAATTGGCATACCCGTTACGGCGAATTGGACATCGTGATGCTCAATCCCGAGTACACGGTGGTGTTCGTCGAAGTGAAATCACGCCGGTCCATGCATTACGGATATCCGCAAGAGGCCATTACGCCGGCGAAACAGCACAATCTCAGGAAAGCCGCCTGCGATTGGCTACTTGACCGGCGTAATCGGGTGCCGCATTCGGCGGTCCGTTTCGATGTCGTCACCATCGTGCTTCGGGTGGGCAGGCCGCTCGTGCATCACATTGAAAATGCCTTCTGAAGCCCCCCCAAAAAAAACAGCCACGTTGCGAAACACATTGTGAAAGGAGTAGACATGGCTATCGGCAGCACCCTCTCAGTCGGACTGATCGGCCTTAAGGCCTTCATCGTCCAAGTGCAGGCTTTCATCAGCTGGCTTGCCATACTTCAGCATCATCGGATTGCCGGATGCATCGTTGTCCGAAGCCCGCGAGCGCGTGAAATCAGCGTGTCAAGCCACTGGATTCGGTTGGCCGCAAACCCGTGTGACCGTGAACATGAGCCTGCGGCCATGCCCAAACGCGGTTCGTCGCATGATCTGCCATCGCGGCCAGCGTCCTATGTGCGGCGGGTGCCATAGGGCATGATTGCCTAGAAGATACCATTGTGCTCGGCGAAGTGAATCTTGACGGCTCGGTGCTGCCGATTCATGGGCTGCTCCCGATCATGCTGCATGCCGAGGAACGTGGCGTGCGCAAAATGATTGTTCCCCATCGCAATCTTGACGAGGCTTCGATGGTGGATGGACTGGATGTAGTGGGCGTGAGGCATGTGGGTGAGCTCATCGAACTGATGGGCGGCGATGCCACCTATACGATTCCCGATACACCGGTTACCGACGAGACCACCACGGATCAATCGCCCACAAGTCATCCCAACGATTGTGGCGATATGAACGAGGTTCTGGGTCAGGAGCATGCCAAATGGGCACTGCAAGTGGCGGCGGCAGGCGGGCATAATCTCATCATGACCGGCCCGCCAGGCAGCGGCAAAACCATGTTGGCCTCACGTATGCCCGGCATCATGTGCCCGTTGAACGAGGCGGAACAGCTGGAGGTGGCATCGATTCGATCGCTGTGCGGCATACTGCTCAGTACGGCATCACCGACATGCGCCGTTCGAGGCACCGCACCACACCGCCAGCACGGCGGCTTGGTGGGTGGTGGCAGCGGCATCGCCGTTCCCGGCGCAATCACACGCGCGCATCGAGGCATTCTGTTTCTGGACGAGGCACCGGAATTCAGCGCACGCGCCCTGCAGACGTTGCGCGAACCATTGGAATCCGGGTATGTGGCGCTTTCCCGTTCAAAAGGCAGCACCTACTACCCGGCCTCATTCCAACTCATCATGGCGGCCAACCCCTGTCCGTGCGGATACTATTACGGCACCGGCGAACGTTGCGCTTGCCGGGAAAAAGACCGTATACGTTATTTCTCGCGATTGTCCGGACCGATACTGGATCGTGTGGATATTCAGATGGCGGTGCCACCAGTCTCGCGCATTGCCGCGCAAAGCGAGCCAATCGGCGAGTCCAGTGCCGGGATACAAGCTCGTGTGATTCGTGCCCGTCAAGTGGCCAAAGACCGGTTCAGACAGTATGGATGGGTGTGCAACGCGCAAGCTTCGGGCAAATGGCTGCACGCCAATACATCGCTGAAAGCGATGGAATTGGTCAATCGGGCCCTGTCCAATCATCAACTCACATTGCGCGGGGCTGATCGCGCCATGCGTCTGTCTTGGACGCTCGCCGATCTGGCCGGCCGCGTATCCCCCACTGAACAGGACGTCCATCAGGGCATCGAAATGAGAACGAGGATGACATGAGTAACGCTACTGATATCCGGCAATCTGGCGGCACCGCAGGAAGTGTGGATCACACCGATACGAGTCTCGCCGTTTCGCGCACTATTCCCGTACCTCCCACGGATACGTTGTATCGTGCCGCGCTCACGTTCTGTCTTGATGCGCGGATGTGATGATGTACGCCACGCTCAAAGGCGCGGAAAACGCCGAATCCCTCTGGCATGCGTTGGCGCAATCCCATCCAAGCCAGCCATCTGAAATCTGCGGCCCGGCGCTGTCACGTATTGACCGCATGTTCGTGGACGGCCTCACTCGATGGGGCCGCAAGGCGTCGGCGAACGCGATGCGCTCCTTCCGCAATGCACTGGCCTGCTGGCATAACCGCATGATGGACCTGCCTCGCAAGACATCATCCAACTGGCCGACTGGTTCACTATGGATGGCACGCAATGGATTATCGGCCCTGGCCATCCATGTTGGCCCTCGCAGTTGGCCGACCTGTCCATTCGCTCCGATTGGGCGCCACCGCTGTGTTTGTGGATCAAAGGCGATCCACGCGCATTGACCAGTTGCGCCAAACCGGTCGGCATCGTCGGTTCACGGGACGTGACCGAATATGGCCGGTATGTGGCACACACCGTAGCCGAACAGGCAGCCGTTGCCGGGCATCTGGTCGTGTCCGGAGGCGCGATGGGCACGGATGCGGCGGCACATTGGGGAGCGTTGAATGCGCTGCACGGCAGAATGCCCGCCAATGTGGGCAAAACCGTTGCCGTATTCGCCGGCGGGCTCAACCATATCGGACCGATGCGTAACCGCACGCTGTTCGAACGCATCGAGGCGCAGGGTGGTGCACTGATCAGTGAACTGTGCCCCGGGACGATTCCCGAAGCCCGTCGTTTTCTGCTTCGCAACCGCATTATCGCGGCCATGTCTTCCACATTGATTGTGACGCAAGCCCGGTTGCGTTCCGGAGCGCTCAACACCGCGGGATGGGCATGCGAATTGCTGCGCGAAGTGTATGCGGTTCCCGGTGACATCAATCAGCCTTGCAACGCCGGGTGCAATAAGATGATCGGCGACCACCGAGCGATGATTCTGTGTGCCGCCACATCCACCGAGGATATATGCCATGAACGGCATAAGCCCGTTATGGCAGCATGCCCAGGCATATCGAAATCCACAGGTCAGGACTCGTCCGAAAACGAGGAGGCCATGGAAGTGCCGGCAACGACTCCGTTATCGCCAGCATCCTCGGAATCATCGGCGTCACAGGAGTCGTCACAAGATTCAGGTCATTCGAAACGTTCGAAGACCAAGCATACTCAGCCTACGCGCACTCAATCCAAGGATGGGCCGGCGAGCGCAACTGCCGATTCCGGTAACGACAAAAGCAAGGGTGAAGAGCTTCCCTCGTCACATCAGATGCCGGATCTTCGTGTCAAGCCGAAGCCCGATCCCGAGAAGGAAGCCCAACAACGTATCATTATCGCCAAGCTGCCGGAAATGGAACGCACATTAGTGGCATTGATTCGTGAATGCCGTAAACGACATCTCATCGTCACCCCGGACGCACTATTGCGTGTGGCGCGAGAGACGGTACCCGACGAGATTCCCAATATCGGCACCATACTTGAGCTACTCGGCGCATTGGAGCTGAAGGGAGTGATCGAGCGGGATGCCGGCATACTCAAGCTGAGCAGCCGTGTCGGCTAATCGGCTTCCATGACACGGCTCGAAGGCTGTTCGGCGGGTGTGCGAGAATCGAACCCATGAGTCCGAAACGTTTGGAAGATATGTATGATGCGGTGATCGTCGGCGCCGGAGCGGCCGGCCTGTCGGCGGCGTTGGGACTGCTGCGCTCCCCCGAGATCACCGAGCTCAAGGAACAAGGCGTGGACCCGAAGATCCTCGTGGTCTCCAAACTGCAGCCGCTGCGTTCGCACACCGGTTCAGCCGAGGGCGGCATCGCCGCGAGCCTGGGCAATGTGGAGTCCGATGACTGGCACTGGCATTACTACGACACCATCAAGGGCGGCGACTGGCTGGTGGACCAGGATGCGGCCAAACTGCTCGCCGAATACGCGCCGCAGACCGTGATCAACCTGGAGCGTCAGGGCGTGGCCTTCTCCCGTACCGAGGACGGGCATATCGCCCAGCGCCGGTTCGGCGGCCACACGCGCGAGTTCGGCGGCGCCCCGGTCAAGCGCGCCGCCTATGCGGCCGACCGCATCGGCCACCAGATTCTGCACGCCTTGTGGCAGCAGTGCGTGGCCGCCGGCGTCGAGTTCGCCGAGGAATGGTATGTGACCGACCTGGTGCTCGCCGACGACGGCAAGCAGGCGGCCGGCATCGTGGCCTTTGACACGCATTCGGGCAAGATTCAGCCATCCACGCGCGCAACGTGCTGCTTGCCACCGGTGGCGCGGGCCACTGTTCCACACCACGTCAAATTCCTGGGATCTGACCGGCGACGGCATGGCCTTGACCTTGGCCGCCGGTCTGCAGCTGGAGGACATCGAATTTGTGCAGTTCCACCCCACCGGGCTCGCGCACACCGGCATCCTGCTGTCCGAGGCGGCCCGCGCCGAGGGCGCATTCTGAGGAACGCCGACGGTGAGCCGTTTATGGAACGCTACGCTCCGGAGCATAAGGATCTGGCCGCACGAGACGTGGTCTCCCGCTCCATCATGGCGGAGATCGACGCCGGTCGCGGCGTCGCCGACCCGAAGGACCCGGATGGTCCGAAGGACTGCGTCTGGCTGGATATGACCGGCATCGACCCCGAACGTATGAAGGAAGTGCTGCCGCAGGTGGTCGAAACCATCGAGCAGTACGCGAACCTCGATCCGGCCAAGGACCTAGTACCCATCAAGCCCACTGCACACTACACGATGGGCGGTATCCCCATCACCACCGACGGCGAGGTGTACCGTTGGGCCGACGGTGCCGTGCAGGTAGTCGATGGACTGTTCGCCGCTGGCGAATGCTCTTGTGTCTCCGTACATGGTGCGAATCGTCTGGGCGGCAATTCTCTGCTCGACGCCTGCCTGTTCGGCACACGCGCTGGTCAGACGATGGCCGCACGCATCGCCGAGAACCCGGTTGACTCCCCCATGCCGATGATTCGGCCGATGACATGCTGACCGATGCCGCCGATCAGGCTGCCGATTCTCGCAAAGCGGAGCTTGACGAACTGCTCGCCGGGCCAATAGATGATTCAGACGATGGAGTGCCCACCGCCAATCCTTATCAGCTCATGGCCCAACTCGGATCAGTGATGGAGCAGGCTCTGGCCGTACGTTGCACCGCTCAGACCATCGATACGGCGTTGACCCAGATCAACGGTGACATCACACCGGTTGCCGATACCTTGCGGGCCCATGACAAGACCGCCGCTTTCAATCAGGAGTCACCGCCATCTGGGAAGTCCGTCATCTGATCGAACTGGCCGAGGTCATGCTGCACGCTTCCGAATCCCGTCAGGAATCTCGCGGATCCATGCAACGCCTTGATTTCCCCGAACGCGACGATGAGCATTTCCTTGCTCACTCGATGGTCGCCGATGATGGTTCGGTAAGTTTCAAGCCGGTGCACATCACCGACTATCCGCCCAAGAAGCGCGAGTACTGATCCGCTGGTGGTAATACCCAAGCCGCCTAGGGCTTGTGGCACAATAGGTTGGCTAATATTGGACTTGACATCCCACTGTTTCATGGAGCAGAACATGGCTGAGGCGAGCAACACGACGGTTACCCTGCAAGTGCATCGTTTCACGCCGCGACCCGAGCGTGCCGAACGTGCACGCGGTGGCAGCCCGTTTGCCAAGAAAGGCTCCCCGTTCGGCGGCGGCTCGGATTCGGCGGCGCGCCGTCGTCCGCGCGGCAAGCAGTGGGTGCAGGAGTACACGATTCCCGCGCGCCCTTCGGATACTGTGTTGGATTGTCTGCTGACCATCAAACGCACCGTCGACCCGACGCTGGCCTTCCGTTATTCGTGCGGTCATGGCATGTGCGGTTCGGACGCCGTGGCCATCAACGGCACCCCCACCCTGCTGTGCACAGCCACCATCCGCGATTGGGCCAAGCAACCCGGCGCCATGCCCGAAGTCGATGACGAAGGGTTCCGACACACCGGCACCGAGGCTGAGGAATCCGACGATTCCGCGGAAAACGTCGCAAACGCGGCGGCCGCCCAGAACTCAGCCGCAAACGGTTCGCTGGGAGTCATCGAACTGGCGTCCCTGCCCGGCTTCCCGCCGCAGCGCGACTCATCGCCGACATCGACCCTATGCTCAACCAGATCAGGAAGCTCACCCCGTATCTTCAGGCGGACGGCGTGCTCGCCACCACCGCCGAAGGCAAGGTGGACGTGTTCGAATACCTGCAGAACCCCGAACAACTCGCCAAATACGAGCTGCTGAGCAACTGCATCGCCTGCGGCGTGTGCGAAGGCGCCTGCCGGTGTACGCCGCGGCGACGCCTTCATCGGCCCGGCCGCGCTGATTTGGGCCTCCCGTTTCGTCAACGATTCGCGCGACACCAGGCCATGGAGCGTATGGATGCCATCGACACCGCCGACGGCGTGGCCGCCTGCCAGTCCGTGCGCGCCTGCTCCCGCCACTGCCCGCGCGGCATCGATGTGGGCGAGGAGATGTGGCAGATCGTGGCTAAGGTCCGCGAGCGCTAAGCCGCGCCGCGGCTGGCTGCGGCGATCGCCTAAGCACATGCGTCGATGCATCCGCTGGGTGCCCGCACGAGAGAAGACATGAAAGAACGAATTATGGACAGAACGCAGTACACCAACCTCGCCAAGGCATGGGAATTCACCGAGGAACACGCGCGCGAACGTGAATCCGATGCGTTGACCGACACCCGTACGGCCGCCGACGAGTCCGGCCAGTTGCAGGGTTCGGCGGCGCAGGCCCGTCTGCTGGGCATGCTGGTGCGCATCACCGGCGCCGCTTCGGTGATTGCCGTGGGCACCGGCTCGCTGGTGGAGACTTGCAGCTCGCCCATGCACTGGATAACAAGGGCCTGCTGACTGCGGTCGATTCCACCGCCCAGGCATCGCGCTGATTCGCAAGGCGTTCGCCGAGCTGCAGGACGAGACCGACACCACGTTGCGTGCGGTGAACGCCCCGGCCAGCGTGTTTCTGCCGCGCCTCAACGCCAATGATTACGATCTGATCGTGGTGGCGGGCGACGCCGAGAACTATGCCGCCACGTTCGCCCAGGCCTCCCGTCTGCTGCGCGTGCACGGCGTGATCGTGTTCACCGATGTGCTGGCGTTGGAGGACGGTCAGGGCGGCGTGATCAATCCGGCCGACCGCAGCGACAAGGCCATCGCCATGCGTGAGCTGCTCACCACCGTCGAAGATGACGAAGGTTTCGAGTCCACGCTCACCCCTGACGGCACCGGCCTGCTCATCGCCTACAAAAAGTAACTCTGTCCTTGCTCCCCTCGGAGAGGGGAGCCACTCTATCTCGCTTACCTCACAATTGCGCTGACGGCCACGTCCACGGCTTCGTCGGCGTCATCGGTTACGGTGACCAGTTTCGGGTCGATCGTCGAGATCATGCCATGCTCGGCCACCGGACCGTTGAGCCAGTCAAAGAGCCCCTGCCAGTATTCCTTGCCGTAGAGCACCACCGGAATATTCGCCACCTTGTGGGTCTGGACCAAGGTCAATAATTCGAACATCTCATCCAGTGTGCCGAAGCCTCCCGGGCATACGATCACGCCGGAGGAATACTTGATGAACATGGTTTTTCGCACAAAGAAGTACCGGAAGCTCATGCCGAGGTTCACCCACTGGTTCAACCCCTGCTCGTGCGGCAATTCGATGCCAAGTCCCACCGATTTGCCGCCGGCCAGTGCCGCTCCCCTATTCGCGGCTTCCATGATGCCGGGACCACCGCCGGTGATGACGGCGATGTTGCGCTTGGCTATCTGGCTACCCATGCGCCGTGCTGCCTTGTAGATCGATTCGGTGCGCTGGGTGCGTGCGGAGCCGAAAATAGAGACCGCAGGTCCGAGCTCGGCGAGCGCCCCGAAACCGTCCACGAATTCCGATTGGATGCGCAGCACACGCCATGGGTCCATGTGCAGCCAGTCGGTGTCCTGATCGGGTTCAGCAGGTTGGCGGTGGTGTTGTCCGAGGGAATCATCTGGCCGCGTAGAATCACCGGGCCGCGATGATAGGTATCGCCCAGCGGCGAGGCGTCCTCCAGATCGACCGGGTTCACCGGTGTGGCCGCAGCCTCAGTTGCCGTCTCAGCCTCCAACGCCGCCGCATCATTCGCGGCTGTGGCTTCCAATGGTTCCATATCGTCCACGACTGCGGACTTGGATGCGGCCTCGGCTAGATTCTTTGCTTCAGCGGCCTTTTTGCCGTCGTTCTTCTTGGATTTCTTCTGCTTCTTTGCCATCCAATGTCCTCCTGTACGGCGCTATCGACTCTTCGCATTCTAGCGCCTGAAGCTCTGCGTACGTTTTCCGCGAAATCATCCTTGACTTCGTGAAGAACGTACGGTGAGTGACACTGAGCGTACGTTTTCCGCGAAATAAGGCCTCATCTCGTGAAGAACGTACACTGAGCGCGTCTCAGCGTACGGTTTTCACGAAACAAGGCCAACAATGGAGTAGGGACCGTCTAAGCCATCAGTGGCGGAAGTCGATTTCCACACTGGCGGTGCCGTCGGCGAGGGTGCGGGGTGTTCCGTGGGCGTGGCGGGCTCTGTGGTGTGGCTTGGCTGCCCGATGCCATCACCATCAATCGATTCGTCATCCTCCGCATCAGCCGCTGCTGCGGCTGCGGTCTTCTCGAATCGCTTGGACTGACGGCTCAGCAGCACACCGGAAATCGCGGCGGCGATCAGGGAGGCCACCAGCACGCCGAAGCGCGCCTCAGCGGAAAGTTCCGCGTTCTTGTACGCCAGCGAAGCGATGAGGAAGGACACAGTGAAGCCAATGCCGCAGGCGACGGCAGCGGGAATCATGTCGCGCACACGCAGCCCCTTGGCCATCTTGAGCCCGCCCACATGCGTGGACAGCCATGCGGTGGTGATGATACCCAGAGGTTTGCCGACCACCAAAGCCACAATCAGTGCGATGACCAGCGGCGAGGCCAACAATAGCGGGCTCATCGACTCGAAGTGTACGCCGGTGGCGAACAAGGCGAAGATGGGCAGGGCCAGCAGTGCGGAGAATGGCTGGAGCTTGTTGGCATAGCGTTCGGCACGCGGCGAGAGTTCGCCGTGCATTTCACGAGAGGGGGTCAGCAGGCCAACCAGCACGCCGGCCAGTGTGGGGTGCACGCCTGCCTCGAACATCATGATCCAAGCGAGGATACCGACGATGCCAACCGCGATCCACGGCACTTTTTCAGTCGCACGAGGTATGCCCAGATGGCGGCGCATACGGCGATGCCGATGAACCAATACCAGGCGTTAATCGAGGAGAAGAATACGGCGATCAGAATAATGGCCAGCAGGTCGTCGACGGTGGCAAGCGTCATCAGGAACGCGCGGATCGAACCGGGCAGGGCCTTGGCGAACAGGGCGAGCACGGCCAGCGAGAACGCGATATCCGTGGCGGTGGGCACTGCCCAGCCGTGCGACATCTCCGAGAACGGGATGCTGCTGCCGGTGGTGGTCAGAATCAGCGTGCCGGGTTCACCAGGCCCGATCTGAGAGAACAATGCCGTGACGGCCAGGAACAGGATGGGCGGGGCGATCATGCCGCCCACCGCGCACAGCATCGGCACGGCGGCCGCTTTCGGATTGGCAAGCGAGCCGGTGGTGAGTTCCTGCTTCAGTTCGAGGCCCACGGTCAGGAAGAAGATGGTAAGCAGACCATCCTGGGCCAGTGGCCAATAGGCAGGTCGAGATTGGTGTAGGGGATGAACAGATGCGTTTCCGCTACGGTCTCGAACGCATGCGCGGTGGCGGGCAGATTCGCGAGCACCAGGCCGGTGAGCGCGAAGCCAAGCATGATGAGTCCGGAAATACGGTCTGAGGCGGCGATTCGCCTGATGGTGGACCAAAGTCCCTTCTTCGCGCCGGCGGTCGTGGCCATCGCGTCTCCTTGCTGCACTCTCTTGGATGAACCGTATGTAATAGTACGGAATATCTCAGGACGTTCCGCTCCGGGCTGAGTCGCGAAGGGCAACCTTAGCCCAACCTGTGTGGCCGACTCAACCGACTCAAACGGGCCAATACAATTGGAAAAGCCTCGGAAGCATTTCGCTTTCGAGGCTTACTGTGCGCCAGACAGGATTCGAACCTGCGACCTGCTGATCCGTAGTCAGCTGCTCTAATCCGCTGGGCTACTGGCGCATGTTGTCTTTCAGACAACTCGATATATAATACACGCCGTTCAGCTGAATGCAACTCGGCGTGTTGCGGCGAGTCGCACCATCCCGACCACTACCGCAACGGCGTATTTACTGGCCTCACGCCTCGTGTGTACGGACTCGGTCAAGCAAAACCGACTGCGCAACTTTGAGACGTCCCTGCGGCACATCCACGGCTTCGCGCAGGAGTTTGGGCGTGCTGGAACCCTCTACGGACGCCTTGTCCACAATCACCTGCCTCACATCATCCAAACTCGGCAACTGGAACATCGTGTCCTGCAACGTACGTTCGATAATCGAACGCAAACCGCGTGCGCCGGTCCCCTGCTTGATAGCGATATCAGCAATCGCCCGAATGGCCTGTTCTGTGAATTGCAGATCGACGCCGTCGACGGCGAACAGTTTACGGTACTGCTTGATCAGCGCGTTGGCTGGCTGGGTGAGAATCGCCGTCAGATCGTCTACGGTAAGTTCCTTCAGCACACTGGTGACCGGCAAACGTCCGATGAACTCAGGCAACAGTCCGAACTCGGCCAGATCATCGGCATTGACCTGTTCGAGCAATTCCTCGTCTTTCATGTCGGCGTCGTGCCAATTCGCGCCGAAGCCGGTCTCTCGACGGCCTAATCGCTTGCGAACAATGTCCGTCAGCCCCACGAACGCACCGCCGCAGATGAATAGGATGCCGCGTGTGTCCATCTGCGCAACGTCCTGCTCCTTATGCTTGCGCGTGCCTTCCAACGGCACGGAGGCGATGGTTCCTTCCAAGATCTTCAGCAACGCCTGCTGACGCCCTCACCGGACACGTCACGGGTGATGGAGGTGTTCTCACCGGATTTGCGGGCGATCTTATCGATTTCGTCAATGTAG